>Ga0315289_10001353_pt1 | contig 37941 bp, 41 predicted proteins | sample YL17G11_40_MG_FD_203452 | JGI IMG/M metagenome (GOLD analysis project Ga0315289, IMG submission 203452) | Sediment microbial communities from Yellowstone Lake, YNP, Wyoming, USA - YL17G11_40 | ecosystem: Environmental > Aquatic > Freshwater > Lake > Sediment | place: USA: Wyoming | collected... | reverse complement strand
AACTGCAACAGCGCCAACGCGCGCAACACCACTCGAACCTGTTGCACGCCGCTCCGGAGCAGACCGCACAGATCCTGCTCCTCTGTCTTGGAGAGCTGAATGTGGAGTCGCCGATAGGTTCGCACGCTCCAGTATACGCCCACAACATTTCGAGTGGAAGGTGTTTCGACGTACTTTTTCAGGCGGTCAGAGGACTAGGTGGACCCGCAAATCCTCGATATCTGCCGGAATCCGCTCCTGCTGACCATCCTCACCGGTCTCTACCTGGAGAAGGAGAGATTCGAGCTTCCCTCCTCGCGCGAGAGCTTCTACTCCACCGCCATCGACGAACTGCTCGTACAGCGGCCAGCACGGCGGGGTATCCGGCAGAAGTTCAACGACTACGACAAACGCCAGGTGCTCCAGCGCGTGGCGCTTGACCGCCTGGAAACGGTTCGCAGGGACGAAGATCCAGAGCTGCTGGGCCGGGATCGACTGCGGCACTTCGCCGGCGAGGTGACAGGCAGTGAACTGAAAGAGATAGAGTCGATCGGCGCACCTGGCCCTTTGAGGACTACTTCCCCGGTCGCATCGCGATTCCGATGATTGAAGCCCTGGCAGGAGCGGACCCCGCGACGTGTCCTCCGATCCGCAACCCTTGCATCGAGCAGGCTGTGGAGCGGCGCCGCGCCGGTTCTCCGTCGGCCAAGGACCGTCGGCGCTGGGAGAGGGTCGTCCGGGACATGAAACTGAGTTCCTGGTGCCGCCACGCAACGCGCGGCGTGCGCGTTGCGGTTCTTGCCACGCTGTGGCTCGTGGCGGCCTGCGGCGTCGGGCTTTACATTGTGTGTGGCCTTCGCAACGAGATCGCGCTCCTCGAGCTGTGGCCTCCGCGCATCCGGTTCGCGTCCAACCAGCGGCCATTTGAGTTGTGCTCGGTGGCTGCCTCTCTCATGAAGGATATTGAGGCGCGCTATCCTCCGAAGGCCTCTGGCCTGGCCAGAATCCTGCCATGGAACTGGGGAGTGGAACCTGTGGTACCTCTAGCGGCTGAACCGGTCCTGAAAGGCCTCCGCGGCCTTTCGGAGAACCGGCTCCATCTGTCTGACCTGCGGCCGGACGTGATCGAGCACCAGCTCCGGATCTTGGTCATTGCCCCCGCAGCAGTGAACCAGTTCCTCGACACCCTGCGAGAGGTCCAGCAGGCACTTCGACGCCCATCTCACTAGGGCGCATCTGTGGGTGATGGGACCGACGGCTCCCGGCGGGTGGAGAATATGGTTCACGCTTGCGCTGCCCGTGCCCCTCGTGGTCCTGATGTACCTGCGAGGGATCAAGGCTCGGGCGATGGCGCGGCGCGTCGGCGTTGTTATACGACGTCACGCCCTATCTGCCTTCGAGCACCAGTTCTTGACGGTTCTACTTCCCTCTGTCTGGAGCTCCCTTCCCTTCGCAGACGCAAACGCCGGCCGAGCGTCGCTGCTTCTCTCAGGGTCTACCCTCGTGTTGGGTGCATTGATCGCGGTAGAGCTGGTCGAACTGCCTCGCAACCCCTACATGAAGCTCGTCGACGATCTCCAGCCGCTGTCCGGCGAGGCTGGCTCGCCAGAAGACTATGCCACCGAGACGCAGGACTGACGGGCCACGGTAGACGCCGCCGCTGGGATAGCCTAGTAATCGAGGACAAGAACCATGAAGAAGATCTTGGTGCGCTCGCTCGCGGTGCTGGGCGGGCTGACGCTGTTTTTCCTGCTGCTTGTGGTGGTGGCCGCGTTCGTGCTCCGCTTTGCGGCGCGTGTGCCGGGGACCACCATCCTGGAGGTCAACCTGGAGCGGCCGCTGATCGAAGACGTTCCTGACGACACGCTGGCCCGGACCATGCTGGGGGGTGCGCCCGTGGTGCGCGACCTGGTCGAGGCCCTGGAAAGGGCCGCCGCGGACCGCCGCGTCGTGGGCCTGGTGGCCCGCCTGGGCGGCGCCCCGCTCGGCATGGCGCAGGTGCAGGAGCTGCGCGAGGCCGTGCGAGGGTTCCGCGCGCGGAAGAAATTCGCCGTGGCCTGGGCCGAGACCTTCGGCGAGTTCAGCAGCTCCGGCGGCTCCTACTACCTGGCCACCGCCTTCGACCAGCTCTGGCTCCAGCCTTCGGGCGACCTCGGCCTCACCGGCATTCTCATGGAGAGCCCCTTTATCCGCGGCACGCTGGACAAGCTGGCCGTCAAGCCGCGCATGGACCACCGCTACGAGTACAAGAACGCCCTGAACACGTTCACTGAGAAGAAGTATACGCCGGCCCACCGCGAGGCCAACGCGCAGGTGATGCACTCGTGGTTCTCCCAGATCCTGCGCGGCATCGGCGAGGGCCGCCGCATGACCGATGAGCAGGTGCGCGCCCTGGTCGATCGCGGGCCGTTCCTGGGTCGAGAAGCCCTGGACGCCGGCCTGGTGGACGGCCTCGCCTACCGCGACGAGGTCTATGAGAAAGCCAAGCGGAGAGCCGGCGCGGGCGCCGAATTCCTTCCCTGGGGAAGCTACCTGGACCGCGCCGGGCGGCCGCACCAGAACGGGAAGACCATCGCCCTGATTTACGGCGTCGGCGAGGTGCGCCGGGGCAAGAGCGGGTTTGACCCGCTGTTCGGCGAACCCGCGATGGGTTCCGACACGGTCGGAGCCGCTTTCCGCGCGGCCACCGAGGACCGCGACGTAAAGGCCATCGTCTTCCGCATCGACAGCCCCGGCGGCTCCTACGTGGCCTCGGACACCATCTGGCACGAGACGCTGCGCGCGCGGAAGGCCGGCAAGCCGGTGATCGCCTCGATGGGCGACGTGGCCGGCTCGGGAGGCTACTTCGTGGCCATGGCGGCCGACAAGATCGTCGCCCAGCCGGGCACCATCACGGGCTCGATCGGGGTGCTGGGCGGCAAGATGCTCACCACCGGCTTCTGGGACAAGCTCGGGGTCACCTTCGACGAGGTGCACGCGGGACAGAACGCCCGGATGTGGAGCGGGGCGTGGGATTACAGCCCGTCGGAGTGGGCGCGCGGGCAGGCCCTGCTGGACCGCATCTACGAAGACTTCACCTCGAAGGTGGCCGAGGGCCGCCGCCTGCCCAAGGAGCGCGTATGGAAGATCGCCCGCGGACGCATCTGGACCGGCGAGGACGCCCAGGCGCTCGGCCTGGTGGATGAGTTGGGTGGGTTCGCAACCGCTCTGCGCCTGGCCAGGCAGGCGGCCCGGATCCCCGCGGCCGAGGAGGTCAACCTCCAGGTGTTCCCGCCCAGGCGGGGCGCCTTCGAAATGCTGCTCGATAGCCTGTCTGCGCTGGGGGTGAGGAGCGATGCGGCCAACGGCGCCGCGGCCCGCGCCTTCCAGTTGCTCCAACCTCTGGCCGTGCGCTTGCGCCCGCTCGCCGCACCCGCCGGCGCACTCAGCATGCCGCCCCTGGAGGGACGGCCGTAAGCGGCCGCGACGACCCTCCAGCGTTTCACGGCTTCCGACCGCCCTCCTTGCGCTTGTGCCTGGCCGAGCCCGCTTTGCCGCGCGAGGCCGCTGGCGCCACGCGGTCCTCGATCCGGTTCAAGGCCAGGAAGACCACCAGCAGAAAGCCCGGCCAGAGCTGCGCACACAGCCGGCCCAGCGATGTGCTCAGTTGCCAGGCGAGGTCCATCGGCGTGATCAGGTAGGCCCCGCAGTAGATGGCAGAGAGCCCGCCTACGGTCACGGCGCCGAACACCACCGGCCCCCCCAGCTCCCGGCGCGGGCGAATCCCCAGAGTCAGCGCCAGGATCACCAGCAACAGCAACGGGTTTCCCAGGCCCAGGCCCAGCCTCACGGCCTCGACGAGCAGGGCCTTGCCGATCATCAGGTAGCGGTCCCACGCCACCAGTGCCCGCGCAGCCTGCCACCACGGCTGAGCCAGCACCGCGTCAGGGCGCGGGGCCAGGAACCACTTGAAGCCCGCCACCACCAGCAGGACCGGCAGCGCACCCAGCACCAGCCAGCGCCACGCGCGGATGGCCTTCTTCCACCCCGCGGCGCGCCACTCGAGCAAGAAGCCGCATATCAGGGCGACGACGACAAACGCGATCCCCTCGCTCTTGGTCCAGGCGGCCAGCGACGCGAAGAACCCCGCCAGCACCAGTAGCCGCGGGCGCAACCGGTCGGCCGTCCGGGATGCCAGCGCCATCAGGACCATCACCGCCAGGTAGTAGAAGCTCAGCGGGACGTCGGCATACTGCGTGGCGCACTGCACCAGGAACCGAGTGCTGGCCAGCAGCACCAGCCCGGCGAGCAGGCCGGCGCTGGCCGAGCGCAGCAGCGCCAAGGCGGCTACCAGCAGCGCCGGCACGCAGGCGGCTAACAGGAGGCCCGTCAGGATGGGAACGATCAAAGGCGCCTTTCTGCCGGAAGCCCTCCAAGCCCGCGCGATGAACCCCGATAGCAGCAACGGGTACTCCGGATGAGTGCGTTCGAGCAGCGGTGAGACGGCGTGTTTCCAGCTCCCATCCGGCCCAGCCAGGAACCTGGCCCGCACGTTCCAGATGCTCCAGGCGTCCCATTCCCCGTACGGGTTGGCCTGCGCAGTCTCCACCAAACCCACGGCCGACAGCAACAGGCCAGCCCCCAGGCACAGGGCCAGCAGCCAGTTCCCACGAAAACCCGGTGGAGCCTCCGCGGCCGGCGCCGCTGGCTCACCGCCTCGGCGACGCCGCCAGAAAAACGCTCCCAGCGCCAGTAGCGCCAGTTCCACCGGATAGATGACTGCCGGGACGGCGGCGTTGACCAGCAGCAGCAAGAAAAACAGGCAGGAGGTCACTCCGATGCCCCCTCCCACTGCCAGCACGGCCTCCAGAAGATGACCGGCCCAGCCTGGGGCGAGACCCGCCGCGGGCGACCATAGCCGCACCCATACCCAGCCCACCAGTAGCGCCAGCGTGATCGGCACAAGTGCGAGCATTCAGTGCGTCTCCCGCTCGAACAGCGCCAGACTGCCCCCGAAGTCCCGCACCAGCCGCAGCCGGTACTCCGCCTGGATTTTCTGGAGATCCGCCGGCTTGGCGAAGTCGCCCACCACCCAGCGCACTTCCCGGCCCGGCTTCAGATCCACCAGCAGGCGCGGCGCCAGGGCGTACTGCGCCCCGAAGAAGGCCGCCGATCCGCGCACGTCCTCGAAGGGCACATCCGAGAGATAGCCCACCACACAGCCCTGCGGCAGGAGTTGCCCCACTTCGCGCCAGCGCTCCTGTTGCCCCCCGATGCGGTACGCATCCGGTTGGAAGCGGTTGTACGAAGACAGCAGGCGGTAGTTATCCAGGCAGGCCAGCAACGCCAGCAGAGTGACGCCACCCGCTCCCAGCCAGGCACGGATCATCGTCGCTCTCAGGGAACACGTGGCAGCCGCCCGTACCGGCGGAGGATCTCGATAGTTCGCTCGAGCGGCAGGGCCTCGACCGTGCGGCCGCTGCCGGTCATGGTCCGGGCGCGGAACAGCGAGTTGTAGACCGCCTCCTCGGTAGCCTCGATCACCGCCAGAAACAGCGGCGAGACGGCGTCGTTCGTCAGCAGCCTCACCTCGCGCAGCGGGGCGCCTGGGCGGATGCGCAGCTCCGGGGCGGTCGAGAAGGCGATGGCGTAGTCGCCGCTGCCGTTCGAGGCCGCCGAGCCGGTGCGCGCCAGCCCCATCATGGCGCGGGCAGCCATGCGGCGCAGGTTGCGGTGATCCACGGGCGCGTCGGTGGCGATGACGACGATCACCGAGCCGTCCGCCGAGCCGCCCGCGGCCTTCAGCTCGCGGCCCACCGGCGCCCCGGCGATCGTCAGATCGCCGCCGTAGTTCGACTGCACCAGCGCGCCGACGGTGTAGCCGCCCTGCGCCTCCGGCAGGCGCCGCGAAGCCGTCCCGATGCCACCCTTAAAGCCGAAAGCTATTGTGCCCGTCCCGGCGCCCACCGCGCCTTCCTCGACAGGGCCGCCCTGGGCCCCGCGAATGGCAGCGAAAACTTCTTCGCGGCCCACGTGGCGCCCGCGGATGTCATTCAGCGCGCCGTCGTTGGTTTCCGCCACCAGCGGGTTGATGGAGCGGACGCCGGCGTTCTCCGGCAGCGCCAGCATGTAGTCCAGCAGCGCGTCGGCCACGCGCGGCACGTTCAGCGTCGAGGTCAGCAGGATGGGCGTCTCGATCTCGCCCAGCTCGTTGACCTGGGTCGAGCCTGCCAGCTTCCCGAAGGCGTTGCCGATGAACACCGCCCCGGGCACTTTCTCGCGGAAGAGGTTCCCGGCGTGCGGCCGGACGGCGGTAACGCCCGTGCGCACGTCGTCGCCGCGGATCACAGTGGCGTGGCCGACCGTCACGCCCGCCACGTCCGTGATGGCATTCAACGCACCCGGCGGAAGCACGCCGACCTTCAGCCCGATGTCCCGGGCCCGCGGGCGCTCCGGCTCGGCTGCGGACCAGCTCAGGACCAGCCCCAAACCCACCAGCACGCCCAGGGGAACGTCCGCCGCCATGGCGTCAGCGCCCGCGCCCACCCGGCCCCGCGGGCGGCCCCGTCGGCGACAGCGTTGAAGAGGTGGAACCCTGCGACGACGACTTTAGCAGGTTGCCGGGAGGCGTCCCCGCCGGTCCCACCGGGCCGACCATCGTGCGGTCCTTGCGCAGGTCGTAAATGAATTCCCACTCGTTGTACCGGCTGCGCTCGTTGTAAATGATGATGCTGTCGCCCTCGGCTTTGCTGGCCACGCCGGCGACACCCGCCCCGTAGGTGAAGGTCTCCTGGATCTGGTTCTGTCCCAGGCCCCCGGGGCGCGGCGTGGTGAGGATCTTCCGGATCATCTCGAGGGCGGGGTTGGACGGCCCGCCGGCCCCCGGCGGCGGCTGCCCCTGGTACGGCGAGTAGGAGGGATAGGGCGGCGCGGGCGGCCCCAGCACCGTCGTGGGATATGGCATGGGCGGCTCCCCGCCGGTCTGCGAGCTGGACGGCGGTCGCGGCGGGGGAAAGGTGGGCACGAATCCGCCCGCCCGGCCGTACGGCGACGGCAGCCCCGGAATGATCTGCACCGGGCTGGGCTGTCCGGGCTGCCCGGTGTAGACCCGGATGGGCGCCTGTGGCTGGTAGGGCTGGACCTGCGGGTAGCCCGAAAGCTGAGGGATCTGTCCCGGAGGATACGACTGCCCCGGCTGCACCATCGGGTAGGGCAACGACCCTGGCTGAAAAGGCTGCGGCGGCGGATAGGTGGACGGCTGGCTGGCTCTCTGCCCTGGGATCACGTAAGGCTCGCCCACCTGGGGCTCCGGGTTGGGTTCGGGGGGCGGCGGCGGATACGGCTGGCCCGGCTGCCACGGCGCCTGGGCCCCGTAAGTGGGCGGCAGGCCGGCGACTTGACCTTCCTCGCCGCCGGCAGGCTGCGCCCCGGGCTCCGCAGTCCCCTCTCCCGGACCCGTCCCCGGCGGCGACACCCCTCCCTCGCTGGCCCGCCGTCGCGTGGCCGCCGACGGCAGTTCCTGGCCGCCGGCTTTCGCGGCTTCTTCAGCCGCGTTGTCTTCCTTCTTTGCCTGTGCGGGCTTCTGGGTGAGCGAATCCGTCAGCATGCCCCCCGGCCCGATGTGGATGAGCCGCCACTCGTCCTTGCCCGTGATGGGGTCCCGGTAGCGGCGGCGCAGGAAGCGGAAGTTGTTGGTGTTCTCGAGCTGATCCAGGTCGGCCGGGAACCGCTTGAACTTGCGGAAGTACAACTGGATGCCGCGCTGGTACTGCTCGCCGCGGTCGATCAGCATCTGCTCGCGGTGGCGCTGGCCCTCGAAGGCCACCCGCGGCAGCTCGGTGTAGAGCAGGATCGCCACCGCCGCCGCCAGCGCGAACACCAGCAGCATGGCGAAACCGGCCTCGCGGGTGCGACGCTTCATCCCGCCTGCTCCTCCAGGGGCAACGTCTGCTGGTGCTTCTGCTCGACGTCCTCCACTACACATGAGTTTATTCCGATTCGCACCACCTTGTAACGCCGCTTGACGGTTTCGCCCTCGGCGGCCATCAGGATCTCGTCGCCGTCCAGGAAGAAGGCCCGCCGCTGGCCCGCGCGGCCCGCGCTGGTGTAGCCGAAGAACTTGAGTGGGATCGGCGGTGGCGGGGTCTCCGGGGGCTTGTTCTCGGCCGCCGGCGCAGCCGGCTTGGGCACGATCTTCGGCGCGGTGATCTTGGGCGCCGGGGGCGGCCCGAACTGGAACAGGTTGCGCTCGCCGCCCTGGATCGTCACGGCCTGCACCTTGGCCAGCAGGTCCAGGTGCAGGGTGGGATCGGCGGAGAAGGGATCGGTAGCCTCCCCCGCACGGGCAGGCTTCAGCATGGGCCGGAACTCGAGACTCCGCGCCCTAGTCGGGCCCGGGGTGCGCGGCTCGGTCACCGGCGGAGGGTCCAGATCGCGCGCCACCGCCGGCTGCATCGCGGGCCGGGCTGCCGGACGCGCCGGCGCGGGCCGCTCGTCGCCCGAAACCAGGCTGCTGTACACCACATAGCCGGCAACCCCCATCAGGGCGGCCAGAATGGCCACCTTCTTCGGCTCGACCCCTAGCTTCATGATCCCGCCCCCGGCGCCTCCCGCACGAAGCAGTGCAGTTTCATGCTGATGTTCAGCAGCAGCCCGGCCTGCTGTGGCGCCGCCTGCAAGCTGTCCAGAATCAGAAACCGCGACGCGCCATCCAGCAGGTGGAGAAACTGCATGAGGTCGGCGAAGGTGCCCTCGTAGTTGGCCGTCACCGTCATCATGCTCAGGGTCTCGCTGCCCTCCACCGGCTCGACCTGGAAGGTGGTTTCCTTCTGCTTGACGCCGGCCTTCTGCGCCATGTTCAGCGCCTCCGAGAGGATGGCCGAGGAAGCCGTGCGCCGGTCCAGGAAGTTGTCTCGCAGGAAGCCGTCCCCGGCGGTGCGGGCCGCGGAGATCTTCTCGGCCAGGTTGCGCAGCCGCTCGACCGCCGCCTGCTGCTCCCGCAACTGCTGGCGCAAGGCCACGGCCTGCCGCTCGAGATCCTCGGCGGTCCCCGCCCAGGGTTTCAGCACGACGGCGGCCACGATCAGGTCGGCCAGCAGCAGCGCCACGAGCGCCACGCGCGCCACCAGCCGCGGCTGCCGGCCCAGCCGCGCCACCGCACCGCTCAGGCCCTTCACCATGGCTCCCGCCTCCTACAACTTCTGCGCATAGTTCACCGTGACCCGGTACCGCACCAGGGGCTCGGAGGGCGAAGGCGGCAGCGTGCTGTGGATGTACGTCCCGCCAAACTGCGCCGAATCCTCCAGCCGCTTGAGCATCTCGACCACCGGCGGGCCGGACTCCGCCCCCACCAGCATGTCCAGGGAGATCTCGTTCTGCGCGTTCACCTGCGGCCGTACGGCAAACAGCCGTACGTTGTGCGGCAGGATCTTCTCCAGGTCGTCGAAGATCTTGGTCCAGGAAATGCCTTTGCGGTAGATGAGGCTGTTCAGGAACCGGCTGCGCTCGAGCACCTCGGCGTTCTCGGGCCGCCGCAGGGCGCTCTCCAGGCGCGCCTGCCCGGCGGCGAGAGCCCGGGCCTGGGTGCGCAGCCGCTCGAGGTTGCGGCTGGTCTGGGCCGCGCGCCCGCGTTGGGTGACGGCCAGCGATACCAGCCCCACCAGCACCGCTAGCAGCAGCACCCCGGCCGCCGCCGCGGCCGCCAGCGCCGGGCGGTCCCGCCGGAAGGGCTCGCTGGCCAGGTTGATCTCGCCGCGCCGGTGCATCAGGCTTCCTCCACGGATTCCAGGCAGCCCAGCAGCCCCGCGTTGTACGCCCCCACCGCGCCGAACCGCGACCGCAACGGCTCCGCCGCCAGACCCAGCTCGTACTGAAAGGCCGCGCCGAACGCCGCGGCCGCGCCGTCGAAACCGCACACCAGTAAACGTTGGGGCCGGGTGGCCAGATGGTCCTCGGCATAGGCAAACGTGGGATGCAGGTGTCCCAGGATCTCCTCGGCCGTGCCCTCGCCCAGCTCGATGGTCCGCAGCAGCTTCAGCCTGCTCCCCTGCACCACCGAGAGCGTCAGCACCGGCCCGGTGAGCTTGACCACCACCGCCGGCTCCTGGCCGCGCACCAGGCTCAACGCCGCCAGCGTCGAAGTGGTCACCAGCCCGGGATGAAACCCCGCCGCCCGGAACGCCGCCTCGTAACGGGCGATGACCTCCCGTGGCGTCACCGCCACCACCACGTCCATCCGCCCGGCGCCCACCGCCTGGGCATAGTAACTCAAGCTGGAGACCTCCAGGGCGTACGGCAGGCTTTTCTTGATCCGGAAGCGCACCAGCGCGGCCTGCTGGGCCGCATCGGACGGAAAGGCGTCGAAGTCCAGCACCGAGACCCGCGCGCTGCCGTCGGGCAGGATCAGGACGGCGCGCTGGCGCTTGCGGCTGTCACCCGCGGGCGCCAGGGCCCGCACCTGATCGGTGAGCGCCTCCAGCCGCAGCACGTTGTCGCGCACCGGGGACACCGCGATCACCTCCGCCTCCAGCGGCTGGAACCCCACCTGGGGCGGGCGGGTGTTACGCCCCACCGCGATCCCCGCCTCCGACACCTCGAAGACGTACCCCGGCGGGGGATCCTTCAGCCACCTGGCTAACCACCGTCCGACCGGCATAAGCCTCCGTCAAGTCTCGATGAAGGTGACCTTGTTGATCTCCCGCAACGTCGTAGTACCCCGCCGGGCCTTCTCCAGCGCGCATTCCCTGAGGAAGGTCATCCCCTCCTCCCGGGCCGCCCGCTTGATCTCCGAGGTGGGCCGCTTGTCCAGGATCATCTCGCGGATGCGCTCGCTCAGATCCAGCAGCTCGGTGATGGCCGTGCGCCCCCGGAAACCCGTGCCGCCGCACTCGAAGCAACCCGGCCCCTCGTAGAAAGTCACCTGGCGCCACTCGGCCAGCTCCAGGCCGCTCTCCAGAAGGTAGGCATCCGGGTAGACCACCGGGTGCTTGCAGTAATCGCAGATCACCCGCACCAGCCGCTGCGCCAGGATGCAGTTGAGCGCCGAGACAAAGTTGTACGGCTCGACGCCCATGTTCAGGAACCGCCCCAGCACGTCGAAGACGTTGTTGGCGTGCACCGTGGTGAACACCAGGTGGCCGGTCAGCGCGGCGTTGATGGCGATCTGCGCGGTCTCCTGGTCGCGGATCTCGCCCACCATGACCTTGTCCGGGTCGTGCCGCAGGATCGAGCGCAACCCGCGCGCGAAGCTCAGCCCCTTCTTCTCGTTCACCGGGATCTGCGTGATGCCCCGGATCTGGTACTCGACCGGGTCCTCGATGGTGATGATCTTGTCCTCGTCGTTCTTGATCTCGGTGACGGCGGCGTACAGCGTGGTGGTCTTGCCCGACCCGGTCGGCCCGGTCACCAGCACCATCCCGTAAGGCTCCTTGATGTAGCGGCGAAACTTGGCCAGGTCGGATTCCGGGAAGCCCACCACGTCCAGGGTCAGCCGGGCGAACTTCTCGCTCATCGACTCCTTGTCCAGCACCCTCAGGACGGCGTCCTCGCCGTAGATGGTGGGCATGATCGAGACGCGGAAGTCGATCAGCCGGTTCTTGTACCGCACGCGGAAGCGCCCGTCCTGGGGCACGCGCCGCTCGGCGATGTCCAGCTCGCTCATTACCTTGATGCGCGAGATGATGGTCGAGTGCCACTCCTTGGCGATGGGCGGCATGGCGTAGCGCAGCACGCCGTCGATGCGGTACTTGATGGCCACCTCGTTGTCGCGCGTCTCGATGTGAATATCGCTGGCGCGCCGCTCCAGGGCGTTGAAAATGGTCGTATCCACCAGCCGGATCACCGGCGCGATGTCGCTCTCGGCGGCGCTCAGCCGGTCGATCGACAGTGTTTCCTCCTGGCCTTCCTCCTCGGCCACCACGTCCAGGGTGAAGCCTTCGGTCACCTCCTCGAGCACCCGCTGGCTCTGCTCGGTCTTCTTGAGCAGATCGGCGATCTGCGACAGCGCCGCCACCTTCACCCGCAGCTTCTTCTGCAGCAGCACCGCCAGCTCGTCGATCAGGTTCAGGTTCCGCGGGTCGGCCAGCGCGATCTCCAGCGTCCCGTTCGAGGAGTGCAGCGGCACGAAGTTGTAGCGGAACATCAGGTCCACCGGAATCGAGCGGAACAGCTCGTGGTCGATGTGGGCCTCTTTCAGGTCCACGAATTCGCAGCGGTACCGCTCGGCCAGGGCGCGCGCCTGCGCCGGCTCCTCGGCCGGATCCGGTGGTCGGACTCGATCGCTTGCCATGACTAGCTCATCTCAGCGTATCCGCCAGCGAGAAGATGGGCAGATACAGCGCCACCAGCACGAAGGCTACGAACGCCCCCATGAAGATCATGATCGAGGGCTCGATCAGCGACAGCGCCGCGGTCAGGCGCGTGTTGACGTCGTCGTCGTAGAACTCGGCCACGCTGCCCAGCATGCTGGGCAGCGCGCCGGTGGATTCCCCGACCTCGATCATGTCGATGGCCAGCCCGGGGATCACGCCCGTCGAGGCCAGCGCGGAGGACAGCGATTGCCCTTCTTTTACCAGCCGCTGGGCCTTCAGGAGCGCCTGGCGCAGCAGCCCCGAGCCCACCGATTCGGAGGCCGTCTCCAGGGCCTGCAGCAGCGGGATACCGCCCACCTGCAGGGTGCCCAGGATGCGCGCGAACTGCGCCACCTGGTGCTTGATCCAGATTTCCCCAGCCAGCGGCGTGCGCAGCTTCAGCCTGTCCACCTTCTCCCGGGCCGCCTCGCCCCGCGACCACAGCCTGAAGGCGATGCCCGCGGCGAGGAGCGCTGCCACGCCGCCCAGCACGTAGTTGCGCGCCGTGGTTCCCACCGCGATCAGAATCGTGGTGATTCGCGGCAGTTGCGCGGAGAGGCTCTTGTACAATTCGGCGAAACTGGGCACCACGTAGGTGATCAGGAAGACCAGCAGCCCGCAGACCAGCGCCACCAGCAGCGACGGGTAGATCAGCGACAGCAGCAGCTTCTTGCGCACCGCCAGCGCCAGCCTCTGGTAGGCGATGTAGCGGTCCAGCACCTCCGCCAGGCTGCCGCTCTTCTCCCCCGCCAGAATCGACGTAACGTAGATGGGCGGGAAGACCCCCTGGCGGCGGAAGGCGTCCGACAGCAGCGCCCCGTTGCGCACGTCGTCGCGCACGGCGCGGATGTGCTGGCCCAGGCGCGGGTCCGTCAGCCGTTCGGCCAGCAGATCCAGGCCTTTCAGAATGGGCAGGCCCGCCTTCACCAGGGTGACGAACTGCTGGTTGAAGACCAGGAAGCGCTCGAGGCTGAGCTTCCGGCGCCGGGTCCGCAAGGCCGGCAGGGCCACCATCCCACCCCGCCGGCGGACCGAGTAGATCAGGTACCCCTGCCGGGCGTAGCGATCGCGCAACTGCTGCTCGCTCTCGGCCTCGACCGTGTGCTGGTGGATCTCCCCGCGCGCGTCGGCTACCTTTAGGACCCATTCCGCCATGCGTCTACCCGTTGCCGCTCGTTTGACAGGCCCCGACCCCAGGCCGCCAGAGACACTCCTGCAGCGAGCCGCATCACAAAGTTACAGACGCTCGCCAGCCCCCCGGCGTGTAGGAAAACCGGGGAAATCCGGGACAGTACACTCAATACACCTTTTTGCAGACTCCGGGCCAGCGGAAAATGGGGAAAGAGTGTACTGTCCCGGTTTTCCCGGGTTTTCCATAGACTCACCCGTTGCCGCTCTCAGTGTCCACCACTTCCGCCCCCGCTGGCGCCTGGAAGCGAAAGAGGCGCTCCTCCAGCGGGGGATTCAGCTTCTCGCCCTCGAAGCGGTACTCCATTGTCGAGCGGTCCTGGCCGGTGATCTCCAGCCGGCGGATCTCATAGGAAGCGTTCACCAGGAACCCCACCTGGCTGTAGGCCAGGCGGTCGGAGCGGGGCTCGGCTACGATCCAGGTATCCGGCCCCTCGGCCCGCACGCTGTAGCGCTTGAAATCGCGCTCGAAGTCCAGCCGGCCCAGCAGGAAAGCCAGCGGCGCCCGCCAGTCGTCACTCTCTTTGATGCGCGTGCGCTCGACCCGGTGGTTGTCCGGCGTGTAGAGGTAGAAGGCTTTCCCGTCGCTGATGAACAGCTTGCCGGCCGGCGTCGCGTACTCCCAGCGCATCCGTCCCGGCTTGCGCAGGAACAGTTCCCCGCGCTCGGTGCGCCGGCGCTTCTGAGCGGTGTAGGTCTGCTCGAAGCGCACCGCCAGCGTCCGGGCGTTGTTGTAGCGCTGCTCGAGGCCCTTGAGGATGCGCCCGAGGTCCTGGCCGGCGGCCGGCTGAAGGCCGGCCCCACAGGCCAGCACGGACACGCCTAGAGCGAGTCGCATCACAAAGTTACAGACGCTCGCCCTGGCGGAAGCGTTTTGGCCATCATGGCGGCCCCTACAGCTTGACCCCCAGCACGTCCAGCACGAAAGCGTACTGGAAGGCGGTCTCCCGGAGCCGGCTGTAACGGCCGGACGGCCCCCCGTGACCCGCCTCGAGATGCGTCTTCAACAGAAGGCGATTCTTATCCGTCTTGGTGGCCCGCAGTTTGGCCACCCATTTGACCGGTTCCCAGAACGCCACCCGCGGGTCGTTCAAGCCGGTGGTCACCAGCAGATGGGGGTAGCTCTTGGCCTCGACGTTGTCGTATGGCGAGTACGACTTCATGTAGCGGTAGAACTGCTGCTTCTCCGGATTGCCCCACTCGTCGTACTCCAGCGTGGTCAGGGGAATCGACGGGTCCAGCATCGTGGTCACCACATCCACGAAAGGCACCGCGGCGATGACCGCCGTGAACAGGTCCGGCCGCAGGTTGACCACCGCGCCCATCAGCAGCCCGCCCGCGCTCCCGCCGGAGGCCACCAGACGGGCGCTCGAAGTGTACTTCCCCCGGACCAGGTGCTCGGCGCAGGCGACGAAGTCCGTGAAAGTGTTCTTCTTCTGGAGCAGCTTGCCGCTCTCGTACCACGATCGGCCCATCTCCGAGCCGCCCCGCACGTGGGCGATGGCGAAGATGAACCCCCGGTCCAGCAGGCTCAGGCGGTCGGAGGAGAAGTAAGGATCGGTGCTGGCACCGTACGAGCCATAACCGTACAGCCACAGCAGGTTCCGGCCGTCGCGGGCCATCCCTTTCCGGTACACCAGCGAGATGGGCACGCTGACCCCGTCCGGGGCCCGGGCGAAGACTCGCTCCGAGCGGTACTGGGCCGGGTCGTAGCCCCCCAGCACTTCCACCTGCTTCTTGAGCTCCCGCGTCCGGGCGTTCATGTCGTAGTCGAACACCGACATGGGCGTCACCAGCGAGGTGTAGTTGAAGCGCAGCACCCTGGTGCGGAACTCCGGATTCCGGTCCGCCCCCACCGTATAGACCGGCTCGGGGAATTCGACGTAGTGCGTCTGGCCCTCGACCAGATTGGTGATGCGGACCTTCCGCAGACCCGCCTCCCGCTCGGTCGCCACCAGGTGGTTCTCGAACAGGTCCACGTGCTCGAGCAGGACCGCGGCGCGGTGCGGGATCAGCGGCTTCCAGTTCTTCCTGCCGGGGTCGGCCACCGGGGTTTCCATCAACTTGAAGTTCTTGGCCCGGTCGTTGGTGCGGATATAGAACTTGTCGCCGCGGTGCTCGACCGAGTACTCCATCCGGGGCTGCCGCCGCACGATGACGCGGAACGCCCCCGTGGGCGTGTTGGCGTCCAGATAGTGGACCTCCGAGCTGAGGGTGCTGCGCAGGCTGAGCAACAGGAAGCCCTGGCTTCTGGTCTTGCTCAGGCCCAGGCGGAAGGTCTTGCCCTTCTCTTCGTATACCAGGGCGTCCTGCTTGGGATTCGTGCCCAGCGTGTGGCGCCACAATCGGTAGGGCCGCTGGGCGACGTCCAGGGTGGAGTAGAACAGCGTCCGGTTGTCGTTGCCCCACTCGACCGAGTAGGAGGTGCTGGGGATCTCGTCCTTGAGCAGGGTCCCCGTGGCCAGATCCTTGACCACCAGGGTGTAGGCTTCGGCGCCCGTCGTATCCGTCGAGTAGGCCAGCAGCCGGTGATCCGGGCTGGCCTTGCTGGCGCCCAGCCGGAAGTACTTGTGTCCTTTGGCCAGCGCGTTGAGGTCGAGCAAGACCTCTTCGGCTCCCTCGAGGCTGCCCCGCTTGCGGCACAGGATGGGGTACTGCTGGCCCTTCACCGTGCGCGAGTAGTAGTAGAAGTCGCCGATGCGCTCGGGAACCGACAGGTCGGTCTCCTTGATCCTCCCCAGCAGTTCCTGGTAGAGCTTCTCCTGGAGCGGCTCGGTGGGCTTCATGACCGCTTCGGTGTAGCGGTTCTCGGCCCTCAGGTACTCGAGGACCTCGGGTCGGGACTTGTCCCGCAGCCAGTGGTAAGGGTCGATGCGGGTGTCCCCGTGCTTGGTCAGCTTCTGGGGAACCACCTTGGCGACCGGAGCGGCCGGTTCGCTGGCGAGCGTGGGTCTGGGCATAGCGATGGTTAGTGCCGATAGTAGGACGGAGATGCGGCAGACGGAACACCTTCGATGTGGCATGGTGGAGACACCTCCACGATTCTACCTCGCCCGGGCGGCGGGCGGGTTTGACCCGCTCCGGAATCGTATGCTAGGTTTATGGTTCCGCGCCGCTCCGAGCGCGTTCTTGAGGCCGCTTCCTGGTGAAATCCGATGGATAAGATCCTGCACGACCTGGGCGAACTTCTGCTGAAAGCGGTGCCCACGCTCCTGCTGGTGGGTCTGCTCTACTTCTACCTGAAGCGCATGTTCTTCCGGCCGCTGGAACGCCTTCTGGCCAAGCGCCAGGAGGCCACCGAGGGGACGCGCCAACTGGCCGAGGAAACCTTCGCCCAGGCGTCCGCGAAGGCCGCCCAGTACCAGGAGGCCATCCGCGCCGCGCGCGCCGGGATTTACCGCGAGCAGGAGCACTCCCGCCGCCAGTGGCAGCAGGAACATGCCGCCGCCGTACAGGAAGCCCGCCGAAACGCCGAAGGAATCATCCAGGAGGCTGACCGGCGCCTCCAGTCCGAGCTGGCCGAGGCCAAACGCACCCTCCAGCAGCAGGCCGACGGCTTGGCCACCCAACTCGCCGAGAGAGTTCTCGCCAGGAGAGCAGGTTGAGACGACTGGCCCTTTGCGCCTCGCTCGCATTCGCCCTGGCCGCAGCCTTCCCCGCCTCCGAACAGGCCCAGCCCGCCGCCTCCGAACACGGCCAGGAAGCACAGGCGCACCGCGGCAACTCCACCACCCTGTGGAAGGTCGCCAACTTCGTCCTGCTGGCGGTCGGGCTGGGGTACCTGATCCATAAGAAAGGCGGCGCGTTCTTCCGCGCCCGGACGGAGCAGATCCGGCAGGCCATCGCAGACGCCGCGCGGCTCCGGGAGGAAGCCGAGGCCCGCGCGGCGGGAATCGACCAGCGCCTGGCCGGCTTGGAGGCCGAGATCGAAGCCCTCCGCCGCAACGCCCGCCAGGAGACCGCCGCCGAGGGTGAGCGCGTGCGCGCGCAGCTCCGCCAGGACCTGGACAAGCTCCAGGCGCAGGCCGAGCAGGGAATCGCCTCCGCCGCGCAGGCGGCGCGCCAGGAACTGCGCCGCTACGCCGCCGGGCTGGCCGTCTCCCTGGCCGAGCAAAAGGTCCGCGCCTGGATGAGCGCGGAGATCGAGGACCGCCTGGTGGCCGCGGCCATCCAGGAACTCGGGCAGGCGGGAGCCGCGCGCCCGGATGTGGGGAGGCCCGCCTAGACCATGCCGGCAGCCATCGCTTCCCGATACGCGCGCGCCCTGGCGGACCTGCTGATGCGACCGGCCTCGGGCCTCGAGCCGGAGCGCGCGGTGGCCGAACTGGAGTCTTTCGCCGGAGCGCTGAAGACCTCCGGACAGTTGCAGCACGTCCTGCTGTCGCCCGCGGTGCCCCCGCCCCGCAAGCGCGCCCTGGTCACACGACTGGTGGCCGGCCTGGAACTCTCCGACTTGACGAAGAGGTTTCTGTACGTGCTGGTGGACCACCGCCGCATCGCGCTGCTGGCGGACGTGCGCGAAGCTTTCGAGACCGAGATCGACCAGCGCCGCGGCCTGGTGCGAGTGGATGCCGCCAGCGCCCGGGAGCTGACCGCCGCCCAGCAGGAGGGGCTCGCGCGCGAGCTGAGCCGGCTCACCGGCCAGCGGCCGCGCCTGCGCTTCTCGATTCAGCCCGACCTGCTCGGCGGCCTGGTGGCGCGCGTCGGTTCGACGGTCTACGACGGTTCGGTGCGCGGGCAGTTGGCAGTGCTGCGCGCGCGGCTGGCGGGCGAACACTAGCAAGGATTCGCTATGGCTCAGATACGAGCGGATGAGATCGAGCGGATACTCCGCGAGGAAATCGAGAATTACGACCAGGCCATCAGCATCGCCGAGGTGGGTTCGGTCATCTCGGTGGGCGACGGCATCGCCCGCATCTACGGCCTGGAAAAGGTGATGGCCGGGGAGCTGATCGAGTTCCCGCAGGGGGTCTCGGGGATCGCGCTGAACCTCGAGGAAGACCAGGTGGGCGCGGTGCTGCTGGGCGACTTCACCGCGATCTGCGAAGGGGACGAGGTGCGCCGCACCGGGCGCATCATGGCGGTTCCCGTGGGCGAGGCGCTCATCGGGCGCGTGGTCAACGCGCTCGGCCAGCCCATCGACGGGAAGGGCCCCATCCACACCGACCAGTCCATCCCCGTGGAGCGGCTGGCTCCCGGCGTGGTGGACCGCCAGCCGGTCAAGGAGCCGCTGCAAACCGGTATCAAGGCCATCGACGCGATGATCCCCATCGGGCGCGGCCAGCGCGAGCTGATCATCGGCGACCGCCAGACCGGCAAGACCGCCCTGGTGCTGGACACCATCTTCAACCAGAAGGGCGTCGATGTCATTTGCATCTACGTGGCCATCGGCCAGAAGCGCTCCACTGTGGCCCAGGTGGTCAAGAGCCTCGAGCAGTTCGGCGCCATGGACTACACCATCGTGGTGGCGGCCACCGCCTCCGACCCCGCCCCTATGCAGTACATCGCCCCGTACACCGGCTGCGCCATGGGCGAGTACTTCCGCGACACGGGCCGGCACGCCGTGTGCTTCTACGACGATCTCTCGAAGCACGCCGCGGCCTACCGTGAGATCTCGCTGCTGCTGCGGCGTCCGCCGGGGCGCGAGGCCTACCCCGGCGACGTCTTCTACCTGCACAGCCGCCTGCTCGAGCGCGCCGCCAAGCTCTCCGACGCCCTGGGCGGCGGCTCGCTGACCGCCATCCCCTTCATCGAGACCCAGGCCGGCGACGTCTCGGCCTACATTCCCACCAACGTCATCTCGATCACCGACGGCCAGATCTACCTCGAGGCCGACCTGTTCAACGCCAACGTCCGCCCGGCCATCAACGTGGGCATCTCGGTGAGCCGCGTGGGCGGCAACGCCCAGATCCGCGCCATGCGCCAGGTGGCGGGCCGGCTGCGCCTGGACATGGCCCAGTTCCGCGACCTGGCCGCTTTCGCCCAGTTCGGCTCGGACCTGGACAAGGCCTCGCTGGACCAGTTGAACCGGGGCCGCCGGCTCACCGAGATCCTCAAGCAGGACCAGTACCAGCCCCTGCCGGTCGAAAAGCAGGTCCTCATCCTTTTCGCCGGGACCAACGGCTATCTGGATGACTTGCCCGTCGAGCAGTGCCGCCGCTTCGAAACGGAGCTCTACCGCTTCGCCGACAACGCGCATCCGGGCGCCTTGCAGGAAATCCGGACCGAGAAGGAGCTGAGCGACGACCTGATGGCCCGCCTGCACGCCCTGGTCAAGGAAGCTAAGGAGCGGTTTGCCGCCGAGCCGCGGAACTGAGCCATGCCTTCCCTCATCGACCTGCGGCGGCGCATCCGTTCGGTGCGCAACACGCAGCAGGTGACCAAGGCGATGAAGATGGTCTCAGCGGCCAGGCTGCGCCGGGCGCAGGACCGCGTGCTGGCCGCGCGTCCTTACGCGGCCATGTTCCGCGCTGTGCTGGCCGATGTGGCCGCCGCGGTGGCCGCCGACGAGCGCCTGGGGTCGCATCCCCTGCTGGCGCAACGCGCCGAGGAGCGGCTCCTGCTGGTGCTGATCACCGCCGACCGCGGCCTGGCCGGGGCCTTCAACACCAATCTCCACAAGGCGGCGCTCCATTTCCTGGAGGAGCACTCCGCCGCCGCGGTCGACTTGTTGACCCTGGGGCGCAAGGGGCGCGACTTCTTCCGCAAGCGCCAGGTGCGCATCGCCGGCGAGCGCCTGGGGCTGACCAAGCAGGTGCAGTATGCAGATGCCGCCTCCATCGCCGGCCAGTTGGCGGAGCGCTTCGCGCGGGCCGAGGTGGACGGGGTCTATCTGCTTTACAACGAGTTCAAGTCCATCATGGCGCAACGGCTGGTGGTGAGCCGCGTGCTGCCCGTGGAAGTGCCCGCGGGCGCGCGGCGCCTGGATTACATCTACGAGCAGCCGCCCGAGCAGTTGCTGGGCCGCCTGCTGCCGCGTTACCTCGAGATCGCCCTCTATCATGCGCTGCTCGAGTCCGCTGCCGCCGAGCACGCCGCCCGCATGACCGCCATGGACGCGGCCACCACCAACGCCGGCGAGATGATCGAGAAGCTCACCATGTACATGAACCGCGTGCGGCAGGCCAGCATCACCAAGGAGATCATCGAGGTGGTGAGCGGCGCCGCGGGGCTGGAGTGAGCGAGGAGGATTCAAGATGAGCACCACGCCCACGGTTATCGGACGCGTGGTTCAGGTGGCCGGGCCCGCCGTGGACATCCAGTTCCCCGAGGGAAAGGTTCCCGTGATCTACACGGCCGTCCGCATCACCAGCGCCGGGTTCGACGTGCCGCAGCCCATCAACATCATCGTCGAGGTGGCCCAGCACATCGGGGAGAGCCGCGTGCGCGCCATCGCGCTTCAGCCCACCGAGGGCCTGGTCCGCGGCATGCGCGCCGAGAGCCTCGGCCGCCCGATCGAAGTGCCCGTCGGCCCGCAGACGCTGGGGCGCGTGATGAACGTCATCGGCGAGCCCGTGGACCACATGGGTCCTATCGAGACCGACCTGCGCTACCCCATTCACCGGCACGCTCCGGCTTTCGACGAGCAGTCCACCGAGCTCGTGATGCTCGAGACCGGGGTGAAGGTCATCGACCTCATTGAACCCTTCCTCAAGGGCGGCAAGATCGGCCTGTTCGGCGGCGCCGGCGTAGGCAAGACCGTCATCATCATGGAGATGATCAACAACATCGCCCTGCACCACGGCGGCATCTCGGTGTTCTCCGGCGTGGGCGAGCGCACGCGCGAGGGCAACGACCTGTGGCTGGACATGCAGCGGGCGGGGGTCATCGACCCGAAGAGCTGGCAGAAGTCCAAGGCCGCCCTCATCTACGGGCAGATGACCGAGCCGCCCGGCGCGCGCTTGCGCGTGGGCCTCTCCGGGCTGACCGTGGCCGAGTATTTCCGCGACCAGGGCCAGGATGTGCTGCTGTTCATCGACAACATCTTCCGCTTCATCCAGGCCGGCAGCGAAGTCTCGGCGCTGCTGGGCCGCATGCCATCGGCCGTCGGCTACCAGCCCAACCTGGCCAGCGAGTTGGGCGAGCTTCAGGAGCGCATCACCTCGACCAAGAAAGGCTCGATCACCTCGGTGCAGGCCATCTACGTGCCGGCCGACGACTACACCGACCCGGCCCCGGCCACCACCTTCGCCCACCTGGACGCCACCACGAACCTCTCGCGCCAGATCGTCGAGCTGGGCATCTACCCGGCGGTGGACCCCCTGGCCTCGACCTCGCGCATTCTCGATCCTCGCATCGTGGGCCTCGAACACTACACCGTGGCCCAGCAGGTCAAGCAGATCCTCCAGCGCCACAAGGACCTGCTGGACATCATCGCTATCCTGGGCATCGACGAACTGTCCGATGAGGACAAGCTCATCGTGGCGCGCGCCCGCAAGATCCAGAAGTTCCTCTCCCAGCCGTTCCACGTGGCCGAGCAGTTCACCGGGCAGAAGGGTAAGTACGTCAAGATCGCCGAGACCATCAAGGGCTTCCAGGGCATCGTCGCCGGGCAGTACGACGACATTCCCGAGCAGGCCTTCTACATGAAGGGGCCGATCGAGGAAGTGCTCGAGCACGCCGCGCAGTTGAAGGCGCAAGGCTGAAGCCATGGCCGAGACGTTCCTGCTGGAGGTAGCGACGCCGGAGAAGCTGCTCGTGCGCGAGCGGGCCTCCGAGGCCCAGATCCCCGCCGCCAACGGCTACCTCGGCATCCTGCCCGGCCACGCCGCGCTACTGGCCGAGCTGGGCTCGGGCGCGCTCAGCTACACTGCCGCCGGTCAGCGCCGCTCGCTCACCGTCCAGGGCGGCTGGCTGGAGGTCGCCTCCGACCACGTGCGGGTCCTGGCGGATGGGGCGAACGCCCCCTCCTCATAGCCTGCCGCAGGACGGCACGTATAATAGGGTGTGGAGGCCCCGGAGATGTCTCGGCTCGACAGCTTGCTTGAGCGCAGGGCCGAGATTCTGGCCGTGGCGGCTCGTTACGGTGCCCGGAACGTGCGCGTGTTCGGCTCGGTGGCGCGAGGGGAGGCCGGTCCGGATAGCGACGTGGACCTGCTAGTGGAGTTCGAGCCCGGAACAGGCCTTCTGCGTCACGCGGCACTCATCCGCGAACTCGGACAGCTTCTCGGTTGCAAAGTCGATGTGGCCAGCCACAACGGGCTGAAGGCTCGCATCCGCGCGCGCGTCCTCGAAGAGGCCGTCCCGCTGTGAGAGACGACGCGGAGCGCCTCCGGGACATCCTGGAGGCCATTCGCGAAGTTGAGCGCTATACCCAGAAGGGACGGCCCGAGTTTGACACCAACGAACTGGTTCAAGTCTGGCTGCTCCATCATCTCCAGGTCATCGGTGAGGCAGCCCGCGGCCTGAGCCGCGGACTCCGAGCGGCTCACCCGGCGGTTCCATGGGCTGACATCGTCGCCTTCCGCAACCTCGTGGTGCACGAGTACTTCGGCATCGACCTCCAGGAGGTTTGGGACACGGCCATCAACGACCTGCCGCCGCTGAAGAGACAGGTTGAGGACATGCTGCATGCGCTGGGGGCAGAGTGAAACGCTGCCAGTCCGCCACCTAACAGTCAAGCTGGGCGGGGCGGCCTGGTTCCGACAGGCTGGAACGTTGCACACAAGGGCAGCGCTTGCCTGACACCGGAACGACTACCTCTCGAGGCGGCCACCAGCACGGTCCTCGCGCTGACGCTCCTGCGCCCGACATCGGGCCCGGCTGTAGCCGAGCGACTTGCCCGGTGAACCCTCCGAGCTTCCCCACGTGGCCGAGCAGTTCACCGGGCAGAAGGGTAAGTACGTCAAGATCGCCGAGACCATCAAGGGCTTCCAGGGTATCGTCGCCGGGCAGTACGACGACATTCCCGAGCAGGCCTTCTACATGAAGGGGCCGATCGAGGAAGTGCTCGAGCACGCCGCGCAGTTGAAGGCGCAAGGCTGAAGCGATGGCAGAGACGTTCCTGCTGGAGGTGGCCACGCCCGAGAAGCTGCTGGTGCGCGAGCAGGCCTCCGAGGCCCAGATCCCGGCGGCCAACGGCTACGTGGGCATCCTGCCCGGCCACGCCGCGCTACTGGCCGAGCTGGGCTCGGGCGCGCTCAGCTACACTGCAGCCGGCCGCCGCCACTCGCTGACCGTGAGGGGCGGCTGGCTGGAAGTGCTCGACGACCACGTGCGCGTCCTGGCGGATGGGGCGGAGTGAGGGGCGGCCTGGCACCTTTGCCCCCCAACTTGCAGCGCCACGGTAGAATGAGGGTGGAGAGATTGGCGCCATGCACAACAGCTCACTTCGGAAGGCAGGGGCCCTTGATCCCCAGGTGCGGGCTGCGCTTGAGGCGTTGGTGGGCCGAGCTTTTCAGGGCGACGAGTCGGTCAGCGTCCGCATTTACGAATCCAGGCCTGCCCCAACCGCCGAGGCGCGCCAGGCCGCGTACCGCGAGCTGTTCGACCGCGCAAGCAGAATTGCGGAAAAGGTGAAGGAAGTGCCGGAGGCCGAGATCGAGTCGGCCATCGACGAGGCGACCGATTTCGTGCGTCACACCCCCGAATGAGGATCGTACTGGATACTGCGGTCCTCGTGCGGGCCACCGCGAAGGCATCCGGGCCCGCGAGGTTGCTGTTAGAGCAAATCGCTGCTGGCGGTCACCAACTGATCCTCTCGCCGTTCCTGCTTGAAGAAACCGAGAGGGTGCTGAATTATCCGCGTATCCAAGGTCTCTATCGCTTGAGTCCTGTGGAGGTCCAGGAGCATATCGATTGCCTACAGGCAGCCGCCGAGATCGTAGAGCCAGTGGTTGCCCGACCGATTGTAAAGGATCCGCACGACGATCCCGTTCTCTTTACTGCGGTGGCGGGCGGCGCCGACGTGCTCTGTACGCTCGATCGCGATTTCCACGATACGGCTGTGCTTGACTTCTGCCGCGCGCTCGGTATTGCCGTCATGAACGATGCCGAGCTCCTGCGACTCCTGCGCTGGCCCGGAAGCCGGCCGGGTGCCAGCTTCGATCCGCAGACCCAGCTCTGACCTAGCTTCTGTGCTTGAGGCTGTGAGGAATGGTGGTTTGCCCTGCGGCAACGCCTCGCGGGCGGGGAGCACTACAGCGTGCGCCGGGATGTCAAGGCGATTCTTCAGACGTACAAGGCCCTGCCAGACATAGTCGCCATCCTGGGCATCGACGAGCTCTCCGATGAGGACAAGCTCATCGTGGCGCGCGCCCGCAAGATCCAGAAGTTTCTCCGCGCCCTCCGCGGCGACTTCGACCACCTCACCGCCGCCCTCGACGATCTGTGCGCCCGCCAGGAGAGGATCGAACCGGCCCTCTACCAGCAGTACCTGCGACGCTGCGGCGCCCCGCCCACGCTGTTCCTCTGCGACCTCACCAGCAGCTACCTGGAAGGCCAACACCACGCCCTGGGCGAGTACGGCTACCACCGCGACGGCAAGCGCGGCCAGCTCCAAAGGTGTAGCGGCGGCTGCACGCGGCCTTCGGAACGACCGATTCCAACGCGCATGCCAGCACGATCCACGACGCCATGGAGGCGCTGAGCCGGCTGTGCCTGCTGGAATACCCGATCGACGCGAAGACCACGCTAACCCGCCTGCCGAAACCCGACGCCCGCCAGAAAGAAATTCTCGCGGCGCTCGGCGTCAGCCTGCCCCACAAGCAAGGTGGTAAACAGAAGCCCAGCGGCACGGCGAGCCCCTAACTCAAATCATGAAGGTCCCCGGGTTCCCGGGTTCGCGGGGAGGTCCGGGCAACTGGTGTCGCTTCAGGCCCGGTACACCCTCCCAATCAATTCTTCCACCTCATCCATCGTTCTCTTGATGGGACCTTCCGCCTCCAGTTTCAGACTGGTGACCGCGGCTGCCCAGATGGTGGCCTCTTCCGGAGCAGCGGTGAAGCGCTTGGCCACATACGAAGCGATGCACGTATCGCCGCGTCCGGAGCGCCCCACCAGCTTCCGCGGACAGAACGGCGCCTCATAAAATGCACCGCCGGCCAGAACGAGCACCCCATTGCGGTGGGTCAGCACAATCTCCCTGGGTCCCCAGGATGCTATGTCTTGGGCCGCGGCTTTCATATCGGCCTGGCCGGTCAGCCTTCGGGCTTCCACCGCATCGGTTTTCAGGATGTCGATATGAGCCAGCACCCGCTGCTTCTCCGGCCAGTCGTCGTACACCAGCGTGCCGTCTGGAGCTAGGATGCGAACGAATCCCTGCACATCCGCGGCCAGCAGGGTGTCTTTAGCCCGCAGCTCCCGGATGACCTCCAGATCCACCTCTTCCCGGATCGACGCGTTGATCAGAAACGCCCTGGCCTCCAGATCCCTGACTTGATCGGGCGTGAACGCTCCGCCACTCTCGGTCATCGACAGAACGCGCTCGTCCGGGTCGGAAGTCGGGTAATACAGGCGCAGGCGGGTGGAATGGGGAGTATAGGTTGGAAAAACAGTGACGCCCACTCGAACCAGGGCCTCAACCACATGGCTATCTTCTCTGGACAACCGGGTCACCGCAGCCGTCTTCAGACCCATCATCGATGCGACATGGGCGCCGTAGTTAAAACCGCCGCCATCCACCATCCTGGTTCCCGATGCGGACACGATGGTATCCTTGGTGTAGTTGCCGAGGATAACCAGGTCATAAGTCACCATATCACGCATGGCGCCGCCGCAAGTCCCTAGTCAGTTGCCTTCACCCGCCACAGTGAGGTTGCCAGAATCAGTGAGACAATGGACGTGCCGAGCCAAAAAGAGACTGCGTTGTGGAAATCGTATTGCCGCACCCCGTTCACCACAGTAGTTCCTTGCTGGATCAACAGGCCGCTGATTCGCTCCTGAATGGCTGCACCTACGTAACTGAACACCCCAATAAAGCCCATGACCGCACCAGCCGCCTTCTTGGGCGCTATATCTACGGCGAACAATCCGCCCAGCGAGGTGATGAGCCCGTTGACGGAAAGGCCATACAAGAGAAACGCCAGGGTCAGTAGAATCGGGTGTCCGCGCGGGGTGGAGAACATGATCACCAGAGAGAGGATTTCCAGCAACCCGCAGATGAGGTTGACGGGCGGCCGTCTCGCCCCAAACAGTTTGTCGGAGACGAACCCGTACCCGGCGCAGCCCACCAGTCCGGCGAGCGGATTGAGCGCCAGCAGGCCGCCGGCCTGAAGATCGGAGTATCCCTTGGTTTCCTGGAGGTAAAGCATGCCCCAACTGTTCATAGCGTACCGGGTCATGGTCATGGTCGCGCAGGCGAAGGCCAGCACCCAGATGGAAGGCAGCCTGAGAATGTACATCTGCATCTGCCAGGTGGTTTTCCCGGCGGTGTGCGCGGGTTTGGCTCCGAAGTCCTTGTTCCACTCCCCCACGGACGGCAGCCCGAGGGTCTGGGGGCGGTCCTGCATGAACGCATACAGCACGAAGGCCAGCGCCACGCAGATCAGTCCCGGTCCCACAAAACCGCCCCGCCAGCCAAACCAAACCACCAGCGCGGGCAAGCCGACGAACGTCAGGCCTTCGCCGATCGAATGCGCCGTGCTCCAGATCCCGTAGTACCTGCCGCGTTCCCGATTGCTGAACCACTGGGACAGGGACACAATGCCCGCCGGCGCGCCGAATCCCTGAAACCAGCCGTTCAACGCCCACAGAACCACCCAGGCCCACAGCGCAGCCTGCCAACCCATGGCCACGTTGATCAACGCCGACAAAAGCACGCCGGTGGGCCAGAATCGCCTGATGTTGGCGTGATCCGCCAGAAAGCCGTTGACCAGTTTGCCGAAGGCGTAGGCGTAGAAGATCGCCGAGCCGATTACACCCAGCTCCGCAGCCGAGAAGATGCCGCCGTCGATCAGCGGCTTCTTGACCACCGACAAACCCAGCCGGCACGTATAGGCAATTCCATAGCCCAGGGTGATCGACAACATAACCGCTATCCGGTTCCGCCGGTACAGCCGGTCGATCTCCCTTTGGTCACGAAGGAGAGGTCGGGCTTCTCCGGTTGCAAAGAATCGCAGCAGCCATTTCATGCGTCCTTCTTACGCCTCTCTCATTTCGACAGGCCGACTCTCCCGCAACGATGTGGTGGCAGCCAGGCTCACCCGCAACGCGGCGACGCCGTCGGCGCCGGTAATGGACGGCCCCCGGCCGTGCAGCACGTTGTCCACAAAGTCCTGGATTTGAGCCAGATACGCGCTTTCAAACCGTTCCATGAAGTGCGGGACAACGTCATGCGTGATCCCTTCCTTGGTCATGACCAGGAGCGGTGTGTGGCGAAAATAACCGATCTGCAAGGACCCCTGGGTCCCCCAGATCTCAGCGCGAATGTCGTAGCCGAAAACGGCGTTCCGGCTCAAGTGCACGGCGCCCAGCGTTCCATTCTCGAAAACCAGGCTGATGACCGCATTGTCAACATCGCCAATCGATTCCATCTCGGGATAGGCCAGGGCGCCGCCAATGGCATAAACGCTCTTGACGTTGCCCATGAACATCCGCGCCACATCAAAGTCGTGGATGCCCATATCGGCGATCAACCCGCCGCTGACCTTGGGATCACAGAACTCCAGCGGCGGCCGGAACGGATCCCGTGAAGTCGAGGTCAGGAGCACCGGAGCGCCGATGGCTCCGGCGTCAACTTTCCGCTTCGCCGCCACGTAGCCGGCATCAAAACGGCGCTGAAACCCCATCTGAAGAAACGCGCCGGTGGTCTGAACCACCCCCAGCATTTGCCCGGCGTCCTCCAGGGATGTCGATATCGGCTTCTCGCAAAAGATGGCCTTCCCGCCGCGGGCGGCATCCACGACCACTTCTCGATGCGTGCTGGTGGAAGTGACGACGGCCACCGCGTCAACCGCCTGGTCCGCGATCAAATCATGGTGGCTCTGATAGCACTTGGGCGCCCCGTATTCTTGGGCGAAGGATTCGGCGAGACCCGCCTGCTGGTCCGCCACCGCCACCAGCCGGGCATTGGGGACGCGATGCGCCAGGTCCGCCGCATAGACGCGGCCCAGCCGCCCCAGGCCAATCACGCCGACGTTCAACCGACTGCTCATGCCAACACTCCTTCTAATAGATCTCACTCACCCGCACCGGCCGGTTTGCTCTTACCGATTCCGCAGCCGCCAACCCGATCACCACCGCCATCAGGCCATCCTGGCCGGTCACCGGCGCCGGCAGACTGGCCCGAACGGAATCCACAAAGGCCCGCATCTCGTTCAAATAGGATTCCGTATACCGATCCATGAAAAAGTTCAGCGGCAGCGAGGAGTGGGCGCCCGTCCGGTCAAGATACACATGGTTGTCCGGGGTGTTGTTCTTCACCGTGACCATGCCTTCGGAACCAAACACCTCGACGCGCTGATCATACCCGTAGACGGCCTTCCGGCTGTTGTCGATGGTTCCCAGAGCGCCGTTCTGAAACGCCAGCGTCACCATGGCCGTGTCCCAATCGCCCGCCCTCTGAAATACCGGGTCAACCAGCACCTGGGCCCGGGCATACACTTCGGTAACTTCGCTGGCCATCAGATAGCGGGCCATATCAAAATCGTGGATGGTCATATCCAGAAAGAGCCCGCCTGACGCCCGGATATAGTGTTCGGGAGGAGGCGATGGATCACGGCTGGTGATTCGCAGGATGTGAGGCACTCCCACCGCCCCCCCTTTGACCAGGTCATGCACTTTCAGAAAATTAGGATCAAACCGGCGGTTGAAACCCACCATCAGTTGGATGCCGCACCTTTCCACCGCGGCATTGATCTGGGTGATCCTTTCGATGGACAGATCGATGGGTTTCTCGCAGAAAACGTGCTTGCCCGCGGCGGCAGCGTCCAGGATCATCTGATAATGGGTATTGGTGGGCGTGCAGATGACCACCGCGTCCACGTGCGGGAGTTTCAGCACCTGTTGGTAATCCGAAAACGTTGCCGGCACATTGAACTTGGCCGCCACGGTGGCCAGCTCATCCGGAAGGACGTCGGACAGGGCCGCCACTTCCGTCCCCGGAATTCGATTCACCAGGTTCCCGATATGGATCTTTCCAATTCGGCCCACTCCCAGAACCCCAAAGCGAAGTTTTTGCTGGGTCATGGTGTTGGTTCCTTTCTGTTCTCTAGGCTTGATGGGCGGCCCGGATCGCGTCGATGCTGTCGCGGATGGCCCGGCTGGCATCCGGCGCCGGAAGAATCTCCAGGGAGAGGTAGCCGTCGTACCCGATTGCCGCCAGCGTCGCCAGGATGCTGGCTACGTCGAGGTGGCCGTGTCCGGGCGCCTGGCGATTGGTGTCCGCGAGGTGCACGTGCCCGAGGCCGGATCCCGTGGCGGTCAGGCTGGCCGCCAGGTCCACCTCTTCGATGTTCATGTGGAACGTATCCGCCAGCAGTTTGAGGTTCCGCGCGCCGATCTCGGCCAGCACGCTCATCCCGTCCGCCAGAGTATTGATGTAGTCGCACTCGTAGCGGTTCAGCGGCTCCAGCAGCACGGTCACGCCCAGCGGCTCGGCCGCGCGACAGACTTGCGCCAGGCACTCGAGCGCTTTCGATCTCCGGGCGCGCCGCTCCTCGCCGTCCGCGCTTCTGAGTCTGCCGCTGATGCTCCCTATGGTCACGGCCGAGCCAACTTCGGCAGCCAGGGTTATGTGGCCCCGCACTCTTTCAACCGCGCGCGCGCGGATCTCCGCCTGGGGATCGGAAAAGGTCAGCCCGTCCTCCGCGGCGGCCAGGCCGGTGCCCAGCGTGGGAACGGCTATGCCGTACTCGGCGGCCAGCCGTCTCACCGCCTGGACATCGACGTCCGCGGCGCGCCGCAGATGGAGTTCGACCCCCTGGCAACCGAACTCGGAAGCTTGCCGGAACGCCGCGGCGAGGTCGCCCCGCAGCAGGATCGGCGCCGCGCGCGCCTGGCTGGGCGTCGCCGTGATGGCGATTCTCACTTGGTCTCCTTAAAAGCAACGCGAGCCCCGGGCGCCCGCGCCATCTGCCTGCGCCGTGAGGACCTCAGCCGTCGATCAGCGGCAGGCCGTAAACCGACTTCCAGCCCGGGCTCATCGGTTCCCGGAGATACGGTTCCAACGCCGCGGGATCCCGCAGGCTCACCAGCTCCGCCGGAGGCGCCTTCCCGGCCGGAAACGCCGCCAGATACTCGTCGCACAGCAGCGTCAAGTACCGCAGGATCGCGGCCAGCGGCCGCTTGGCTTTGCGCGCCTCGCCCAGCGTGGGCTTTCCCACCACGCCTTCGGGAGTGCCGGCGATCTCGATGGCGGCATGCCCCTCGGACTCCGACCACCGGCTGGGCCGGCTGAAGGCGTCCACCGCGGTATCCAGGTGCCCGCCGGGAAGCAGCGCGACCGGCTGGGTCTCCACCGCGTACTTCATGTTGACCATGTCGGGAAACAGCAGCAGGCCGACCGAGGTCTCCGCCTCATCGGCGTGGATGAACGGCGTATCCCAGTCACCCCCTCGGTCCTTGGTCCTCCACATCTCGCGCGTCGCCCGGTGCCAGTCGATGATGCGGTAAATCCCCGGCAACTGGTACCGCTTGCAGAACTGCTGGAGCGCCGCTTCCAGGACCCATAGCTGCCCGTGGTTGTTCAGAATGATCTGCTTGCGGAAGCCGTCATTCCACAACCCCAGCATCACGTCGATGAGCAGCTCCTTGGCGACGTCCTCACGCACGATCACCGTGCCCGCCATGCCGAGGTGATGAGCGGGATGGCAGCCGTACATGTACGGCGGCAGCGCCAGCGCCACGGGATGGCCCCGCTGGGCGCTGTGGCGGCGGACGGCCTCGGCAATGTGGCTGACGAACAACGTGTCCATGGCCGAGACGGTGTGATCGCCATGCAGTTCCGTCGAGCCCACGGGAATGATGACCACGTCATTCTTCTTCCGCTGCTGTTCCAGCTCGTGGCGGACCGTGGTCTGGATATAGCTGCCGGCCTTGGCCCATTCGCACCCGCCCGGCGCAGGCACGCCGTACTCCGCCAGGATGGCGTCCAGCTTCGCCTCGTCCGCCTCCCATATCTCCTTTTTCATCCGGCCCACGGCCGAGTTCTCGAAATACAGATCGGGTTGGTTGGTGGATAACCAGTTCTCACTCATAAAGCTTCGTTTCTCCTCCCAAGACTGCGACCGGGGCGGTCCGCAGGTCACATGACGCAGGTGATCTTGCAGTTCGTCTTGTCGGTCTGCAACAGCCGGATGTGGTCAGGCACCTCGTCCAGGCCGATTCTCTTCGTGATCAGCGGCGTCATGTCCATGCCCGCCGCCATGCAACTGATGACTCTGGGAAACGTGCCGTAGCCGGAGTGCCCTTGCGCGCCCGCGATCTTCGCCTTCTTGACTTCGAAGACTTCGCAGTTCAGAGGCGCCCGCATGTCGGCGCGCGCCACCAGGACGAGCTTGGCTCCCACGAACTTGCCGCCCCAGATAGCGGCCTCGATGGCGGGCAGGACCTTGTCGGGCAGGCCGGTGGCTTCCAGGTACAGGGCCGCCCCCAGGCCGCCGGTGAACTCCAGGACTCTCTCCGCCAGGTTCTCCTTGAGGGGGTCGATGATCAGGTCCGCGCCCAGCCGCCGGCCGAGACCGGCCCGGGCCGGCTCGGGTTCGGCCAGCATGACCTTGGCGGCCCCGGCGCGTTTCATGATGGCCACCGCGGCCAGTCCGATCGGCCCGCCTCCGCAGATCACCGCGTGGTCGCCGGGCCGGATGCCGCCGCCGCACTCGATCACGGCGTTGTAAGCCACCGACGTGGGCTCGACGAGGCTGCCGGCGAGGAATAAGTCGATTCCTGGGTAAGCGTCCTGGAGCTCGACCAAGCTCCAGAGGTACCGCGAATCGAGGGCCACGTAGCTTTCGAAGCCGCCGTCCACGCTGAAGCCCATTTCCTGCAGCCGCTCGCACTGGTTCGGGTTTCCTTCCGCGCAGGGCCGGCAATAGGCGCACCAGAACATCTCTTCCGGACACACTGGCTCTCCGGTCTCGAATCGCCGGCCGGTGCGCTTGTTGAAGGCCTTCTCTCCGGCTTCGACCACCACGCCCGCCATCTCGTGGCCCAGCACGACCGGAAATGCGGTCAGGCCGGGGTACCACGTGTACCCGTCCGCGTCGCTCTGCGCCATGTGAACGTCGCTGCCGCAGATCCCGCACGCCTTCACCTCGATGAGGCACTCGGTCGGACCGATCTTGGGAAGGTCCTTCCCGACGACCGAGAGCTTCGGGTGCCGCCAGACGTTACTGCCGAGGTACGTCAGCTTCCCGTCTATGTCCTTGGGCCCCAGCCGGAAGCCCGGCTTGGGATCCCACTCAGCCGATAAAACCACGCTCTTCATTTTCGACATCTCCTTATCTGGATGGTTCAACGCAAAAACTCACCAGCGTTTTCTTTGGTGACCAGCGCCGTGCCGATGTCCACGCGTTTCTCCACCGGCTGCGCCCTGGCCGCCTTGATGGCCTCCTCGATGGCGCGCCTCCCGATCGCCTCCGCGTACTGCGCCATCACCGCGCTCATCCGCCCGGCCTGGACGGCGCGCACCGCCTCGCGCGTGGCGTCGAAGCCGACCAGCACGATCTTGCCCGTCAGGTTGCGCGCGGCGATCGCCTCCATCGCCCCCAGAGCCATCTGGTCGTTGGTGGCGAAGACAGCGCGCAGATCGCGGTGCAAGGTGAGGAGGTTCTCCATCACGCTCATGCCCAGCGCCCGCTCGCTGTTGGCCGGCTGCGCCGCCACGTACTGCACCCCGGGCGCTTGGGCGATCACCTCGCGGAAACCTGCCAGGCGGTCGTCTTGGGTGGCGACGCCCATTACGCCGCGGATCACGGCCACCTTGCCCTGGCCCCCGATCGCGCGCAGAACGTACTCGCCCGCCAGCCGCCCGCCCAGCCGGTTGTCGATTCCGACGAAGCTGACCCGGGACGGCCACGGTACGTCCGTGTCCACTATCACTACCGGGATCCCCGCCGCCTTGGCCTTCTCGAGTACCGGAACGACTTCGGCGACGCCGGCCGGCGCCACGGCCAGCGCCGAGACCTTCTTCAGGACCTGGTCCTCGAGGATGGCGACCTGCTGGTCGATGTTGATCTCGCGCTCCGGCGCCAGCACCGCGAACTTTACGCCGGGATCCGCGCGCGCCGCGGCCTCCGCGCCGGACTTGAGGCGCTGCCAGAACTCGCTGTCGAGGGCCTTGACCACCAGGACGATCTCGAGCTTCTTGGTCTGCTCGACCCGCGAGCAGCCGCCCGCCAGCACCAGGGCGGCGGCCAGCGCAACTGCTTCGCACCAGCGATTCCTGAACCCCATTCGCTACCTCCTGGCCGCGCGGCTTTTCTCGGTGGCGCGCTGCCGCAGGACGTCCACCCACACGGCGGCCACGATCACAACGCCGATCACCACGGTCTGCCAGTACGCCGAGACGTTCAGCAGGTTCAAGCCGTTGCGCAGCACGCCCATGATCAGCGCGCCGACCAGCGTGCCCAGCACCGTCCCGGAGCCGCCGAAGAAACTGGCGCCGCCGATGATGACGGCCGCGATGGAATCGAGTTCGGCCCCCACGCCGGCCAGCGGGAAGCCCGAATTCATGCGCCCCGCCAGCACCACCGCGCCCGCCGCCGACATGAACCCGCTGAGACCGTACACCAGCGCCAGCCGCCGGTCCACCGGGATGCCGGAAAGCAGCGCCGCCTGCCGGTTCCCGCCGATCGCGTAGATGTCCCGCCCCAGCGTGGTGCGCGTGAGGAACACGTGGAACAGCACGCAGAAACACACCACCACGATGACCGGCGCCGGAATCCCCGCGACGGCTCCCGCGCCCCAGTAGCGGAACCCGCCGCCCAGCTCGGAGACGGGGAAACCTCCCGTAATCACCAGCGCCAATCCGCGCGCCACGTTCATCATGCCGAGGGTGGGGATGAACGGGTGCGGCAGCCGCAGCTTGGTGAACAGCAGGCCGTTGATCGTCCCCAGGCCCGCGCCCGCCGCGAGCGCCGCGGCGATGGCCAGCCCCGGGGGCGCGCCCGCCTTCACCAGGAGCGCGGCCAGCACGCAGCACAGCCCCAGAATCGATCCCACCGAGAGGTCGATGCCGGCCGTTATGATCACCAGCAACTGGCCGAGCGCCAGCAGCGTGTTCACCGCCGATTGCCGGAAGACGTTGAGCAGGTTGTCGAAGGTCAGGAAATGCTCGGAGAGCAGGCTGAGCGCGAGGCCCATCAGCAGCAGCGCCGCCAGCGGCCCAAAACGCCGCAGGGCTTCCGAGACCCCCCGCGCCCAGAAACCTCGGTCCGCCGTCTTCACCGGCTGCTCCCTCCCGTGGCCAGCCGCATGATGCTCTCCTCGCTCGCCTCGGCCCGCGCCAGCTCGCCGGCGATGCGCCCGCGGTGCATCACCAGCACACGGTCCGCCAGGTGCAGGATCTCCTCGAGTTCCGATGAGGCCAGCACGATCGCCGCGCCGCGCGCCGCCAGGCGCCGGATGATTTCGTAGATCTCGGCCTTGGCCCCCACATCGATGCCGCGCGTGGGCTCGTCGAGCAGGAAAATGCTGGCATCGGCCAGCAGCCATTTGGCCAGCACCACTTTCTGCTGGTTGCCCCCGCTCAACTGGGCCACGGCTTGCTCGGGGTCGGGCGTGCGCACGCGCAGTTCGTCCACCATCCGGCGGGTCTTCTCTCTCTCGCGGTCCGCGCGGATGCAAAGTTGCCGCTCCGAAGCCAGCACCATGTTCCACCGCACCGGCGCCCCGAGGATCAGTCCCTTGGCCTTGCGGTCGTCCGGGACCAGGGCCAGGCCGTGGCGTATGGCGTCGACCGGCGTGCGGATGTTCACCGGACGCCCCTCGATGAAGACGCGGCCCGCGTCGCGCCCGGCTGCGCCGAACAGCGCCTCCAGCAGCTCGGTCCGGCCGGCGCCCGCCAGGCCCGCCAGCCCCACGATCTCGCCGCGGTGGACGCGAAAGCCGATGTCGTAGACTTGGCCCCGCGCCGAGAACCCCTCGACCCGCAGCGCCTCGCCGGGCTGGGCGCTCGACTCCAGCGCCGGAAACTGCTCCCGGGCCGGGCGGCCCACCATGTGACGCACCAGCGCCTCCGGCGGCATTTCAGCCACCGGCGCCGTCGCCACGCGGCGGCCGTCGCGCAGCACCGTCACGCGGTCCGGCCCCTGGTAGATCTCCTTCAGCCGGTGCGTGATGTAGATGACGCTCACGCCGCGTCGCTTCAGTTGGCCGATGACCTCTAACAGGCGCACCGTTTCGCGTTCCGACAGCGGCGCCGTCGGTTCGTCCATGATGACCAGGCGGGCACGCAAGGACAGCGCCCGCCCGATTTCCACCAGTTGCCGCTCTCCCATGCTCAATTCCGCCACCAGCCGCCGCGGGTCCATCGGGTGACCGAGTTCTTCCAGCAGCGCCCTGGCCCGCTGGTGGATCTCCTCCCACCGCACCCACTCTAATCCGGCCCGGCGGCAGGGGTGCCTGCCGAGGAAAATGTTCTCTCCCGCGCTCAACTGCGGGACCAGGGCAAGTTCCTGGTGCACGAAGCTGATGCCCAGCTCCTGCGCCTGCCGCGGGCTCTCGACCGCCACCGGCCGCCCCTCCCAGCGGGTCTGGCCGGCATCGGCCGACAGGACGCCGCCGATAATGTTCATGAGAGTGGATTTCCCGGCGCCGTTCTCACCCACCAGCGCGTGCACTTCCCCGGGCAGCACTTCGAAGCTGACGTCTTCGAGCGCCGGGACGCCGCTGAACGCCTTCGAGATGTGCTCCAGCCGCAGAAGCGGGGCATTCATCGCGCGCTCTCGGCTGGGGGCGGCGCGGTCGACTGCCGTACGATGAGCTGGCCATCCAGCGTTATGCGGCTCTCAGGCTTGCCGCCCGAGAGCAGATCCAGTAGGATCTGGGCGGCCAGGCATCCCATCTGGTGCGTCGGCTGCTGAACCGTTGTCAGCGGCGGATCGGTGTAGGACGCTAGGAACAGGTCGTCGAGCCCGACAACCGACAGGTCCCCCGGCACGTTCACACCATGTTCGCGTGCCGTGCGCAGGGCGCCCAACGCCGACATGTCGTTGTAGCAGAAGATCGCCGTCGGCCGTTCCGGCAATGCCAGCAGCCTTGCCATGGCCCGCATCCCGCCTTCGGGCCCGCCATCGCCGTGCTTGACCAGTTCCGGCTGGAAGCCGATGTCCGCTTCCTCCAGGGTCTGCCGGTACCCGGTGAAGCGCTCGGTGTCTGCCTGGAGCCCGAACTGGTTCCCGACGTAGCCGATGCGTTTGTGACCGAGTTCCACCAGGTGTCGCGTGGCTTTCCGGCCGCTGTTGAGGTTGTCGATAGTCACCGAGAAAACGAAGTCGCCCGGGTACTGATTGTTGATCAGCACTATTGGCACCTTCATATCCGCCAGCAGCGGCAGGTACAGCGCGCCCACACGCGAGGAGTTCACCAGAATCCCGTCCACGCGGCGTTCGTGGAACGACTGTACGGCCCGAAGTTCCCGGGCGGGATCGGCATGACAGGTGGCCAGCAAGATTGAATAGCCGTGGGCCAGCGCGAACTCTTCGATGCCGCTGACCACCTCACCGACGAAGGGGTTGGCGATGCTGGTCACCACCACGCCGATGGTGTTCGTTCGCTTGGTAACCAGGCTCCGCGCCACGGCGCTGACCGTATACCCTTGCTCCTCAGCGATTCTGCGAATCAAAGCGCCAGTCCCGGCCTTCACCAAAGTGCTGTTGCGGAGTGCACGCGAAACCGTGGAGTAGGAAACGTTAGCGGCGCGCGCGATGTCCTTGATCGATACAGTGTGCAAACGTGTTCAGCATAGACTAAATCCACTTCTTTGTCAACCCCTCCGCCGCCTGTCCTCCCCCAGGTTTCGCGACCCAGGGTGGAATAGGCCTCCAGGCCTGTCGGGGGCACGCCGCACACAGGCATGAATGTCTATTCCACCTTGGACCACGCAAAACTGGGCAAGGTGCGAAACCACTTGACAAGATTCCCGAGGCAGCATACACTACATGAGGAGTTGTAAACGTTTGCAGGCTTCGGGACGCAAAAGGGTGGCTCGGTTTCTCGCTAAGCGGCTGGGGCGCTGGACGTGCGGATTCCCGCCGGAAAGTGCGGGCGCCCTCCAAAAGAAGTTCAAACCATGCGCCTTCGGGCGCGTCAAGGAGCATATTGTATGATGCGGCAGTGTCTACTGGTTCTGATGGTCGTCGTTTTTGCGGTGGCCGGGTTTGCTCAGGTGGACCGGGCCACGCTGGTCGGCACCGTGACCGACCCTAGCGGGGCGGTGGTGCCTGGCGCCAAGATAGTGATGACCGCGCCCGACACGGGGCTGCGCCGCGAGATGCAGTCCGGCGCCGCGGGGAATTTCTCGTTCGCCGGTCTGCCCATCGGCAATTACACTGTGCTCGTTTCGGCGCAA
>Ga0315289_10001350_pt1 | contig 37953 bp, 35 predicted proteins | sample YL17G11_40_MG_FD_203452 | JGI IMG/M metagenome (GOLD analysis project Ga0315289, IMG submission 203452) | Sediment microbial communities from Yellowstone Lake, YNP, Wyoming, USA - YL17G11_40 | ecosystem: Environmental > Aquatic > Freshwater > Lake > Sediment | place: USA: Wyoming | collected... | reverse complement strand
AGAGCATGGACGGTAACAGCGGAGATGAACAACCCTGATTTTAACAGGTTTTCTTTCGAAAAGAAAGCGCAACTTGTTAAAAAGGTTCAGGATGAGCGGTCTGCATTCTTCTCACTAGTACTGTGTGATTTTGCGCCGATCTCTGAAACAGATTGTGTAAGCATGTGGAACCTTGCATCGGGATTTGACCATACCGTTGAAAGCTATCTCTTGGCTGGGGAACGCATCTGGAATCTTATTCGCTTGTTTAATCTTCGGGAAACACAAGAATCACTCGTCGATACACTGCCACCTCGATTATATAAGGACCCATTTACGAAGGGACCAGCGAAAGGAATTCTTATACCTATAGAAGGGTTCCAGCGAAGCGTAGAAGAATACTATTCTCTTCGAGGATGGGATAGGAACGGCATTCCCACTGCAACAAAACTCAAAGAGCTTCATCTGAGTACACAGGGAAAAGCAATTGGGTTGCCTGTATAGCCATTGTAATTTCATCTGAGACAACAAACAATGAGGTAAAAAAAGTGAATGACCTATGGTAAACCTAAGTAAAGGAGCAAGAAGAATATACGGAGAGGCCGCATTTGAAGTACTCGCAAAAGCCCAAGAGTTAGAACGACAAAAAAAGAGCATACTTCACTTTGAAATCGGAGAGCCTGATATCGAGACCCCTGAAAACATCACCCGAGCAGGTATTCGCGCTATCCAGGAGAAAAAAACCCATTACACTCCATCGATTGGTATTATGGAGCTGCGAAAGGTTATACAAGATGAAGTGGAGAAAACCAGGGGCTACCGTCCTGACCTGAAACAAGTCGTGATCACACCAGGGTTAAAACCAGGCATATTTTTTTCTATGTTAGCGATTGTTGATCCTGGGGATGAGGTGATTTATCAGGATCCCGGGTATCCAACGTATGGATCAGTTGCAGCGTTCCTCGGGGCACAACAAGTCATGGTTCCCCTGTTAGAGGAAAACGAGTTCCGTATGAACCCTGATGACATCAGAGACAGAATAACGAAGAAAACGAAACTCATCGTCGTAAACTCGCCGCAAAATCCGACAGGATCTGTGATGACGAAATCAGAAATGGAGGAAATTGCTGAACTTGCTGAACAGCACGATATCTATTTGGTTTCTGATGAGATATATTCTAAGATGACATACGACACACATCATTACTCTCCGACAGTACGAGATGAAGCTAAGGAAAGGACCGTGCTCTTGGATGGTTTTTCCAAATACTATGCCATGACCGGATGGCGATTGGGGTATATGGTGGTGCCACACGCGATGGCTGAGCGGCTCCAAGATTTCCTGGTGAGTGCTGTTTCATGCACCGCCGCGTTCACGCAATGGGCCGGTATAGAAGCACTGACCGGCGACCAGAGTTTCATACCTGAGATGATGGCGCGATTCAAAGAGAAAAGAGATCGAATCGTAAAAGGTTTGAACTCAGTACCAGGGTTTAGATGCCAGGTACCGAAGGGCGCGTTTTATGCTTTTCCAAATATCAAAGGCTCAGGCATGACCTCACAAGAGTGTGCTGACCATCTCCTTAATAAAGCAGGGGTGGCCTCCCTTCCAGGCACCGCCTTTGGTCCCTATGGTGAAGGGTATCTCAGGTTTTCGTACGCAACAACGCTCAAAAACATCGATATTGCTATTGAGCGAATAAAAAGATCTATGTAGGTTAATACTCCCTTGTAATTAAGGAAGGAAAATATATATTTTTATATGCCTCTCAACAGGAGAAAAACCATTATCCTAAATAATTAAAAGAGATGTCCGATAGCTAAATAAATGATACTCTATATAAAACAATTACTAAAAAAATGAAACCAACCAAAATTGCAATAATAATAGTCCTCATGCTGATTGGAATAGGTGTGGCTACATCTGCTCAAAACTATTCTGAGAAGAATAATTCGTTCATATTACCGAACACGAAAGAAACACCTAATTCTTCCCAGTTTGATAGAGAAATAATGACTACAAATATCTCAAATGATAATAATCTTACTTTTACCACAATGTATTTCAATAATATGAAGAATAATTTTTCGTATATATCAAATTCCCTTAGAAGAAAATCTCTTAGTTGTCAAAATAAATTAGGTTTGAATAACTCCTCATTCTATGGAGAATGCAATAGATCCATTTATACTATTACTGTTTCATCGTCTAAAGAAATTCGAATTACAAACATGTCATTTGAGATAAGAGTTATTATCAAAGAGAATGAAACCACTTCATTGGAAGACTTTTCCGGAATTTTTCTGACAAACGGTAAAGACCTTTATTTCATGTTAGGATCTGGGTATCCTTCAGCGTCAGGATTACAATATATTCATTTTAAGGTAGGTCCTTTCAATTATACATATGATAACCGATCGTTAAAAACCTGGAAAGGTCCTATTGGAGGTTGTTCTGGCGGTGATCGAGATGGGCTAATACTCCCTGCAGGAGAATGGCATTTTATATTGGTAGGGGGAGTCTATGACCTACAGCAAGAGGACATTCAACTCAATTCTTCCATCCTGATAAACTTTAATAAAACCTGCGAAGACATCAATGTCTCCACGAGTGAGGAAGGAAAGTATTATCCCTTGTGGTATGGAGACCTCGATGCCAATGTTATTATTAGCAAACGATCAGTTTTTGATTTGATGATGAATGGTCGATATACATTTCACATAAATGATAATTTTATTTATTTAATCACTGGTTGGCCAAGTTTGCATGGGTTTTGGAATATACGATGGAATACTCCAAGTGGTTTGAAACACTGTCATGTAATTTTAAGAAGGAATTATTGGTTTTACAACTCAAGTAATTTTAATGCATGTATTACAGGGGTGGGAGGAAGTGGTGTATATAAATTAACAACAGGATATTTGGATCGATTACCAAAATTTTTTAACGATAATCTTCCCTGGCCGTATACTGATCGATTTTACATGGTAGGATTAGATGTTCCTTTCAATTAGCACTTCTAAAAAATATAAAAGGTAAATTTATTGATAGATTAAGATTTAAAAAATATTATCGATATTTTCGTCGAGATTTTATATGAATTAACGGGAGAAAACCCTGTAACCACTTTGTTACCCGTCCAACAATCCAATAAAACCATCCAAGCAATGTGATCAAACGGTGTTATCACCCCATAAAGTATCGATGAATATATAATGAAAAAAGATATGAACTCCCAGGTAATATTATAGTAGATAAATTTATTATAATCATCGGAGGCGGAACATTTGAAAAAAATCTGTATAAAAAAAGTTTTGATAAGCGTTCTTGTCGTCGTTATTCTCAGTTCGACGATAACAGCATTTTTCGTCACAGGAGAAAATATAGATCATCAACAACCCAGCGTATCAGACCAAGATCTCTCAATCCTTTTAAGAAAAAACCAGCACGCTGTCCTTCCTACGGGTTTGATTGACACATTCATTGAAAAGATAATGGAGAGAAATCACATCTCAGCAGTGTCTGCAGCGATCGTTCATAACGATGAACTCCTCTGGACCCATGGCTATGGTCTTGCTGACCGGGAGCGTAATAAACCTGCGGAGCCAACCACGATTTATCTCGTGGCATCTATTTCAAAAACCATGACAGCTACTGCACTGATGCAACTCTATGAACAAGGCCTCTTCGACCTTGATGATGATATTAATACATATCTGAATTTCAGTGTTCGAAACCCACGATTCCCTGATGTACCAATCACCTTCCGCATGGTACTATCCCATCATAGCAGCATTGCTGTTGATCCTCCAACGCTTTTCACCAGGACTTTTCCTGGTGATCTCATCATCCAAGGGTATCCCTTCCCATTTTTCAAAGAATTATTTACCCCTGAAGGCATCCATTATGTGCCCCAGATGTGGATGGAGAATCGACCAGGGGAAGAAATGTATTACGCAAACCTAGGATTTGGGTTACTTGGGTACCTTGTCGAGCGAATCTCAGGACAATCATTTGAGAACTATTGTCAAGAACATATCTTTCACCCACTCGAAATGTATAATACAAGTTTTTTTGTAAATTCTCTTGCTTCGGCTCGTCTCGCTCGTCCTTATGAATATTATGATAATATATACTATCCGTACATCCAATATAATATGCTGGACTACCCTGCAGGTGGTTTGCGAACAACAGTGGTTGATCTTTCTCATTTCCTCATAGCTCAAATGCAGAATGGTACATACAAAGACGTCCAGCTGCTGACCCCGGAAAGCATTAGCATTATGCATACGGTTCAGTATCAGAACCACACCGGCTATAATTTTGAATACGGTCTTGGATTCCAAATTTGGGAGACACAAACCGGAAGACAAATAGGACATTCGGGAGGTTTATTTGGTGTTGCCACACTCATGGTCTATCGAGAGACCGACAACACTGGTCTTATCATGTTTTTAAATAAAGGGATAAACACTCTCAGGGATCAGTTCGCGTTTGCTACTTTAGAACATCTTCTCTTTCTTAAAGCGCTCCAGTACGGATCTTTGAAAGGTCAACCAGACACACTCACAAATCTTGTAAAGTATAACAGCTTGCTAACCAACGATTTCCCAAACGGTCGGTGAGGAAAAAACGATTCAACCATTCTTACTTTATTTCTTCACAAGCTCAATGTACTTCTGATGATTTAAAAAGATGATCGAGGTTTACCTTATACAGTCTATTTTTAGATACAATTCTTTTGGTAGAATCAAAGAGATCCACTTCGCCATCGGTGTTGTATTCAATGAAAAATCCTTAAATATCATTCAGCGCTACTACTTTCGCAGGGGGAGCCCATGAGTGGATTATTTGGTGTAGTGAGCAATAACAATTGCATCTCGAGTCTCTATTATGGAACCGATTATCATACGCATTTAGGGACAGAATTTGGAGGGATCGCTTTTATTGATAAAAATGGGATGCCGGTGAAGAAAATCCATGATATTAAAAATTCACAGTTTAAATCCAAGTTTTATGAAGGCTCCGACAAAATCAGAAGCCATTTGGGGATAGGAGTCATCTCAGATAGGGATCCTCAACCGTTAACCTTTAAAAGTAAATTCGGCGCATTTGCGATATGCAGTGCTGGTTTAGTTGTTAATAAAGAAACCTTAACAAGTGAGCTAATCCGGAAAGGCGTCTCCTTTAGTGAAATAGACAATAGCAATATCAACACCACTGAACTTGTTGCTCATTTGATAAATCAGGGAGAAAGCATCATCAATGGTATCGAAAGAATGTACGACAAGATCGTAGGGTCGATATCGTTGTTGCTCTTGACCAAGAAAGGGATTTATTGCGCTAGGGATCGCAATGGCGTTACTCCCTTGGTGGTTGGGCAGAAAGAAGGGGGGGTCGCGGTCACGAGTGAAACCTGCGCATTTCCAAACCTGGGTTTTAGTGTTAAGAAATACATTATTCCAGGGGAAATTGTGTTTATCAGCAAGAAAGGCATCGAAGAAAAAAAGAAGGGACGACAGTCAAGTAAGATATGTGCGTTTTTGTGGGTGTATACTGGTTTTCCTGCATCGTCCTATGAGGGAATTAATGTTGAGAAAGTACGGGAGAATTGTGGGAATTTTTTAGCGAAACGGGATTCTGTGAAAGCGGATTTGGTCTCCGGGGTTCCTGATTCAGGGGTTGCTCATGCAATCGGATACGCTATGGAATCAGGGTTGCCGTATCGGAGGGTATTGTTTAAGTATACACCAGGCTATGGACGAAGTTATACGCCGCTGACGCAGGAGATGCGAGATCGCATTGCGTTGATGAAGTTGATCGCAAATGAGGCGATTGCGAAGGGGAATAAAATTGTTTTATGTGAGGATTCTATAGTGCGAGGAACACAACTGAAGAATTATACGATTGCAAAACTCATGCAGGCAGGTGCCAAGGAAGTCCATGTGCGACCTGCGTGTCCTCCGTTGATGTTCCCCTGTGTTTATAATTTGTCAACGAGAAGTATCCAGGAGTTAGCTGCTCGGAAGGCAATACGGGCGCTTGAGGGAAAAGATATAGAGGACGTATCTGAGTATTTGAATCCAGCGTCTGAGAAATATAAGAAGATGGTGGAATGGATCGCTCAGGACCTGGGGGCGACCTCGTTGAAATATCAGATGCTCGATGATATGGTCAAAGCGATCGGGCTGCCCAAGGAGAGGTTATGTCTTTATTGCTGGATTGGAAAAGGTGTTCAGAAAAGTTTACAATCCTATCAAGGGGTCAACCGAGAAATTCTTTCTTCGTAGTAAAGACAGAGGCGTTCATCTCGTCGATATTTTAACGATTTTAAAGGAGAATATTTAACTCTAACCACTTTGTTACCCGCCTAGAAAAGAAATTTCCTAGCTCTTGGAAGGTTATGCGTCCTTAAGAATATCCTATGAATTCAGTCATTGTTTTTAATGGTTTTAGTTAAATCTTTGGTGATAGGTACAGTTTTTCTTTGCATCCTCGGTTAGGAATAAGATATTTTAATCTCGTATGAAATACCTTGCATTCATATTTCATTAGAGTGTGAGAAACATGGCTTCACAAATAGTTCGATGCCCTCAATGCAAACAACAAATGACCATTGAAGGTAACCCTGGAGAAAAGATCATATTAACATGTCTTCACTGTACGTTGAAAGGTACTTTTACGTTTCCAGGTAAGAAACCAACAGGCTCTGTGAGTATTCAAGTGGATGGTTTAACAAAAATATATAAGAATTTGAAAGCGGTTGATAATGTATCATTTAATGTGAAAACCGGTGAAATCTTTGGTTTTCTAGGCCCTAATGGCGCAGGGAAAACAACGACACTAAAGGCGCTGCTTGGTTTAATTCATGTGAATTCAGGTGAGATAAAGATCAATGGATTTCGTATTAATGGAGAGAGTATACATGCAAGGAAAAATATCGGCTATCTCCCTGAACGAGTTGCATTTTATGAAAATCTTACTCCTCTACAAACAATGCATTTCTTTTGTGAGCTGAGGGGGGTGGATACATCTGTTGCTCGACCTCTTTTAAAAGATGTTGGCCTTGAAGAGGCAATGGACAGGAAAGTTGGTACGTTTTCTAAAGGTATGGTTCAGCTGCTTGGAGTTGCTCAGGCACTGATCGGCAATCCTTCTGTGTATATTCTTGATGAACCGACATCAGGTTTAGATGCACGGTGGGCAAAAATCATTAGGGATAAGATCAAGATGGCCAATGAGCGAGGCGCAACCGTGCTTATTTCATCACACAACCTCAACGAGGTGGAAAATCTTTGTGATAGAGTCGCCGTGATAAATAAAGGGAAACTTATCGCAGAGGATACCGTTGGCAATTTGAGTAAATATTTACGTATTAAACCTCGGCTTGAAATTTTTATATCGGGTTTAGATGGAAAAATACCTCCAGTGGTTTCTGAAATGGAGGGAATCGAAACTGTTGATGTAAAAGGTGATATCCTTTTTGTCACGTGTGAACATTCTGCTCGAAGCAAGATTATTGCGAAGCTCGAAGAAACTGGATTTAAAATTATGAACATAAAAACCGTCGAACCATCTCTTGAAGAAACGTTTATTAAATTACTGGAAGGCGGTGCGTAATGGTTTATTTTAATCCAAGAGCAGCGTATACGATTGCAAAAAAAGAATTTTTAGATAATATAAGAAATCGATGGATTATTTTATTGACAATTATTCTTTTCATCCTGGTCATTGTTTTTTCTTATCTTGCTGGCGGGCAAACTGGTGGTAAAGGCGCATTAGGTAATATGCAAAACACTGTTTTAGGATTACTGAGTATTTCTTCGATGCTTATCCCATTAATAGCAATTATTTTAGGTTTTTCAACGATTTCTGGCGAAGCTGAAAGTGGCGCGTTGTATGTTGTTTTATCGTATCCAATTACAAGATTTGAAGTGTTACTAGGTAAACTTCTTGGGCTTGGTTTAGTGATAGTTGTAGCAGTTTTAGCTGGATTTGGTCTCGGAGGAATAATAATTACAGCAACAGTAAGTGGTGAATCCTGGCTAGGTTATCTTGGATTCATGGGACTCACCATATTATTAGGTTTCACTATTTTGAGCTTAGCTATTTGTATCTCCGCATATTGTAAGAGACGCATAACTTCTATTGGTGGAGGGCTTGTCATATTTTTTTGGGGGATGATAATTGGATCGGTATTTATGGGCATATTATTCGGTAGTGGGTATAACTTTTCAGACTTACAGACAGGAAAGATACCAGATTGGTTTTGGTTCGAACCATTTTTTAGTCCACCTGATTTAAATCAATTCGCCGTCATGAAAGCCTTTGGAATGCAAAATATTGATATGATGGGGTTTAAGTTATCTTTTCCAGGATTTATGAGTACGGGATTGTTGTTATTTGCTCATTTCATTTGGTTTATCGTGCCCTTATTTGTTGGGTATTTCTTCTTTAAAAGAAGAGATATTTAAGCTACAGAATGGTTATTTGATTTTTGATGATAGGTGAATTTACTCTTATTGAGTGAAAAGAGCTATCTGGTCGTGGCTAGTGTTCTTTTTTATGCCATGAATAACTCCATCAAGTAAGTTTATTCGTAGCATTGCCCGCATCGGGAATATTCTGTTATTTTGTTTTAGAAACAGATTTAAAAATGTCCAATAACTTATTAGTTCTGAGACGCGAGGAATGGTAGAAAAAAAATAAAAGAGGAGGGAGAAGGATCCTTTTCCTTATCCGCAACAGCCACCTGGAGCAGGACCATGGATAAACAGGTAGTTAATAAGATAGACGACGTCAGAGACATCGACACTTCCATCACCGCTGGTATCGCCAGCACATAGCTGTGGCACAGGCGCAGGACCATGGATGAACAGGTAGTTAATCAGATAGACGACATCACTCACATCGATGACTCCATTATTATTGGCATCACCGCAGACGATCTCACAGGCATCACCAATACCATCGTGATCTGAATCTTTTTGGTCAGGGTTATAGGTATCAGGGCAGTTGTCACAGACATCACCGACACCATCTCCATATCCATGTTCACTGAGTCCATTGTGATAATGATGCTGAATGTCTTCAGATGACAAGGCTTCCTTGTACAATGCTACTTCATCAATACCTCCCATGAATCTGTAGGTGGATGTGAAGATATTTCCTCCGATTTGAAGGTTTGCTGTGTTATCCAGATTTCCAGGAATTCCCACCGGCCGTATCTCTTCAGTGCTGTCTACCGTAAAAGATACAGTACTTGCCCTGGTAACTGATATTGCGACGAAATGCCATTGTCCATCAACGGGAACGTTTACATTCACTGCAACGAAATTATTATACCCTCCGCTTGCGAGTTGAATACCTGGCTTGCCATTGGAAAGGAATATGCAATATCCATAGTAATTCGATCCAGATTGTGTTCTCTTATCAATGAGAGTTTTAACACCGGAAATACTACTTGGTTTCACCCATGCTTCAAATGAAAAATCACCTGTTCCAAAATCAAGAGCAGCATTATCAGGGACGTTCACATAATTTGATCCATCAAACTGTAAGGCATCGTCAACCTGACCTGAAATCCAGACAGGGTTGTTTATAAGTGTTCCGTTATTGGAGTTTATTGAGTCTGCTGCTATGGTTCCTATGCCTTCGTCAAACTTCCAATACCCAGCAGTGGTGGGCAGGTAGTCGCTATCTTCTTGACCAGGGTTATACCCATAGGGGCAATTATCGAGATCATTTGGAATGCCATCGTAATCTATATCCCAGTAAAAGTAGAGCTCGCTTTCATGGTGTCCAAATGGTACGTGGAAAGCTTAGATTGATGTCCTCATCATAGAGAAGGTATCTAGCCCTCTTTGTTTCCATGTAGCGATCATAGTCATTATTGTTTCTACTATTTCGGTTCCTTTCTTATTTCTGAGGGTTCCTATGATTTTTCTGATCACTACAAACTCCCTAAGAGCTCTTTCAGCTCTGTTGTTTGTTGCTTCAATGAATGGGTGGAGGATTCTGGTAAACCAGTGTTTTAGACCGTTGCTGAGCGTAACAGCGAATTTTCTCAACTCTTTGTGTATGTTAACATATTCAATCCATTGTCTCATTTCTGCAACGCACTTATCATACAGTCTCTGTCTTTCGTCTGGTGGATCTTCATATGTTACGTTGTTAACGTTTTCAAATAATTTCTTCAGGCCTTTATGCAGGATCTTAGCTGAATCATGTTTTTCAGCTAAGTCAGCTGAATCCCTGAGCAGATGCGCCCAACATCGTTGAATAAGGTCAGTGTATTGCCGGTATGTCTCCAGTCCATCACCAATGATTATTCCTTTGTACCGTTTTCCAAGTACGGTCTGCATAACATCTGCATAGCCTGCTTTTCGTATAATGAACAACGTACAACTCTGGGTTACAAAAACCCACAGCTGATAAGTGACACCACCGACTTTAATGTCAGTTTGATCGATATGAACAAAAGGCGCTCTCCTGATTTCATACGTAATCTGTTCATATTTTACTCTCAGTTTATTACTCACTCTTCGTGTTATATCCAAAACAGTCGTGTGTGTTACCTTGATGTTATGCTGTCTTTTTAATGACCCAACCACCTTTCTGATAGGCAATCTATCCTCAAACCGCAGCAGCGTAACATGACTTAACACGTTCTTCCCGAAATCACCCTCATCGGGTAGATCCGATTCTGCAACAACACACCCACATCGTACGCAGATACCAGTCTGCATGAAATGTTCCGTTACCTCAGCGGGCTGCGGCTCTGGGATTTCCTCAATAATCCTTCTTAAAACCTCGGATAACTTGAGTATCTTACCGCTACAATGAGGACACGTTTCCAATGCATGGAGTTTGGTGCCTGTTGGCTTTGGTGTCATACGAGTTGCTCCTCTATGACCTTGAGGGGCACCAAGTTTTTTACAGATTTTCTTCTTGTTTCTCTTCTGTTTCAGCATCTGTTTTGAAGGAGGTGTATGAGGATTACAAAATATATTCAAAAGGCGAGTCAGTTTTTCTGCAACGTCCTGAAGGTTCTTATTTTCTTTTTTCAGTTGTTGAATCTCCGCTTCTTTTTCTTTTAATTGCTTCTTAAGTTTCTGTATCCTCTCATCTTTAGACAGTATGGTATTCATGGATCCAATCTTACCGCTCGTACTCTTTTGCCGACCCAGTGTTTAGGAACATAAATTCTCGCGCTGTTTCCTCCAGGTTCTGCTCTCTTTTCTACAACTTCATATCCTTCCATCTTTATTTGCATTGATTTATCTTTCATAGTAGTTACAATGTAACTACTTTGAGTTTATAGTTTTTTCGGTATTGCAAAATTTACGTCAACAGAAGCCAGTTAGAACCTAAGAAAAAGCAGCTTTCCACGTACTCCAAATGAATACACGATGGTTATTGATGAAGTACTCGCTGGTGGGAGATCTGGGAGGTTGAAGGAAAGTGCGCCTTCAACATCGCCACACGCGCTCTGTTGACCGTTTACCGTGTTTGTTACTATGTGTTGCCAGAGATCCTGCGCGTCAGATGGCCCATCGTTCCAGGTGCTGATTTCATAAGCATCAGCTCGATCGACTGGGAACGCTCCGAACCATATCCCTGTGGTGTTGTCTTTTGCTTTGATCATATTGTTGGTATCAGTATCGATAAACGCGTAGTCGTCAAAGAACCCATTGATATCCATTCCAACATAGACCTGTAGATTGACGTCTGTAAGAAGGGTTACTGCCGTAGATGAGACATCAATGGTCTGGGCGAAATAGTTGCATTCTGGGAAGATACTCACCGTGTTTTTTATGGTGATGAGACTGTTGGCGTCTTTTACTTTTGAGGCATAGACATTTGGTTGGCTCACCCAACCAGCAGAAACGATTGCTGCATCCCCTGGCTGCTGCATGATGCTTTGATGCAACGGACTAAAGGTGTAGTCTTGCCCATTGGTGGTGAAGTGCACGGTAGGGAATATCGTGGTTCCCATGGATTCATTTTGACCGAAAAATCCATTCCCGTCTGTGTCCCAATACAGTATTGGTTCTAGGGTCCATCCGTCTGGCTCTAAACGATCATCGGTATACATGCCAACAGCTGCTGCTTCGTCGGTGTACCAGAAGTTGAGTTGTTCATTGGAAAGAAGGATGTCGTAATGATTCATTGAATCATCGTCTTTACTTCCTGTGTTTACCATGGTCATTGTTGAGGTTATCAGTATGGTGATGGTTGCGAGCATTACTATTTTTTTCAAGGTTTTTGTGGTCATTTTTATCACCCCTATTTTTAACTCCAGATTAGAATCCCGAAAGCTAGGTATATATACCAGGGGGTTGGTTTTGGACAGCATTTACATTGACCTTGCCAAGGTTTATCCGGGTGCCAGGCCAGTTCTTCGCAACAGCTCCCGTCATAGCAGATGCACCAATGAGTTAGAGGTTTGTAAGCGGGTCCACCTGGTCCAATGTCGTCACCTTCTCCTGCGCCTGTTATTCCTTCACCACTAGTAGCGAATAGTCGGAAATCATCAATTTGAGTTGTGAGTGTGTTCTGTGCTGAACGATGATTTTTTGGTCGCCAGTCATTTAATACTTGTTGTCCACCGATATAATCTTTCGTATAAATTGGCTGAGCTGGACGAGAGCCACCGCCACCAGACGATTTAGCTGCAGCAATAAAAATATCAGGTAGAACAGAATCTTGCTCATGTCCACCAGAATCCCCACCAGAAGCATATCCCCAATCTGATTCCCATAAACCACCCCCACCGGTACAAAAGTCTTTTGCAGACCCACAATCCCATATATCGTGCCAAAGCGCCCCTAGTAAAGTTCCAGCACATGTGTCCTCATCAACAATCATATACGGTGGTCCATAAGCGCTCGTATGCCAATATACACACGTATACTCATACAATGAAAACACGCCACTCCCGCTTGGATCAACAATATTAACAGGATTATTTCGAACATAAATGTACATGTTCGACTCATCAGCCATCCCAAGTGGATCCTTTGACGTGAACCTCCCAACCTCAGGATCATACATCCGTGCCCTGTAATAATACAACCCGGTTTCTGCATCATACTGCCTCCCAGTAAACCCATATTCAAATGGTTCATACGCTGGGTCAAATGAGTTACCATACGCATCATACCTCACCTCATGAACAGGAGTACCAGATTCTAGCTCAAATCGGATGCTCCCAAGAGCATCAAAGGCATGGAACCGCCAACTACTCACATTATAATTATAATATCCCAGTGTTTCATCGACAACCGCGGGGTTTTGCAAATACCGGTATAACGTTTCCCCTGTTGAATCGAGTTTTAAGAGCTGGTTGCCTCGGTCGTAAAAGTAATATTCGGTCCCAAGATCAGTTGTTTTCGCTATTCTCTTCCCGAACGGACAAATGGTGTATTCAATAGTGCTTGAGTCAGGTAGCAGTACTTCTATAAGATTGTTATCGATGTCATAGCCATATTCAGTGATATCATCATTATCATTCTTCCAGATAAGATTCCCGTTATCATCATACCCATACGTTATACCATTGCTTGATGCGAGTAGTCTATTATCATTATCATACTCATAGAGCACAGTAAGATGATTAGTAATGCTGCTGATAAACCGGTTTCCCACACCATCATAGCCGTACACCGCAGAAAACGTTGGGCTTGTTTCCGTGAACAATTCATCTTTATCATCATAGGTATAGGTTGTTGTGACAGACCCACTTGTCATCGTAAGCCTATTTCCCACACCATCATAGGAATATGATAACTCTGGAATGATACCACCTGTTGTAATATCGAGTAACCTATTTGCAGAATCATACGAGTAAAAATAATTAATTGCGCCATCTGAAAGGGTAGTCACCATTCGCCTACCAGCAGGATCATAGATAAATTCAGAAAAACCAGCAGACGGATCAAGAATCGATGAAAGTCTGTTTAACGAATCATAGGTGTAAAGAGTCTCTTCATCATCAGGATTCATCATACTTATAATATTACCATTGTTATCATATGTGTACGATATCTCTTTTGAAAAATAATCTCCGTAATCAACAGTAAGATTCACCACACGGTTCAGCTCATCATAATCATAATGAAGCACCCCCCCTGACCCACCAACCTGTAAGAGATTATCGTTGGAATCATAATAATATGTTACTGTTCCTTGATACCCACCAGAATCATCAGTATATTGTTTGCTTGTTAACCTGTTTAACGCGTCATACTCGCCTGTTATGGTATTACCTGTTGGGTCTGTAATATTCTTAAGGTTGCTGTTTTCATCATACTCATAATTTGTGGTAAAATCCATCGGCGAAATAGTTTTGATATGCCGATTCAACGCATCATAGGTATACTGTGTGGCATGGAACTTCGCATCGGTGATACTCTTGAGGTTCCCAACAGCATCATACGAATAGGTTTCATAAAACAACTCAGGATCAGTCTTGTTCATTAAACGGTTTAGCGGATCATATTCATAGGTTGTTGTATGACCGTTTTTATCGCTAAAACCTATCAAGTTACCCACAGGGTCATAGGAGTATGTTTCGTAGTATCCCAAGGGATCATATGCTGTTGTCAGCTGGTTTATCTTGTCATATTCATATTCTGAGATATAGCCGTTTTTATCGGTAACACGAACCATATTTCCATTAGGATCATAGGTGTAGATGTTGGTGTATCCCTCCGGGTCTGTTTCTTTCATCAACCGATTTAACCTATCGTACTTATACGTTGTTGTATACCCTTTTTTATCAGTAACGGAAATATGATTTCCAAGCGCATCATATGAATATGAACTGTTTTTCCCAAGAGCATCGATTATTCCAATAAGGCGATTGAGGGGATCATACTGGTATTGGGTGATAGAACCCCGCCGATCCTGAACGGTGATTCTATTTCCCACGCCATCGTAACTGTAGTTTTCGGAATTACCAAGTGCATCGGTATAGGAAACAAGCTCTCCCCTTGCATTATAATTAAACTCTGTTATTGAGCCTCGTGCATCAGTTGCCCGTATCTGATTACCAACACGATCATAACGAGAAAACGATGCATTCTGCATTGCATCCGTTGTTGTATCAACCAAACCAAGGATATTGGGATGATAGCTGGTTTCATGACCATTCGCATCGATTGTACTGAGCATCTCCCCTTCGTTGTCATACGTATACACTGTTTCATTGCCACAACAAGACGCATCAATCCTTTTAATCACCCGATCATTAGCATCATAAACAGTAGAAGAGGTATGCCCGTTCGCATCTGTCACATCGGTCAGTCTCCCTATGGTATCATAGGTAAAACTGGTTTTATTCCCTGTAGGATCGGTCCTGTTCACCAGATTCCCGTGCGTATCATACGAATACAACGTCGTATACCCTCGAGGGTCACGGGCACTACGAAGATTCCCGTACGTATCATACGTAAACAAGGTAGTATTCCCTGTTGCATCAATCGTTTTATTCAGATTACCAGAACCATCATAGAAATACCGTGTCTTATACCCTAAGGCATTTGTCATGTTCCGCAGTAAAGCAATATACCTGGTTGGTGTCACACTGATGTCCCATACATAGAACGTTGTATTTCCTAACGGGGTTTTTTCACTCAGCAGATTCCCGTAGAGAGTATAGGTATAACTCCAGGTGTGATGATTTTCATTCGTATAGGTCAGAAGATTCATATCAGCATCCCAATTCATCAGCGAAAAGTACCCAAGGGGATCGGTAACCTTCGTCGGATTACCATTCGAATTATGCTGAACAACGGAGGTGAACCCCTCTGCATCCTTGATACTTGTCGCATTACCATTAAAAACAATATCAAATACTTTCGAAGGAGCAAGATAGGTTTTCTTGAACACATTAGACAACCATCGAGAGACACCCTTCACCGGCCAAAACCCAGGAGGAAATTGTGTTGTATCATACGTAAAGATGGTTTCCCGACCGGTTCGATCGATCCAACTTTTCAGATAATGAGAGCCTTCATAATACGTATATCGTGTTTCATATCCCATGGCATCAGTGACTTTCACAAGAAGATGATTCACAGGGTCATAGTCATACTGAATGAGTCTCCCACGGTTGTCAGTAATCGTCTTAATTAATCCCGCGGTATAACTAAGAAGAAGATACATTCCTGAATCATCAGCGATTTCAACGAGATTCCCACCAGAATATGAATACGTTAAACTATTTCCATTTTTGTCAGTAGCTGTCTGCAACACACCATTGATATTAAAATCAAACGTACTACCAGATAAAAACCATAGAGTAAACGAATTATCCACGTTTTTATTCAAACGAGCATGAACACCCATGGGTGCAGAATAATTACCATTACCAAGGCTCGTGTAATTATGAACTGATCCATCACCATCATACCAGAGGACATACCCGATGTTATCTTCAAGATATTGGTTATAGTTAAACGTCCAACCATAACCAAACCCCGACGAAATATCACTATGATAAGTATTATACGACCTGATGATTCTAACGTCAAAACCACGTGCATTTATTGATATATCTTTCATCGATAAATACAGATTCCCATTTGCAGAGTTAATTATTCCACCGACATAGTAATACCATGGCTCATAACCAGTATTACCAACATACCCATCGGTTTGACCCTTGCTCTCAGATGTTATATTCGCATCCTTTCTGCTTTCCAATAATCGAATGTTTCCACTTATACTTTGTACGACACCTGCTCCAACCATTACCAAAATTATTCCTACGACTATTCCTTTTGTAATCAAGCTTTTTTGTATCATAATATTTCCTTCCCTTGCGAATGAGAAACAACTATTTTTATTTAAATGTTACTAAATAAAAAAGAAGTGTTACAAATGTAACACATTGCATACGAAAGATTTTAAGAAATTTGAAAATTCTTTAAACGATATCACGGCAGAGAATTCATTGAGGTACTGCGACAGGTCAATTTACTCTTGTTGAGGTAAAAGAGCTATCTGGCTGATACATCACTAAAAAATAGCTTTGTTAATACCTGTCAATGGTAGAGATTTCATGGTATGTTTTTATAAAAAGTATCCAGAATCATCATCTCATCATGATCGAATACTATTTTAATCAATAAGAAAAATTAATATAAGGGAAGCAACAGATACCATGTAGGGGTTTCATCTATGAAGAACTATCATAACATTATCACTATCATCCTTGCCATCGTCACCATCACGTGCACGTCATCTCAAGGATTATCTACCATAGCAAACAACAAACCGAGCAGCTCATCCGCTCCTACCATTGACATCATTTCCCTCATTGAGCAAGTGAATCAAACCACCCTACTTACCTATCTTGAAGACCTCCTTGCGTTCGGAACACGACCCACCACCAGCGCCGCATGTAACAATGCCAGCCTCTACATCTCTAATGAACTCACGTCCATGGGTCTAAGCGTTCGCAAGCAGAACTGGACGCATAACACAACGATGTATAGCACCAACATCGAAGCGACCATCCCGGGTTTGCGACCAAACAATCCATTAATTTTCATCCTGAATACACACTATGATTGCTGGCCAGGAAGCCCAGGAGCAGACGATAACGGCGCTGCAGTCGCCGCAGCGCTGACCATCGCACGCATCCTCAGTACACACTCGTTCAACAATACCATCAAATTCGTTTTCCCCTCAGGCCAAGAACAAGGATTGCTTGGCACTACCTACTACATTCAAGAAGCAAACGCCCGCCATGAACCAATCGCGGGGGTTATTAACGCGGATTTCATAGGCTATGCAACGACGACAAGTAATGGCAATAAAATCAAACTCTACGACAATAGTCAGTCACGATGGTTAACGGCTTTCACTGATGGAACCGCTGACAAATACAAAGACTACATTGGTCTTGATGCCATCCCAAGTGGTAATAATGCAAATTATAGTGATCAGCTGAAATATTGGGCGCAGGGGTTTAACGCAATTTTCTGTCGTGAATATCAATTCACCCCGAACGCTCATACACCACAAGACAGCCTGGAAAACATGAACGTCACCTACGCGACCAAAGTCTGCAAACTCCTTATTGCGACACTCGCTGAACTCGGAAACTCCGATCTGCAAATCCCACTGCTGTACATCGATACCATCTCAGGTGGATTTGGCGTGCATACTTCGGTCATGAATGTTGGAACCTCCACCGCGACAGATATCAACTGGACAATTGCCGTTACAGGAAAAACCATATTTATCGGTAAGATAAGCACCGGTGTACTAGCCCAGATAGAACCAGGAACATCAGCACAGATTCACTCACGATTCATCCTCGGTTTTGGTGCTGCTAATCTTACTATAACCGCAGGCGCAAAAACCAAAACAGGACAAGCATCCGTCTTCCTCTGTTTTGTTTATCAACCCCTCAATACCACATCTTAAAGAACCGATACCCTGGATAGTATTTTGTCCAAGCTGGATTTGGTTTTTTCTAAAACAAAGAGGATAGTTCCATACAACCAAACAACAGAGGTAAAAACCCCTCACGCCAACACATATGGTGGTTGAGCATGACCATATTGATTATGTCATTAATAATATTTTGTGATTGCCCTCTTATCCTGAAAGGGATTTGAACACAAGATTACCGGCATGACAATGATTGACGGTAGGCTTATTCTTTTATTTTTTCACTGCAATAAGGACAGAAATTTGAATCTTGAGGAATTAACTTTCTGCAATTGTCACATTTTTTTCCAGGATTGTATCTGGCACCTGTAGATGGGTAATTACTTAAATTATTCATAATGTCGCCCTCTCTTTATTTTAAATCTCAACAATCTTGTTCGTATCTATCATATTCTTTAATTCTTTCTACAGATTGGGGTCCGGCTGCAACCTTTGCTCTAACAACAATTCCAAAGCATTTCTTTCCAAATTTTTTTCCTAATTCTTTGAAATGGGTCCTAAAATAATATCCTGCTGCTTCTGTCCCCATCGTCCCAAAACCACCAATGAGAAATGCAACTCCTGGATTTTTTAACTTATGAAGATTTTTTACCTTAATTATAATACCATAACGATAGTCATTTTCCATGACAATATTTTGACCTTTTGTTACATCAATAATGTTAGTGTTGTCTATCTTATAGAAAACGTTTTCACACTCATTGAAGATAAGGTCTGCTTGAGCAAATTGTGCTCCAATGCAAACAATATTTGCATCCCATTCATTTCTGTTTTCGCTTTGTAGATGAAATTCAATGTTCTCTGATTTACCTTGACTACCTAAAACATTTAGAACATCCGCTACGGCTTTGGAATCAACCTCAGCCCACCATTTCATAACATTTGGAATGGAACCTACTCCTCTTTGAGAAACTTCTAAAAGGTGGGAACCAGACTGTTGATAAGCATCTCTCAGCCAAAAGATGCATCTCTCTTCGTTTTTAGCAAGTCCCTCAAGAAGTTTTCTTGCAGGAAGGGAATCACGTAAAAATCGTATCAGGTATTTCATCCCATATAAAATGAATGGAATTATTATCGCACCAAGAATAGCACCTTTTATCCAATCAGGTATTGATAACTGCAATACACTGTTACTATCAATCATATATTCTCCTCCAATTAAAGACCATAAATTTAATTTTCTAATTCTGTTTTTGCACTTTCTCTTTCAATCCTTAAATATCTGATATAATCCTCAAACTCTTTTTTAATTTCTCCCATATTCTCTGGAGTTCCTTTATCACCAAATTGGTATTTCCACTTTTCACTATGCAATACAGCATGACAGAGGTCACATAGAGTAATAAAATTATCAGGCTCAGTTAGTCCCCCCTTCGACTTTGGAATAATATGATGTGCTTCTGTCTCAACACATACTCCAGTGAAATACATCTTACCCCTAAAATCACCGCATATCTGACATTGAAAATTATCTCTTTGTTTTACTTTCGATTTTGTGCTCATCCTGTGTTGCCGATTGATTATGATATTAATATTGTTTTGGTCGATTAACAGGCAATGACCATCGGTCGATAGACATCTGACGAGTTGATGATTTAATGATACCGACCTTCGTAACAAAATGGTGGTGTCTAATGATAGTATTTGTCTCTCTGAGTAAACACCGTAATACTCTTTCTTCGTTTTTAGAAGTGAAATTCCAAGACAGAAAAGAACCGTCACCTTTCGTAAAAAATATTGCTGTTATCATTTCTCCTTTGAAATTAAAAATAAGCAGGCAGAAGACAATACCTTCTCATTGGTATTGTCTTCCTCCCTCAATTTTAAAGAGTTGCCAAAATATTTTCTGCTTCATCTACAACACATTTGTAGAGGCTTTGTGTGTCCTCGCCCTCGCCTTTCTGCAAACAGATGTGCGAGATTTGAGCCAGTTCCTTTACCTTTTGTTGCTGACGGTTTAATCGTTTTCTCGGCGGATTCAGAATGCAGAAGGTGATATTTTTTTTGGGGATTTTTTTCATATTTTTTCCTCCATTTTTTTGTGAAGCAGGAGCAGACATCGCCCTTTAGCCGGACTAATTGGAGGAAAAAGACGACACCTGTTCCTGTTCCATGGGTTCGTTAGCGTTGTTTAGTTTTTTCTTCCAAGACTTTGCCAAGTTCATTGGCTGAAAAACAAGTCATTTCCGTTTTTGGTTCGGATAAACAGACATACAAGCCTGCGGGCAGTTCGATATTTTTCATAGTTTTTTCCTCAAAATTTCTATATATTTGAGGTGGTATAAATAGTTACTCATTTTTAGTTAGGACAATTAACTGGAGAAAAATATAGTAAGATAGCCTCTCCTACAATTTTTTGGGTTAAACTTATGTATAGCAAATTTGATTGTAGGTGTGGCTTAACACACACTACAAAATGTGCGGTGTGGGTTAATACACATGCAGAGGAACTAATGCAAGAGATTTCAAAATCCAGACTTAGGCGATACAAGACGATGCGATTACTATTTCTTTGTGATAAGGATTTCAACAACCTTCTTTCAGAATTAGATTTGGCAAAAATAGAACTTGTGAATGTAGTGCAATATCTGGAAAAAAATCGGTTAATAAAAAAGAAGATGAACGAAGACAGGTTTGTCTATTCTCTTACAAAGCGAGGCAAAATACGACTTGCATATTGGGAGTGGCGTTGGCAGTTGTATACCTGTTGGAAAACCCCCTGGTCCGATTCATTCAACGACTTTTATTATGAAGAAATGAAACGAATAATCATCGAAGACCTTCGATTACCTACATAAAAGAAATCTGAGAACGTAGGTAATTCTTGCTTATTTTCTTGCAAAAATTGGATATGTTGTAGTAAGATACTTCTCAGAAGGAATCGGTATTATCTGGCAGCATTGAGATAATAATTTATGGTCGAGTTCAGAAGGTTTTCGACAGAGGTAACAAACTCCTATATTGTATTTCCGCCCTTCCCTTGCAATGTCGATAATGTTTTTTTCATCCATGATGGATGTAATACCAGAATGTCTAAATAAACTAATTTTTATGGTCTGAAAATTATTAAACATTTTTTTAAATAGGGGTCTGACTAATTAGTCAAAAGCTCATTGGTCAGATATATAAAGATATTTAATTTTGAGGGTTAATTGAATAATTTATCAGTTATTTTTGATGCGATATCGCTTGAACAATAATGCGAATGTTATCGCACAAATTACGACAATTAATTCAAAACCAGGTGTTGATGTAGTTGTATCATTCTGAGTGGAAGATAGGCTGAGGACAAGCGTTTCGTCTGCATTGAAATAATAGTTGTCCATCCTTTGTGTATCATAACCATTTTTCGATGCCACAATATTGTAATTACTATCTTTTTCTACAAAGAAAGAGGCATATCCTTGGTAATCAGTGAAATATAATTCCGTGCCACAGGAAACCTGGGCGTTATCAATCGGGTTTCCATTTTCATCTTTAACATATACTGATAAGGTTGCTTTAGTTGATATGATTGATACATTAACTTGGTCAGCATTTTTACTGATTGCTCCATCCCCATAAGTCCAAGCCACGATAGAAATTTTATCACATTGCGGCACTTCAATTGAAACTGTTGCTGAATATGCATATATATCAGTTTTATATGCATTTATATTTTGATTAAAAATTAATGTTCCATCAGTAGAACCATCAGAATATTCGTAAGCAGAGATAGAAAAATAGTCTACTTTTGCACCAGTTTTATAATGATTTGGAAGAGCCGAACATGTGACTCTCATATTTTCTCCAGCAGTATAACTATTCTTATCTGTGTGGATTGTCGGGTCTCCTGGATTTTCATATCCAATCACATAAATCGAATTACTTCCCCATGAACTTTCTTGACCATTTTCGTCCACTGCTTTAGCAGAAATTTGTATGTTTTTATACCAAATGTCTGAAGTATCGTAGGAAAATGAAATCGAATATGTATGTCCAGATTTCTGAACATTGGAGTAAGTTTTTTCTATTTGCGGATGATAAGCATCAATGTCATAATCCCATATCTGGATTACAAAATAAGAGATGTCAACAGCATAATTAACTGAGGAACGCACAGATATTTCGATTACTTGACCTTGATATATATTTCCCACAGGGATTGTTATTATTGGTGTAGATGGGTTCAATGCTGAACTGGTGTTAACAAAAAAATTCATCAATAAAAGAACTACAAATATACATATTACTATTTTTTTTTGCATCCTATCCCTCTTTCCTATAATATAACGACAATGTTCGTTATATAGTTTTTGTTCGCTACATCTATTCATCAGTTCCATCTATGGAACTAATTGGCTCGACTAAAAAGAAGATTCTTCTGGAAATTGCCAAAAAACCGAGTCATGGTTATCAATTGGCATTAACTCTTACCCTGCCGTTATCAACAGTATATGGTCATCTCAGCGATTTACATAAATTGGGAGTTATAGAAAAGAAGACTCACGATAGACAAATCATATACGATTTAACCGAGAAAGGAAAAACTTTCATCAAAGTGATTCAGTGAAAAGTTACAATCTTTTTCGATTTTTTTCTCTTCTTCGTAACCTCTCATTTGGTAATCCTCTTTTTATTACTATGAAACCCAGATAAAGGCTGTTGTGAGAAGCAATCCTTATGACCGCATCACCACTAACCAAGTTGCGGAGAACATCAATGGAAAAAGCGAGTCAACATAATAAGATATTTGTTAAAAATATTTTTATAATAGATATTATATATTGATAATGACAGGAATGGTAACAATATGAGAACTAAAGCGTATAAGAATGGTCTGGTAATTGGTGTAATCTTTTTGTTCATTGGTATTAGTATTATACCGATTACCAGTTCAATGGACGTTGTAAAAGAGAAAAATAACTCGGGCGTTGTTAATTTCCAAAAACTCAATACCCCTGATATGCCGTTTGGACGTTATGTACGTAAAATATATTTTATAGGAAAAATTCAAAATTTAACAGTTCAAAGGAATGATTACGAATTTGAATCCAATAACATAAGGAAACTTGAGTATTGGAGAAGCGGTATTCGCTCATGGGGATTCTCCTATGACCACTATGTTGATGGCTATTCTTGTGGCATTGGGGGATTTAATTTTCGAGGAATACTAAAACCTAATTTTATTTGTGGAGTTTTTTATGCATGAATACGATGTCTTTCGTGCTCTCAATTCACCGATACCAATAGGCTCGATGCTCAATCATTAGCACCAAAACAAGTTTTTTAGATAAACTATTTATATTAGTTACCGAAAAATGAAGGTTTTCCTCCTGTTCGAAGTTTTTCACATGAAGTATTTATATTAAAACGGATATTATAGAAATAGCAAACATGTTTGAAAGAACCTTGGTTCTTAATCAGGGAGAATGCCTGAGGCATTCTATCCCCCCAAAAAATGAATTAGAAAATAAAAAACAGGAGCGAAAAGATATGAACAAAAAAAATAAAACAAACATAGGCAGGTATTTACCAATAGCATTCATCATAATGCTATTAACGCCCATAACCAATAGTGTTACAGCAGGAATACCAGTAGTCAACATGACATACATACCACCGCCACCCGACGGCATGGTCATAACAACAAACCAACATAACCTCACAAATCCAATAGACTACGGGTTTACGGACCCTGACGGATTCTTCGATGGCATACAATGGAGACAAAGCCTACTATTTGCAGTAAGACCCGCGTACAACACATCAAGAAACCGACTGAACGGGTACACCTTAGACCTGTTAATATACTGCCCAATATTACCACAAACACACAGTATAGCGTTTCCTGGAAACGTCACGTACATCATGGATGACGATAGCGTAATCACTTGGCCCATAGGATTAACACTCACCTGGACAACACACAATATAGAACAACCACTACTAATATTCTTCGAGATATCATGTCAATGGATATACCTCACATGCAAAAACATCTACCTTTCTATGGACTACATAGAAGACGGACAATTCATACGCCATGTTGAACGCTCATGGACAAACAGACCATTCGATGTTAAGGGTTTTACACAGGTAGAACAGATAGTGGGTATGGTTTCATCCCAGATACTTTAAGAGAGTATTATGCCTAAAAAAACCCTCTCCCTTCTTTTTTTCTTTAGTCTCATAATTGTTCCTGTTGCATCTGCAAATATAGAGATAAGCAACAAAGGGATAAGTATACATATTGTTTGCACAGCAGACATCGAAAACACATCAATAAACTATACCATGCAATACAAGACGATATTAAAAAACACGACAAAATTCGAAATCAACGGCAATCACCCATTACCAAACATCGGAGATAAAGCCTTCATTAACCAAACAGTCATTGGGTTATGCAAAATATATATCCGTATCACGTGTAACAACATCACTGTTGAACAATACGGTATAAACTTCTATCTAAAATACATTCCATTAAGAACCATCATCACATAATTTTTTCAAAACCAAACGGAGAGCCAGAAACGGCCTTAACACGCCCCAGAAACGAATCAAATTCCTTATCGGGAGAGAGCAATACACCTTCTTCTCCATCAAAGCCTCCCAAGCCTCACGCAACGCCTCCACATCGACAGGAAAAACCATTACACCATACCCCTCAAAAATCGGGGGAACCAAAAAATTATGGTATTGAGAACGCAAACGCACATAATCACCGGTAAAACCAGGATACACCCACTCACGAGTAAGATACAAAAGGACCAGTGATAATAAAATATACTAAAAACGGAGTTTTAAGTTGGCAGAAAAGAATCGATGTTGCAGGGATAGTATCTGCAAACACAGTGGACTTATCACAATATGTTGAAAATGGTGGAGTTACGGCAGTAGATGTCGAACACGAGCAAGGACACGCCAATCATTTTCTTTGAAAACTACAATACGAAACCAAATAACTCCGTGGTACAATGTGTAGGCTATTTGGGTTCCCGCTATCTGACCTTTGCAAATAATGACCCTCGTATTTTGCCGATGCAAGGATGAATACTATGTTTCAAAATTTGGTCAGTCCAAAAGAGGTAGAATTTGAAATAGCAAAAATGCGAAGCAAATATGAATACTTAAAGAGAGAACATCCTCAACAAGCAAGAAGAATTGCGATGGAGATGCGAGAGGAAGAAGGACCAAGATTCCTTAAATTCGCATTGGATGGTCTTCCTGAGTCTGAATGGAAGAAAAAGAAGACCGTTAAAAATCATTGTAAAAATTAGTTCGTGAACCTTATCGTTTTCCTCTTTGAGTAACGTAGGAACACCGCCGAATAACCGTGCGAGTTCAAGACTTTCTTTACCAGCAAAAACTCCGAACAATATATCATAAGTTAATGCGCAATTAACCAAAGAGGTTTTTCTGGTTCCAGTCCTTTTCTTCTGTTTTCCTCCAAACGTAGGAAAAAATGATGGTTTTTGGAATTTTGGCGGATTTTCTTGGAGTCGGGCTTTATGTTATTCAGGGTGATTTGTAGTATTGAGGCAAGAAAAAAATGACCACACAAAACGTAGAGACGCAGAGTATCTATCTCAAGGCCTCTACATATCCTATTGCGTACTCAGATGCAAAAAACGTATTTAATGTACCATGCCTGTTTGACCGGAATGAGATAAAAATTGAGGATATAAAGATATGACTATCGTGAAATATCAAAACCATTATAATACGATTGAATTTCAAAAACAAAAGATAGCCGCAATGCTAATTACTGTAAAAGAGTTTATTTGCAAAGAGTTCATTCATGGAGGACAGTTAATTGCCTTAGGAACCGCAGGGATTGTTTTATCATTCATGTTTTTGTATAACGCAACAATTCGATGGGAGTTTTTACTCATTATTTACTTAGGAACACTCTGCATTTATAATTACGATTATTACAAAGGATTCGCAGAAGATTCTTTAAATAATATTGACAGAACCAGTTATCTAAAAAAAACTCACAAATATCGGTTTATCATAGTTACGTTTTATGGAATAAGCTTTTTTAGCATGTTAATATATTTTGGAAATTTGTCAAGTATTATTTTTGGTGGACTAATACTTCTCAGCGCAATATTATATACATATAAAATTAAAAAATTGACTACCAAAATAATTGGATTTAAAAGTTATTATACAGCATTTTCATTTTCTCTATCAATTATCTTTACGGCACTCTATTGTTCGTATCCAATAAACTTAGTTATTTTCGTCTTTTTTGGATTTGTTTTTTTACAAATATTACTAATCACAAGTTTTTGCGATTTAAAAGATATAGTTACTGATAAAAAGAATAATCTATTAACATTACCCATTTTTTTTGGAAAGAATAAATTCCTTCAATTTCTCCATATACTAAATCTTGCATCTCTTATTTTAATAATAACTGCTATCATAATGGAATTAATGCCTCTATTTTCGATATTTTTATTCTTTTCATATTTATATTGTTTTTATTTCATTCAAAAAGCAAAAAATGTTAAAACAAATATCCACTATCTAACAAATGTTATCGTTGATGCAGAATATTTCTTCTGGCCACTTTTCTTATTCTTAGGCAAAACTCTTATAGCATATATTTAAAAAAAACTATTCACACCAGTTTTAACATAGACGTATATTAAGGTTCATTACTGGTCTTTCTTTTGTTTTATCGTCTACGCTGATATTGTTAATGTTAAATAATTACTGATTTCTATATTAAATTCTTTGAAATCGATTTTTTTTCCTAACGAACTTGAAACAATACCTGACATCATTCCCCTCAAAATAGTATATTTTGATTCTTCTGAAAAAATTGTCCAGGGGTAGTAAAGTGCCCCGATTTGTAGTTTATCAGAATCGATAGCAAGAATGTCTCCATAACCGAGAGCGGGAAAAAAATCAGAGATAAATTTTTGATAATCCTTTTCTCCATAGGTTTCTCTAAGTATTTTGCCATATTCAGCACAAGCATCAAAAAGGAGCTGTTCTCCATCCTTTAATTTTGTTATTTCGTGCTCCAAAATATAAAGAATATGAGAATCGCATGCGAAAAATCTCATGTCTTTATAGGAAAGAATGCCTCTCTTATATTCCAAAAAACCTGCATTGAGTAAATCATTTAAAGAATTTTTTGAATACGTTGTTTTTCTTATTTCATTCAATTTTTTATAGGTATTATCAAAAAGTTGTTCCGTTAAGTTAGTTTCGTAAAAAAAGTTGTGTGTTTGTCCCTGTAATTTACTTTTAGGAGCACAAAGAACGAAACATCGTTTATCTCCTCGTCCTTGACATTCAAGTTGGTTTCCCTCAATCGATTTGTCCTGTAGCGCATATGCCCATGTTCCTGCAATTGAGCCATCAGTCATTATGTATCCTAAACCGTTATGTCGACAGATTATGTAATCTTCGAGAGATAAAGTGAATGTTTTTTGTTCCAAATCAAGCTTATGTGTAGCTTGTTTTGCGTATGTTCCTCCAACAAATTTTACAAGATAATAAGCAAAATTACGAAAGTCTTTTTTTGAAGAATCGTTTATCGTTGGGAAATTTGACATTGATGAATATAAAAAACCAAATTTCTTGCCTGCGGAATACAATGTTTGTTTTCCTTGTTCACCGTATGTTTGAACTATTTTGTTTTCAATTAATTCAAAGAGTTGCTCCGGTAAAAAAAGGTCTCTGAGGTAGATTGGTTGAGGTGTCCCACTTAACGTAGTTAAAACGAACCCTGGTTTGTCGATGATTTCTTTTCGAGGAAGAATAACATTTTGTATATACCAATTAACCACTTTGTCTTTAATCGGCATAAGATAAAGAATACTGAAGTAGTATTATGACTTTACGACGATACCTTCATTAGTAAAATCAAAAGAATGAGAAACACCATTAATTTTTGTTTTTCTCATTTTTTTAACTTGAATAGTTCTGTTAAGAGATTTCCCCATTTCAGTAAAATTCATTAATACTAATCCATCTCCTATGAATTCACTAACATTATCCACGGTATCACCAGGCATACCCTCTACCTTTTGAGAAATACTCACTGTTGTTACCCCGTGTTTCTTTGCTATATCATAGATTGACACCACATTTGTTCTGATTATCTCATTAAGCACAGCTCGTTGTTGTACGCTGATTGCACCATCTATACTGCTAATAGGAGCTGGAGATAGGGCAAACGAGGTTAAACTATCAATAACCATCCTATCATATTGACTATCCTCAATGATTTGTCTTATTTCATTATACGTCTTCATCTCAGAGAGTTCCCTGAAATCAAGACCAACAAATTTTAGGTTACCATTATTTTCCCACTGACGGAAATCCCAGTTAAACTGCATGGCTTGTTCAACAATTTCATTAGGAGACTGTTCAACAATTATATACAAACATTTCTCACTGTTTTTACATCCCTCATTTATAAAAGCCATACCAAAGATGGATTTTCCTGTCCCAGGATTACCAGTAACCACGATGTTAGCCCCGTTGGGAAAACCACCCTCGATGAAATTATCTAAGCCTTTCACACCTGTTTTTACACGGGCGAGCTTTTTGTTTTTTACCTGCATATTCATTGTTTCATCCATTTCCTCAAATCACCATCCTTTTTACGTTCTTACGTACCACATCTTTAAAGTGATTAAAAAGGTTTTCTCTGAAGATTTGATGATATTTTTGAACGTGTCCTTGAACATCTTCCCATCTTGTTTTCTTATAATGTCTCTCTTTCACAATCACACTGTGCTCTGCCCCATGTGCCGTTATATCAGAATCTAAAAAAGAACTTGACTTATATCAGTATATCTCTCGGCTCCTTGTTCAATCGCATATTCCACAGAACGTATATCTTTCATCAGAAATATCCTATCTCGACCGATTTCTGCTTGTTCTATTGAATCCTTGAGGATTGACGCATAAGGTTTCATCCGGTCAATTTTTACTATGTATTCCTTTAGGTCTTCAACGATATCGACTTCAAAACCAACCTTCCACAAATATTTGATAAACTTATTTCGCTCACCAGCAGTTCCACATTCAAAACGATATTTCTCTTTGTTATAATACGGTGATAACTCTGTGAATACCTGTCTATCAGTGAAATAATATTTGAAACAGTAGCGTTTCCCTATCTTGAAAACATTGATTTTTTTTCTTGTTATGTCGAAGTCCACAGACATAGAGCCACTATGACGTATTATTATTCTCTGATAAATAACTCTGCTACTAAAAAAACGTTCGTTAATTTATTTAAACCGCTCTCCTGGACTTTATCTGTTATTTGTGGGGGGACCTTTTTTATAACCTTTTAAATAATTGAATTCTATTATGAAAATAATGACAATTCCTTTTCCGGAAAGTTTTGGATTGATATACGAATTAAGTTCGGATATAACGGATTATCTTCCATATTACTCGACAAAGGATAGGTGATTAAGATGTATAAAGTTGATATCAAAAATAAAAGACTAATAAAACTTTCTCCAACACAGTTCAGCACGCTAAAGCTGAAAGAAAGATACGATATTGAAGAATGGATTGAAAAGACACCAGAGATACTTGGAGAAGAACTTTTAATAATTTATAAAGAACTTCCACTTCCATCAGGAATAAGATTAGATTTGTTGGCGATTGATAAAAAAGCAAATTTAGTCATCATAGAGTTAAAAAGAGACGATTCTGGAACTGACGTGGAATGGCAAGCAATAAAATATACATCCTATTGTTCTAACTTATTACAAGAAGATATTTTCAAATATTATGCAGAATATCTACAATCTGACGAAGATGAAGCTCAATTAAAAATAGAAGAATTCATTGACGAAGAGATTGACAAATTAAATGAAAAACAAAGGATAATATTAGTATCTAAAGAATTTCACTCCGATGTTATTTCCGCAGTTCTTTGGCTTCGAGATTATGAAATAGATATTGAATGTGTAAGATTAAAACTGCATCTTGACCAAGATAATAACCAGCTATTCATTACACCTGATTTGATTATCCCGCTGCCTGAAGCAAAAGATTACATTCAGAAGAAAGAGACAAAACAAAAAGAGGCAAAAAGAAGTGTTAGAAGTTCATTTTCATTGGAAAAAAGTAATTTGTCCGATAATGAATTAGAAACAAGACTCATTGATACATTACAAAGAGAGTCGGAGCTTACTCCAAGGGTAATTGCATTTTTAGAGATAATTTCCTCTGAAGAAAAAATATTCAAACGAGATGAAGTAAAGACTAAACTGTTTGAAAAAAGTATCGGAGTGGATATTGGTCAATCGGGTAGATATTTAAGCAATATCTCTCAATTCTTAACAAAGAAATCTAACCCACATCTAAGACAGATTATAGAATTTGAGACAGGTGGCTCGCATGGAGAAACGAAAGATAACTATAGAGTGCTTCCACAATATCGTGAATTGCTAAAATCGGTGTTGAAGAAAGTTAAAACTAAGATAGACGAAGAGCAAAGATAATGTCTGCGTCATACGGCAGATAACAAGTGGATAAACGTTGGGGGCTGACTCCTGACCGTCTATGTCGTTTCTGATATTGGTTAATCTTTGAATGCTGGATGATATTTCTTAACCTGGTCTTGTATCTCTTCCCATCCCGCCTTCTTATAATGCCTCTCTTTCACAATCGCACTGTGTTGTGCTCCTCGTGCCGTTACATCTGAATCTGCACCAGCAAGGTCGCAATGCCTTTCCCCTGACTCCCTTAATCCTTTCAATGATGCGAGGTGATATTCTTTCCCCGTCTTGGTGATATGTGTCACTTTCTGGATGCCAATGCTTGTGGCGATTTCATTGATAACGACCTGGAAATGGGTCTTTGTGAGGCGTTCTCCTCTCTTATTGATGAATATCGCCCCTTTCTTCCGGTTGCCAATAATTCGTTTAAACAACATCTGTGTGGGCTTCGACAGTATCATGTGCTTTGGTGGCGATTTAATGTACTGTTTTGTTTGTGGGTTGTATTTGTTTTTTGTGTGATGTGCGATAAGTTCACCGGTGTTTTTGTTGTAATCTTCGATATCACATTGCAAAAGTTCATTCGCTCGGTAAAATGTTTCGTAGATGGCACGGAAGAATGCCCGTTCACGATTTCCCATCGGTGCGGTGAGAAGCGTTTGAACCTCTTCGACCATCATTCCTCGGTCGAGTAACTTAACACTTCGATTTTCGTCTTTTTTTATAACTTCGTTCATCCTGTAATCCCCCACGAGTTCACTGATTTACGTAATACTTCTCCTATGAAGTATTAACCTGTTCAAACGGGCTTAATATATCCATACGTTGCTATATCGGTCAAGTTTGTGTTCCTGACCGCATTCGCATTCATAAATGTGGTATCTCCACCAAGCCTTCCCGTGAATATCCTCCCATTTATCTCCCCTACGAATCAAGTGCATATAGGTTTTGTAGAGATTTTTTATACAACATATTCTTGGTATTTTTTCACCTCCTTTATTTTGTAGTCCATACTTCCAAATCGCAAGGCTCATCTAATTTCTTCCATTCTTTTCCTTCTTTGACATAGAGCAATCTGATGTTGCCGTCGTAGGGTATGTTAATAGTGAATGCTCGGTCACAATTTTCACTGCGGAATTTGATATGAGTTCCCAGTATTATACTCCCAAAAATATGACCAAATGAGAACAGTGCCGAGGTCTTTTCCTTGTTTTTATAAATGGTAATACTACCACATCCTCTAAAGACATCATATCTCTTACAATAAGGGCATTTATCCAATATTTTTGGTTTCCATTCCACCTCTACGTAACAATGTTTTATTTTACCGTCTTCATGGAGGTCTGCATAGATGCATTGTTTCCGTTGAACTATTGGATACTGTATCGGTATATATTCTTCCCTCAAACCCGATGAAGTGAACATAAACGTCATAGTTGCAGGTTTTATCTGCTTCCATTTCTTCAGGTTCGGGATGTAATTTCCATTATCTGTTTTCATCCAATCTTTTTTCACCATAGTTTTATCACCCCCTGGCTTCTCCCCTCCTGAAGTTCCTGGAGAGAGATGGCCTTTTTCTCCTGCAATTCCTGCAAGGAGACTACTTTCTTTTTTCTTAATGTTTTTCCTTTCCTTTTTTTTTCACTCCTTTAATTATAGAGGGGGAACGACGAAACATATCACGCCCTTCCCCCCAATGTCATCATGATGACTATGACTAACGAATTATTTTCTCTTCCATATTTTTCAACATTTCTTGTTTTGCTGTCCGATGTCCGACCAAGACAACTCCATGGTTGCAGAGACGTTGCAGCATTTTCTGCTCGGAAATGCCACCGGAGACCCAACACCACCAGAGGCTTTCCATAGAGTTGCAAAGACCAGTAATATCGTCATCCAACATATCCTCAAAACTGAAGGTAAAATAGACAGTTTGAGGTTCTCTATTGCTGCTTAACGTGCCCCAGATACATGACACCGCATAGATGAATGGTCTCATGGCTTTTCACTCCTTTTCGATTTCAATATTTCATCTATTTTCTTCGATAATTCCTCCCGTGAAAACTTCTCAGGGTTTTGAATTTCCAACTTTCTCGCAAATTCAATTTGTTTCTCGGTCGGTGGTTGAAGGGTAGGCTCCCCAGACCCATTTCCTTGCAGGAAATAATGTAGAGGGGAAACAATCTTCTCGAAAATTGCTAACGCCAGTTTCGACCGCAAGTCACTCTCGCTCGCCAATTCGTTTGCTGTTTCTTGTGCAAAACACCAGCCTTTTTTTACGTGTTCTTTGTATTTTTCTTCTGTCATGCTATCACTCTATATTTTCCTGAATGATGCTCCACTCTCCTCTCCTGCTCCAAATGTTTCAACGCTGACTCCGTTTTTGAGGCGTCAATACCTTTTATCTCCGCTTCACGGACAATGTCCTCCTGTTTCGCCCAAGAATCTGGAGACTCCTTGGACAATCGGTCTATGATGCCTATTATGATACGCATCCTCCCCTGCTGGCTGTGGCTGTGACCTGTTGCAATGATATCCAAATCTATTCCTCCTGTCTCTCGGTCAGTTGCGACTCGACGAGCATACTCGCCAAAAATTGCTATCGCTCTCTCTGCATCCTCGACCGTGATTTCTTTATCCAAGCGGATGCGGGCGCTCGCCTCAGACAACCTCATCAGCGTCTCCAATTGCCGTGGCGTCACAGGCACTTCACCCTTGATTGATTTTTCTCTAATGTCAACAAAAAATTCTTTTATAACCGTGAGAGCATCGTCCGTCAATACTGGTTTTGAGTTTTGCCTTGCGTATGCGATATATTTCCGTAAAAAATCTGCAAAGAAAAACGGTTTCGCATTTTCATATTTTTCTGGATTTTGATGTAAACGAAGCATATGCTCTGCAAGTTTTTCATCAGTGTCTTTCTTTGGCTTATCGATAATCGGGAAAATAAGGTCAAATCGTGAGAAAAGGGCAGGCGGGAGATTTATCTGCTCGTATAATGGTATGAATTCGTCGAAACGCCCCAGTTTAGGGTTCGCAGCCGCTAAAAGAGAGCATCGTGCTTTGAGCGTTGCGTTGATGCCTGCTTTTGCTACAGAAATCTCCTGCTGCTCCAAAGCCTGATGCATGGCTTCTCTGTCTCGTTCATCCATCTTATCTAATTCGTCGACGCATGCAAGGCTCCCATCTGCAAGGACAAGTGTTCCTGCTTCCAGCGTCCATCCCTCAGAGAACTCGTCTTTCACTGCTGCGGCTGTAAGACCAACACCTGTCGAAGAAGGACCTGCGGTAAAAAGACTCCCTGGAACCAATTTAGACATGTAGATGAGTAATTGGGATTTAGCAGTCCCAGGGTCGCCAACCAACAACATGTGAATATCGCCCCGTGTTCTCGTGCCGTCTGGCAAAATTTTTCGCACTCCGCCGAATGCCTGCAATGCCAAAGCATCTTTCTCGATAGCAAAACCATATATGGATGGGGCAATGCTCTTTTGAACATGCTCGTAAATCTGATGGCAGTAGAACTCTTTTTCAGGAAAAAATACTCAAGTGCTTATTGCCATTATAAGCACTTGATTGAGGTGATAATGAACTATGGAAAAACTCTACGGAGGTCTAGACATCCACAAGGAAAAACTTGCAGGATGCATTATGGATAGAGATGGAAACATTACCAGAGAACACACCTTTCCATCTTCGAAAAAAGCAATTGAGAGATTCCTCTGCGACATCCCCAGTTCAGGGATAACAATCGCGATAGAAGCATGCGGTATGTGGAGAGGAACATACAAGATTTTAACAGATATGGGGTATGAAGTTAAACTTGCAAACCCGAAGAAAACACATGATATTGCCTGTAAGAAAAAAACCGATCGAGTCGACGCTAAGATATTAGCGGATTTACTTCGGACGAAATATCTTCCTGAGGTGTGGATACCGGATGAACAAACCCTGAAGTTCAGAGATCTCGCACGACATAAATCCAGTCTTACACGCCTCAAAACACAGGTTCAATGTAAAATAAAAAGCTATCTTCTGCGAAAGGGTGTAAAATATGGTAAACTATGGAATGAAAAAACACTTTCAACACTAGCAGAGGAAGACCAGGATATACAGAATCTCATCAATGTGTATAACAGTTTGAAAGAGGAGGAAAAAGAAGTTATGAAACGGATAAAACAAATTGCAAGAAATAGAAAAGAAACTACCTTGCTCATGAGCATGCCAGGCATCGCAGAGTTTTCATCTCTGATGATACTCGCTGAGATCGGTGACATACAACGTTTCAGATCCCCAAAAGAGCTGGTAAGCTACGCAGGTCTCTGTCGTGGTATATACCAATCTGCTTCAACTGAACGATCTGTTCGTAATACTGCGGTGAACAAGTGGCTAAAATGGATCATCTACGAATGCTCCGGAAGAGCAATCATGCTAGACCAAAGATTTCAACAGTATTTCTACCCGATTCAGAAAAGAAAGGGAGCGAATACAGCAAGAAGAGCTACTGCACGGAAAATGCTCACCATCATATGGTATATGCTCACCAATAAAGAAACCTACAGAGCATCATAAAATATATTCAGAGTCCTTTGGACAAAACATAAGGGCAAGGGCACCCCCAAAGACCCGCTAAGCCGACAACGCGTGTGTTGTTTGAGCTTCTTCTATCTGATTGGGGGCGCTTTAACCACTTGCCACATTGTGCCACAAAATATTGTGTGAGCACCCAGGAATGCTTGTGGATTAAGCCCTTGCTGACAAAAAATATTAACCAGATGGAGGATACCAATGTAGCGAAACAGAAAAAAAGAGTTCTAAGGAATGCGAGTCTTACGCTGATGCTTCAGACCACGCAGTATTCCCAGCCGCAGTTAATAAAAAAAATTGAAAGAGGAAAAAGAAAAAAAGAGAGATTCCTCGCTTACGAGGAATACCCGCCAAGCTTCAAACTCGGGTCACCGAAGAGCGCCCAATTGGTAATACAGAACGCCCCAGTTTGGGTGATCTGGTTTTCGCTGATGAATTTCGAAATAGCGGTACCGTGTGCTTTTCCAAGGTTTGCTACACTGTTATTCCCGATCTCCCAGAAGAAGTTCATCTCAAGTGCTCCGCTTAGACTATTTGGGTTTTCTGTACTTCCGAATCCATAGCCTGTACACCCGGTTGAGGCAATTGCGCCACCACGGGGTTTAACCACAAGGCCCCAGCTGAAGCAAACAGGGATAGGTACACCATAGCAGAAGTACTGGGTGCCTGCTTTGTCCTTCAAGGTCCCAAGAATGGTGATATTATACAAAGCATTGTGGCAACCACCGACGACCACGACAGGTAGTTTATCACGGTTGGAGATAAACGGGAAGAGGTACACATTCACCCCGCCAGTCCAATCATCAGGATAAACACCGTCAAACCAAATAGTATTCCAAGAGAATGGATTCCCATGGCCTTCGAAGTCAACATACCCTGCCCCTTTTGTTATGGATTTCGTGATATCTTTTGGTACAGGAGTAAGTCCACCAGTGTCCCTGTTCGATGAGTAACATTTCACCGGCACAAGATCTGGAATGACATTGCTCATGTATTCCATCGCGAGATCACAGAGGTATTCCCCATCGGGTTTGCCTTCATACATAGCAAACGTTTTCCCGCCAACACCGACAAAGTTTTTGTACCAGGATTTTGCATCAGGGCCAGTGCTCTCGTACTTTATAATCTTATTTACTACGACACTTACTTCATTAGTAGTGGTACATGGTAATCGTGACACATAGACCTCAGGGTACATGTCGAACTTATCATTTGGAGTTCCAAGACCTGCGCCCCAGGCTGCATAGACACCATCTCCATTAGAGTCCCAGCTAGAGAAGTTACCCGTGGCATTATAGAGACACCCGAAGTACAAATCACTGAGGCATCCTTCGTCATCATCCACAGGGATACTGACATATCGAACGGGAACATGCCAAGCTGCACTCCCATAGCTGCGTGACTCTTTGTCATTTGCCTTCAAATGGGATTTTAACCCACCGACAAGCAATGCGTATGTAATCCCCCAAGTATCATAGGCGTATTTAATGAAATATTTCACCTGTTCCGGAGGGTCAGTACCAGTATATTCACTGAAGATATCTTCGACTGATTTGAAGATGGTCTTCACACCATGCGTATTCTTTGCATCAATCAACGGCTGCAGTTTTGCTTCAAACGCTGCAGGAGCAATAACCACCATATCATAGGTATCTACTGTCGCTGGAGGCGTGGTTGGTGCATCATACGTCACTTGAATGTCGAATCCATTCGTGTATTCTACCTGATTTATGACTGGTGAGTAGCGAACCGGATAACCTACGACTTTTGCAAAAATGACTTCTTGATCATTGTAATCCCGTCCTGCACCAAGATCAGTCGTATACCAAGCATCTGGATAATACACAGAGCTACCGTAGACGGATTCATCTGGTACAATCGTTTTCAGTTCTTCAGGTTTTGACAGTGGTGCAACACGAGCAGGCATAATCTGTTTTGTCAACTGCATGGTACTAATGTCTTTTGGAATACAAGTTATTTGTATGTTTTTTGAGCCCCATGGTAATTGGAATGTCTTTACATATAAAGGCACCATTGGCTTATTCGGATCGAGCAACTGTGAATTCGCACCATTTATTTCAATTTTTACAAATCCGTCTTTCTCTACCAGCGTTGGCTGTGACGAGAAAAGAATGGATGCGGATTCTGATTTTTGTACGGTCGTTTTTTTCATTGAAAGGTTTGTGGAAAACGCGGCTGCCCCAAGTCCACTCAGGACTAATATACCTACAATTACGATTGGTATGAGTTTCTTCATAATTTCCCTCTGTTTTGTATAATATGTACCCATATATATAGTTTCTTTCCTTCTATTAAGGGGATTAAAGATTTGCCCTATCGAAATCTTTAATTTTTGACCTGTCAATTGACAGGTCAAGATAGGACCAATTATAATCTGCGTGTAGATGAATGTGTTTTCAACATATGGTCCGACAGATT
>Ga0315289_10001349_pt1 | contig 37956 bp, 29 predicted proteins | sample YL17G11_40_MG_FD_203452 | JGI IMG/M metagenome (GOLD analysis project Ga0315289, IMG submission 203452) | Sediment microbial communities from Yellowstone Lake, YNP, Wyoming, USA - YL17G11_40 | ecosystem: Environmental > Aquatic > Freshwater > Lake > Sediment | place: USA: Wyoming | collected... | reverse complement strand
CAGCGATGGACTTGTAAGGTTCGTACACTTGCGGGTTGAACCCGCCGCCGTGCGCGTCCACGTAAAGCGAGCCCCAGTAGAGTGTCAGCCCTAGCAAAATCATGGGCCAAAGCGGTGTGACGTTGCGCGCCGCCGTCGGCTCGGCTTCTTCGGCGACGGGCGCGGTTCGCTTGTCCAATGCGTCGTTCATTTCGCAGGTGGATTTGTGTTGCTCGTGCTCGTGGCGTTGACGACCGCGCTGGGTTGGGTAGTGGCAGACGGCAAAGGCGCGGGCGCTTCAAACAGCGGTGCGTCGGCTTTCAGGCTGTTGAGGTAAGCCACCAACGCCATGGCCTCGGGCTTGGGAACGATTTCCCATCCGGACGGGAGCGCGAATTGGGCTGGCAGTTTCAATGCGTCAGGCGAAGGCACGTCGGCGACTTTGCGCTTTTCGAATAGGTAACGATGCGGCGGCATTGTCGAGCCTTCGACCACGGTGCGCGGGTCGTAGAAGTGCAACAGATGCCAGTCGTCGGTGCGCGGTCGCAGGCCGATGTTGGCCAAGTCCGGTCCAATCCGTTGAGAGCCGAGTTGCACGGGGTAATCGAACAAGTAATCAGCCGCCACGCTCCGGCGGTTGCCCCAGCCGCGCGCGATGTCCGGCCCCAGCGCAACCAACTGGATTTGCGCTCGCGCGCCGCCGGCTTCGAGCGCCTTCTGTGCGGCGTCGGCCTCCGCTTTCGTGACGCCGTGCAAAACATCACGGACTTTCCCTTCGACAAGTTTCCGGGCGTAAACCACGTTGAAATCCGGCCTGAGTTTTTCAATCACCGCCACGACTTCGGCCTGGTTGGTGCCAAGATTGGCCAGCACAACGTCGAACGTCACGCCGCTCTGGCGGACGCACTGGCTGTGGCAATGGACGCAACCGTTGGCGCGATAGACTTGCAGACCTTGGTTGGCCAATCCGGGCCGCGCCACGGGGTAAGTTTCCGCGCTGCCTACGGTGTTGGTCTGCTGAAGTTGGCCGACTTCGATCTGCGGCCTGAGCACCAGCCCGAACCACGAACTCGCCAGAGCAAGGAAAGCGCCGATAAAAAGGATCGGTCCGCGGTTCATGTTGCCACCTCCAATCGGGACGGTTGCTCAGCGCGTGCGGCGGCGAGCTTGGGCGCGAGCCATGCCCTGCAACAACTCGCAGCTAAACCAACGAGATTCAGAACCAGCGTCACGTTTCCGATGGTGATCAACAATTCACCGAATGTGCTGAATCGGAGAAACGGCAATGTCAATTTCACGGCCTGCATGAAGGTGATGTCCGCGTTGCCTAAGGCCAACCCTTCGCGAATGCCAGCGGCAGCCAACGGAATGACCAGGAACACCGTTCCAAAAGTCGCGCACCAAAAGTGAAGGCGGATCATTTTCCGGCAGAGCGAAGCGCTCGGCACCAGGCGGGGCACGATGTGATAAATCGCGCCGAACATTGTCATTGCGAAAAACCCAATCAAGGCGAGCTGGGTCTGCGCAGCGGTGAACCAAGTGAACTGGACCACTGTGCTCACCGCCGGCAGCGCTTGGGCTGCGGTTGCCAGACCTGCGACGACCCACGCGACAGCGCCGAAAATGATGAACCGCAACGCAACGTCCGTCTTCAACTTCGAGTAATTTCCGGCCATTGTTTTGCGGCAATTCACCGCGACGGCGAGAACAGGAATCGCTGTCAGCACGGCGCACGCTGTGCTTACGGCTGGCATCCATGCCGGCAGCGGCGCGCCCGACGGAACGCCGATCCATGAGCCAAACAGCGCCAGCGTCCAGAATGAGAACATAGCCAGGTAGCGGCTGTGGAGCGGGCGGGCGGTGATTTTAGGAAGGAGGTAAAAGATCGTGGCCAGCCCGATGAACCCCAGCCAGATCGTGGCGAGATTGTTGACATACCACCAATTCACTGCGGCTTGGGCAACGCCGCGGACCGGCGTGAAGACGAGCAGCAGGTTCGCCGTGGAGTAAATCCATGGAAACCAGAACGCGGCGGCGACGATGAACCATTGCGATGGAAACAACTCTCGCTCCTGCTTGCGATGAAACGTCGCCAGTCCACTTACGCCCAGCAGCGCGTAGGCTGTGAACAGGATGGGCGAGGCGTAACGCGGCATTTCGAGCCATTCAAGGCCCGTGCCGTCGCCTGCGAGAATGGCGACCAGCCCGATGGCCACGCCGAGATTCCAAAAGAGGCTTGCGAGGACGACCAGTCCGGGCCAAGCCAATTTCGTGCGGCCAAGGCGACACGAAAGCCAAAGCGCCACGCCGCTGCCCGCGGGCACGGCAAAGCCGTAGAGGATCGCATTCAGGCTGGCCGGATGCACGCGCCCGTAAGTCAGCCAGGGCAAATCTGCGAGGAACGAGGCCGAATGGAATTTGATCGAGGCAATCAGCGACAAAGCCGACCCCAGAGCGATCCACCCCGCCGCGCAGACAAACAGCAACAGCAGTCCCGCCGTGGCGGGAGCAGAAGCGTCAATCTCCGCAGGCGTTTCCCCGGCGGAGGCGCGCGTGCCGGCATTGAAAACCGGTTGTGCTGGAGCGGAGGCCGCACTCATTGAATTGGAATAATTCGATTACTCGTACGGGCTGGGTTTCTCCGGCGGCTTGGGCAGCGGCGCGGTCGCCTTCTCGACGCGCGCGATCAGGTTTGATCGGGCGGCCGCAGGGCTTTGCCATTCGCGCTCGGCCAGTTTCATTGCCTCGGCAATCGGCAGGCGAACGATGCCTCTGGCTTGGTCCACCCAGCCGTAGTTGTTCAGTTGCCCGGCCTCGGCGGCGCGGACTTCGGCCAAAGCCTTCTTGCGGACGGCCACGCGGTCTTTGCCCAACGGCGCGGGCCGGGTGTAGCGCCACGTCGCCCAAACCAGCGCGCCAAAAACCAGGAACGCTCCCAGGATTCCAGTTGCGCCGGACGCGATCCTGCCTTTGTCCCAAAAGCGGCCGTTCATCGCGCGCCTCCTTTGGTCGGGTGCTGGGGACTGAACGGTTTGGCGGTCTCGTCCGGTCCGCCACCGGAAATCTGCGCCGGCACAAAATGACTGCAGCCCGCCGCCTCCATGAGCCGCGGGTCTTTCGCCGGATACGGCGAATGGCGGTTGAAGTTCCGCAGGAAAACCTTCGTCAAAATCCCGCCCATCAGGGCCAGACACGCCAAATCCAGCCACAGCCATTGCCAGGCGAAACCGTCCGGGTGAATCACGGGCATGATGTTGAACGCCAGGTCAGCGTAATGCATGAGCCAGCCCCAGATGCCCAGCGGCACCATGACGCTGAACGTGGATTTCGCGTCAATCCGCAACATGGCGAGGAACGGCAGGAAGAAGTGGCCGAAAATGATGACCAGGCCCGCGTAATACCACGAGCCTTTTTCGCGCAGCACGTACCAGAACGTTTCCTCCGGCACGTTCGCGTTCCAGATGATGAAATACTGGGAGAAGTGGATGTAGGCGTAGAAGACCGTGAACGCGAAGAAGAGCGAGCCGAGGAAGTAATACTGGCGCCCGCGCAAATAGCCGGCCAGGATCCGCTGCCGGTCGAGGATCACCGTGATGACGTAAACCGTCCCCAGCGTGACCCAGACGCTGCCGGAGAAGTAGTAAACGCCGTACATCGTGGAGAACCATTCGCGCTGAAGCGCCTTCATCCACATGATTGCCGCCAGCGTCAAGGTGACGGCAAAAGCAAACACCCCCCAGCCCGAATGAAACCGCATCCGGTAAGTGCACTTGGCTGCGCCGGTCTCGTCCTGTTTCAGCGACCAGTGGCGCAGTCGCGAGGACAACAACCACCAAACGCCAAAGCAAAGCGCCGCCACCGCGTAAAACATCGGCCTGGCGAATTGCGGCCATTTCGAGTGCCAGGCAGGACCGGTTTGCGGGTTGCCCGTCATCCATGGATAAATCTTCCTGGCCAGCAGCAGAATCGGGATGAAGAGCACCGCCATCCACGGGAACAACAGACAGGCGATGTGCTCGCAAAATCGCCGGATCGGCACCGACCAGCCCGCGTCAAACAGGTGATGCATCAGCACGAGGAACAGTGCGCCCAGCCCCAGACTCAGATAAAACATGAAGGCCAGCAGGTAGGAATAACCGAACTGCCGCAGATCCACGGCGGCCCCGAGCGCGGCGAGCGCCAAACCGACGACGATCAGCAAATTCGGCACCTTGCGCCACTTGGACAAGGGCACCGGCGGGAGCGGCGGGTTGGGATTGGGAGCTTCTTCCATAGGCAATTCTTCAGGTTCGCGCCAGCAACGTGCTGCCAGCATCTTGCTGGCAGCCAAGACACTGTCGGCGAGACGCCGGCAGCACGATCAAGATCGGCATTGAATGCATCACGGTCGTTCCTTCAAGTTGGCGCGAGCGGGTTCGGGCACGTCTTCCAGAGTGCCGAGCCGGCTCAATTGCAGGGCGCGGAGATAAGCGATGACGGCCCAGCGGTCCGGCACGGCGACGTTCGGCGCGTAGCCTTGCATCAGGTTTTTGCCGTAGCTGATGGTGTTGAAAAGTTCCCCATCGGGCAACTCGACGATGCGTCTGTCATGCAGGTTGGCGACCACCGGCATGGCGACGATGCGTTTGGCCACGCTGTTCCCGTCGCCAAGCTGCGTGTGGCAGGCGGCACAGTGGATGTTGAATCGTTGCCGTCCACGCTCCAAAAACGCCGCCGTGACGGGGAACGGGTTGACGTCCACAAAATTCGTCGCGCCGGCCACGCGCCCGGTGTTCACCGGCGAATCTTCAAACGGAAAGACGAGCTTGTCGCCGACCCGGACGGGTACGGCCTGCGGGACCACGCCGGCAACCGGCACGCGGGAACTGAGACCGTCCGGGAAAAAGTTGTTGTGCGTCTGCGGGCGCAGCTTGGGCTGGCGGCTCATGTCCGCGAAAATCTCAATCGGCGGCCGGCGCGACTTGGCGCCGCGCCAGCCGGCCACGGCCACGACGGCCACGACCGCCAACGCAAAGATGAGCAGGAAATAGCGCATCATTCCTCCACAATCTCGATGTGTTTGCTGCCGGCCGCCTCGAGCAGCTTGCGGGTTTCCATTTCCGAGTAATTCGGATCGCCCGTCTCAACGACGAGGAAGTAGCGGTCGTGGGTTGCGAGCGCGAACCGCCTGTGCTTGAGCAGCGGATGGTGCAGGCGCGGCAGCCGGTTCAGGAACAGCATCCCGAACACCGCGCCGAATGAGCCGAACAGGATCGTCAACTCATACGACGGCGGAAACGCGCCGAACGGGCTGAACATGGGTTTGCCGCCGACGATGATCGGATAATCGAAGGCGTTCATGAACCAGATCATCAACATGCCCGTGGCGTAACCAGTGGCGCCGCCCAGGAAGGCGAACCAGCCAACTTTCGAGTTCTTCAGGCCCATCGCCCGGTCCATGCCGCGCACCGGGAACGGCGTGAACACGTCCCAACGGTGGAAGCCGGCGTCACGAACCTTCTCGGCCGCGTGAAGGATGTCGGCCGCGGTTTCAAATTCGGCGATGACGCCGTAAGGCTTTGGGTTTTGGTCAGCCATCGGTGTGTTCTCTGGTTCGGCCAAATCCGAATTCTGAATTCCGAATTCCAAACGAAGTCCGAAGGCCCAAGGCCGCATGGCGCGGGACTGGACTGGGCATTCCCCAAGCTCCGTTCAGTTCCAACGGCCTCCTCTCATTAGCACCCCGCTTCAGCGGGGTGATCGCGCGATCGTGCGAGTTGAAAAGCGTCTCAACGGTTTTCGCCAGTGCAGGGGAAACCGTTAAAACGGTTTCTGCGCCCCCGCTCCCGCTAAAGCCGGGTGCTAATGAGAGGGATTCCCACTTGGCCCGTCGGTATTCGTCGTTGGGAATTCGCTTGTCATTCGTCATTCGCATTTCGGATTTCATCAACGTCCTCCTTTCGCGCCGCCGTCGGGATGATGCGGATCGGCATAAGGCGTCACGCCTTTGACCTCGGCGATGGCGATCATCGGCAGAAAGCGCATGAACAACAGGAAGCAAGCCAGGAAGAAGCCGAGCGTGCCGACATAAGTGCAGACATCCACCCAAGTCGGCTTGAAATAGCCCCAGTTGGCCGGCAGGAATTCCCGGTGCAGCGAGCCGACGATGATCACAAACCGCTCGACCCACATGCCCACGTTCACCAGAATTGAAAGGATGAACACGACCAGAAGGTTCTGCCGGACTTTCCGGAACCAGAAAAGCTGCGGGAACACCACGTTGCAGGCGATCATTGTCCAGTAACCCCACCAGTAAGGGCCAAGCGCGCGGTTGACGGCCATGTAGCGTTCATACGGGTTGCCGCCATACCACGCGATGAAAAACTCCACGCCGTAGGCGTAACCGACGATCGAGCCGGTCGCCAACGTCACTTTGCACATCACCTCGATGTGGCGCACGGTGATGATGTCTTCGAGCTTGCACCATTTCCGCAGCGGGATGAGCAGCGTAAGCACCATGCCGAGTCCCGAGAAAATCGCGCCCGCCACGAAGTACGGCGGGAAGATCGTCGTGTGCCAGCCCGGCAGTTGCGACACGGCGAAATCGAGCGACACGATCGAATGCACCGACAGCACCAGCGCCGTCGCGAGGCCCGCCAGAATCAGGTAAGCCCGCTCGTAATTGCTCCAATGCCGGTTCGAGCCGGTCCAGCCCAGCGCCAGCAGGCCGTAAATGAACTGCCGCAGCTTCGTCCTCGCCCGGTCGCGCAGCGTGGCCAGGTCGGGAATCAGCCCGACGTACCAGAAAAGGACCGACACCGTGAAATACGTCGAGATGGCGAACACGTCCCACATCAGCGGCGAATGGAATTGCGGCCAGGCGCCGAACGAAGTCGGAATCGGAAACAAATACCAGTCATACCATACGCGCCCGACATGCAGCGCCGGATAAATGGCCGCGCACATGACGGCGAAGATCGTCATCGCTTCGGCGGCGCGGTTGACGGCCGTCCGCCACCGTTGCCGGAGCAAAAACAGAATCGCCGAGATCAGCGTTCCCGCGTGGCCGATGCCGATCCACCAGACGAAATTGACGATGTCCCAGGCCCACATGACGGGGTGGTTGTTGCCCCACACGCCAACGCCCGTCGAAGTCTGGTAGGCGACCATGGCCAGGAGCACGCAGGCCCAGAGCGCGCTGGGGATGAAGGCGCACCACCACCACACGGGCGTCTTGCCCTCGACCATGGAAGCCACCCGATCCGAAATCCAGGCGGGCGTCCGCTGGTTGGCCACCAGCGGCACGCGCGCCAACTCCGGCGGCGGAGCGGGTGCTGAGACGGTGGTCGTAGCGTCAGCCATCAATGCGCCCCTTTCTTTGCAGCGGCATTACCGGTTTGTGTTTCCTGACCTGTGCCGTGTTCACTGTGTTCTTCCAGCGCGCCGCCTTTGTTCTCCCACTCCACAAAACTCAGCGGCTTCTCCTGGTAATCCGGCATCGCCGGGTTCGGATTCCGCACGCGCGCCAAGTAAGTCGCGCGTGGTTTTGTTTCGAGAAATTCCAAAACGGCATAATCGCGCGCCTGCCGTTTGAGTTGCGAGACGCGGCTGTCCGGGTCTTTCAAATTGCCGAACACAATCGCGTCCGCCGGGCACGCCTGCTGGCACGCGGTCTTGATCACGCCGTCGGGAACTTCGACGTCGCCCGTCGCGCCGGCCTTGACCTTCTGCGCGATCTTAGCCTGCTCGATGCGCTGGAGGCAGAAGGTGCATTTCTCCATGACGCCGCGCATGCGCACGGTGACGTCGGGGTTCTTGACCAGCTTGAGCAGTTCCCATTCGTCCGCGGGCCGGATGCCGGTGTCGGGATTCTTCCACCAGCGCAGCAAGTCCCACTCGCCGTCCGTCGCGTGAACGAGCGGCGAGGTGTAAAACGGCCCGACCAGCTTGTCGAGCGGGCGGCGGTTGTAATCCAGATAGTTGAAGCGGCGGACCTTGTAAGGGCAGTTGTTGGAGCAATAGCGCGTGCCGACGCAACGGTTGTAGGCCATCAGATTGAGACCCTCTTCGTCGTGCACCGTGGCGTTGACGGGGCAAACATTCTCGCACGGCGCCGCCTCGCAGTGCTGGCAAAGCATCGGCTGGTTGACCGCCTGCGGGTCTTCAACGCTGCCCGCGTAATACCGGTCAATGCGGAGCCAATGCATCTCGCGGTTCCGGCCCACCTGGTCCTTGCCGACGATGGGCACGTTGTTCTCACTCTGGCAGGCCATGACGCAGGCCGCGCAACCCACACAGGCGTTCAGATCAATTGACATACCCCACTCATGCAGCGCCCTTTCGCGCGGCGTCTTGCCGTCCTTGCCGGGAATGTCCAGCGGGTTCGGATACATCGGCAGCGGCCGGCCTTGGGCGTCCTTCGGCCCGGGCGGCTCGGGCATGTCCATGTCCTTGGCGAAATTCGGATGCTGGTGATACTGCTCGAGATTCGCTTCGCGGACGATGGGCCGTCCCTCCATCGCCCAATGGTTCTGGGTCGTCGAAAGCGGATGCACCCGGCCCGTGTCGGAAAGCGTTGCGCCGGTTGCGATGCAAGGTTGCGCTGAAGTGCGGAGGCGATAGGCGTTGTAACCCGCCCTGTTGCCCACGCGCCCAGCCTTCCAACGGCCGTAGCCCAAGGCCAAACCAATCACGTTGTCCGCCATGCCGGGCTGAATCCACGCCGGCCCGATGACCTCGCGCCCGTCCAACGAGACTTTCACGAGCGGAGCTTCGACGCGGTGGTATTCCGAATTCTTTGGCCAACGCAGCCGGAGGTCATCCGCCGTTTTCTTGCTCAGGAGGATGACGTTTTCCCAAACCATCTTGGTGATCGGGTCGGGCATTTCCTGCAGCCAGCCGTTGTTCGAGTAGCGGCCATCGTCCACGCTGTAATCGCGATGGAAGATGACTTCGAGGCTATCCTTCGAAGGAGGAGGTTGTGGTTTGACAAGGCGACCGGCCCGACGCCAATTGAAACGAACTGATACCGGTTTGACTGCGCTGTCCGCCAAGAACCCGTCGTGCAAGAAACGCTGCCAACTCTCCTCGAAGTCGGCGCTGGAAACGAACGTCTTGAAGGTTTCCCGGACGAGCTCGTATGCGCCGGTTTTCTCGAACCCGCAGATGCGCCCGAGAAATTCCAACTCAGTGATGCCACCGAAAAGCGGTTCAATCAGAGGCTGAATCGGCACCAGCGTTCCATCGCTCGTGCGCGCATCACCCCACGATTCGAGGTAATGCGCCATCGGGAAATGCCAGTCACAACCTGCCGCAGTCTCGTCCTCGTAATAACCGAGACGCACGACGGTCTTGGCCTTGCGCCGAGCGCCGGCCCAGTCGAGATCAGCGGGAGCGCTGTAGGCCGGATTGGCGTTGAGAATGACGAGCGTGTCCACATAGCCATCGTTCAGCCCCTTCACCAAGGACGAAATGGGGAGAACACGATCTTCCAAAATCTGCCCGGCTTGAAGGACCTGCTGGAACTCGACGGTCCGGCCTACTGCGCCCAGCGCCACATTCATCGCGTGGGCGATCAAATGAACAGCAAGAGGCTGGCGATAGCCGGCGAGCACGAGCGCGCGGCCCTTGTTCTCGACCAGGTCTAGCGCGCAAGCTTTGATCCATTTGGGATCAACGTTCACCGTGTCCGGAATCTTTTCGAGGACAGCCTTCAGTTCGGATGCCTCAACTTCAGTCGGAGCGGCCGCGTTCAGAACTTCAGCCGCAATCTTGGCCGCGATGCCGGGCACTGCGCTGGGCGGCGCGCGCAAACGATGGTCGGCATTTGCGCCCGTCAGTGTGAAAAGCGACTCGATCACGTAGAGTCGGCTCATTTCGTCCTGCGGTTTCTCCAGTCTGCGGCCTTTGGCAAAGTCGTGAATCAAGCGGTGGCTGTCCTCTTCGCTTCCGATGAAATCGCAGTCCAGAGACAGGATGCGTGCGGCTTTATCGAGACGATAGTAGGGCGCGCGGGTATGTCCCCACGAGTCGTGCACCAACGGAAGCTCGTCGTCGAAAGCCAGCGTGGCTGCGAACCGGTGGATCGCAAAATCAACCGGTTCATGAACAAACCAGACCGCCTGTGGAAACTTTTTGCGGATTAGCTTCTGCAGCCGCGCGCGCGACGGTGAACTGCTGCGTTCGATGAGGAAGCAAAGTCCTTCGCCGCCTTTGGCTTCGGCGTCCCTTGAGAGCTGCCGCAAAAAGTCGAACGCCTCTTCCCGGCTGACTTTGTTGCCGCCCTTGACAAACCGCATCGCGCGGTCGGGATCGTAGAGGTTCAAGACCGATGCCTGCGCAAAGCAGTCCGTGCCGCCGCTGCTGTCCGGATGCAGGGCGTTGCCCTCGACCTTGGTGGGCCGGCCGTCGTTGGACCTCGCGATCAGCGGAATCGCGCTGCCGCGCACCGGCATGGCCGTGGCAAACCATTGCGGCACGCCGTGCGTGTAGCCTTCGGGCATTTTGGCAAACGGAAAAATTTTCTCCTCCGGGCGGCGGCAGCCCGTCAGCCCGATGCCCGCCAGCAAAAACGAGGCGGACATGATCTTGACGAAGTGCCGGCGCGAGACCGGGTCGGTGAACTCGCTGGCACCAGCCGGGAACTCCTTTTCCACCCACTGCCGAAACTCCGGCGTCTCAGCCAGTTCATCGAGGCCGCGCCAATAGACGCGGCTGGCAGCGTTCGAAGCGGACATCTGGAGATTCGATTTCATCCGGGAAACGCCAGGAGCAGGGAAAGCGCTTGCCGATTGCCAATTGCCAATTGCCAACGGGAGTATGTAGCTGACGCAAACCCGGCGTCAAGCAGGCCGTGGCCGGATTTGAAACGCGGCGCAGGCGTACCGGCAATCAATCGCGGGCTTGTTCGCCGAAGGAGAGCTTGCCCCTGCCGGCTCGCGTTGGCATAATGCACGCCGATGCAGCAGGTCGTCATCGAGAATTCATGAACCGAGACCCGGAACTCGCCAAAGGGTGGGTACAAATTGTACATACCCTTGCCGTGGACACTGCCGGCAGCTCGCAGAACCTCACCTGGCTCGTCATCAAAGCGCCATCGAAGACCTGACCATGCCGGCCAACGAACCCAAACCCACGGGCGAAATCGTCCTCTACCAGACCGAGGATGGTAAAACCCGCGTCGAATGCCGCTTTGCCAATGAAAACATTTGGCTAACCCAGCGCCTGTTGGCCGAGCTATATCAGATCGGCGTCAACACGATCAACCACCACATTAAGGAGATCCTCGCGGACGGGGAACTGGCAGCGGAGGCAACTATTCGATATTATCGAATAGTTCAAACCGAGGGAGCGCGCACCATCGAGCGCCAAGTGGAGCACTACAGTCTCGAAATGATTCTCGCCGTTGGATACCGTGTCCGTTCGCCGCGCGGCACGGCCTTTCGCCAATGGGCTACCGCGAGGCTCAAAGAATATCTCGTCAAAGGCTTTGTTCTGGACGACGAACGCCTGAAAAACCCGCCCGGCCCCGGCGTGCCGGATTACTTCGACGAATTGCTCGAACGCATCCGCGACATCCGCGCCAGCGAGAAACGGATGTATCTCCGCGTCCGCGACATCTTCGCCCTTGCCGCCGACTACCAGCCCGAGGCCGCCCAGACCCAGCAATTCTTCCAGATCATCCAAAACAAACTCCACTGGGCCGCCACCGCCAAGACCGCCGCCGAACTCATCGCCGAGCGCGCCGACCACACCCAGCCCAACATGGGTCTCACCGCGTGGAAAGGCGACAAAGTCCGCAAGACGGACGTTACCATCGCCAAGAATTATCTCCGCGAAGGCGAGATCGCCGAACTCAACCGCATCGTCACCATGTATCTCGACTACGCCGAGGACCAGGCCCACCGCCGCAAAGTCCTCTACGTGCGCGACTGGCGGGAGAAACTCGACGCCTTCCTCCAGTTCAACCAGCGCGACATCCTCACCCATGCCGGCCGCGTCGAGAAAGCGGTCGCCGACAAACTCGCGGAAGGCGAGTACGACAAATTCCAAACCCGCCGGCTCGCCGCCGAAGCCGGGGACGACACCAAAGCCTTCGATGAAGCCGTGAAGAAACTCCCCGCCAAGAAACCGCGCCGCAAGAAACCCTGACGCCATCCGTCGTGGCCACTACGTACGAACCCGGGCGTTCCGGTTGAATGAATGGTGGAGACAGGCTTGCCGGGCCAGGCCCGGAGCAGGGCCGCGTTCGGCATGAAGTTTCACCCGGCGTTGAAACGCCGGGCTGTTCTTTTTCGGGAGTGTGTAGCTGACGCAAACCGGGCGTCGGCGCAGGCGTACCGGCAGACGTACCGGCAATCAATCGCGGGCTTGCACCGACCGGCTCGCGTTGGCATACTGCGCGCCGGCGAAATGAATCTTCACGACCTAATTGAGCGAGCGGCGTTTACTTGGATTGCTCAGGAGAAGTCGAACGCCCAATCGCTGCCCGGTCAGATTGCGCTTCACGTCGCGAAAACCGGCAAGCTCAGGATTCCGCAGCGCGAAGCGATTGAAATTTATCTCTGGCTCAAGTTCTACGGTCAGAATCGCGGCCTCGGAGACATTATCCGAGATGGCCTGCTCCGCGATCAATGCGACCAGCATCCGGCGCTTTGCGCGAATCCCACGGCAGAATTCGTTCACCAGTTCGCGAAGAAAAACGATTTGACGAAGCTGGCCGCTACCGTCAAAGACGATCCGTTAGGACAGCAACACGATTGGAACGCTTTCCTCAACGCATTGCTCCACGATTTCAACTACCCGAACTACCTTTTCAGTCTGCCGATGGGCGCGGGCAAAACGTACCTCATGGCCGCGTTCATCTACCTCGACTTGCACTTTGCGCGCCTTCACTCGAACGACCCGCGTTTCGCTCACAACTTCGTCGTTTTCGCGCCGTCCGCATCCAAGACCGCGATTCTCCCGTCACTGCAAACCATCCGGAACTTTGACCCCGCTTGGGTGTTGCCGCCGACGGATGTCGCCGAACTAAAGCGCCTCGTTCACTTCGAGATTCTCGACAGCCTTAGTTCCAAACGCCGCGACAAGCTGCACGGCAACAATCCCAACCTCGAAAGGGTCAACCGCCTCACGCAGACACGCGACTTCGGGCTTGTCTTCATCACCAACGCCGAAAAGGTCGTGATGGAAAAGTTGTCGCCTGAGGATCAACTCGTTGCCGATCCGAACAGTTTGTACTACGACGAGAACAAAGCAGCGGAAGTGAAGAAGATCAACGACCTCCGCGAAAAACTCTCTCAGATTCCGCGCCTCTCAGTGATTCTCGACGAAGCACATCACTTCTTCAGTGGCTCCGGCGGCGACGAGAAGAAACTGAAGCTCGCCGTGGACGTGCTCAACCAGCATGGCAACGTCATTACGGTGCTCGGCTTTTCCGGTACGCCCTACCTCAAGCACAACGTCCCGCTTGCCGGTTCAAAGGTGAGACTGAATCAAATCCAGCTCATCACCTACCACTACTCGCTCGCTGACGGCATCGGGCGCTTCCTGAAAGTCCCAAAAGTTGTCGGGAAAAACATCGCGCGTGACCAGTTTGTCGGCAGCGCCCTCACGGAGTTCTTCAAGGATTACGACCGCGAGTATCCGCCGAGCGGCACGCCGAGCAAGATCGTGTTCTACTGTCCCAGCATCGAAAAACTCAACACCGAGATTCTTCCCGCCGTACAGGCGTGGTATGCCCGCCACCGACCGGGCCGCGAGGATGCTGAAATTTTCCGGTTCTATCGGGGCGTAAAGAAAACCCAAAAGCAATGGAAGCTGCCGAAAGACAGCGACGCCATTTTCAACAACCTCGACCAACCGTACATCAAGAAGCGCGTCATTCTCTTGGTCGCCATCGGCACGGAAGGCTGGGACTGCAAGAGCCTGACGAGTGTTGTTCTGCCACGCCGCGAGACAACCAAGAATTTCGTGCTTCAAACAACTTGCCGGTGCCTTCGCGAAGTCGTCAGCGCCAAGGACGAGACGGCGCTGATTGCGCTCGGCGAAGGCAACTACGAAACGCTCGACAAAGAGTTGAAGGAAAACTACGCGCTCAGCATCGCCGACCTTCGCGTCCGCGCCGACGAAGCCGTCAACGTCCTCGTTCGCAAACCGAAGCTCGGCAAGGTGCGGTTCAAGAATGTCCGCCGCCGCTACACCATCATCCGCGAGGAACGCGACCAGAATGTTGCCGGTCAACTCGCGTCGTTTGATTTCGACCTGCTCCGCCAGCGGTATCCATTCACCCCGAAAGTCAGCCGGGCCGAAGTCGGCAGACGCGGCCTGGTCAACGTGCTGGACGATTCGATTCCGACCACGGCGACAAACCAGCCGTTCACGTTCGGCGATTTTCTCAACCGGCTCGCCCGCGCCACTTGGGCGCGGTATTCCGAAGCGGACTTGCTTACCGGCCATGCCACGGTGCTGCGCGGTATCCATGCTCAAATTCAGAATCAACTCGGCTGGGTGGCTTTGCATCCCGGTTTGTCTCGCGACGATGTCGTCGCCTTTGCCGCGTCGCTGCTGATGGAGAATATCAGCGTTCAGGCGGAGGACGTGGAAGAAGAAACGGAGATTGAACTTCTCGACTGGCGGCTCGACCCGCCGCCGAACATCTCGTGGGCAAGTGGTAGATTTTTGCCAGAATTTCGGCAGCACGACATTCCCACCTTGAACAAACGACCCTACCGGCTTGAAGAAAACTTGGAAGACCAGAGCTTGGTGAATCCCGACATCACCTTCAACTACTTGCCCTACCGGTTCGATTCCGCGTACGAACTCGACGCCTTGAAGGAACTTCGCAAGATCGCGGAGCTTCGGGAATTGGAATTTTATTATAACGGCTATCGCCACGGTGCGCTCCAATCGCTCGTCATCCGCACACCATACGGCAGCTACACGCCAGATTTCCTGATCCTGAAACGCAAGCCGCTGGACAAACCATACCGGCACCAAGCCGATCACCAAGCCGACACCAAGGCCGGCAAGATTGACAGAATCCTCATTCTCGAAACGAAGGGCCGCAAGTTTTACGACGACGATTTCAAAGCCAAGGAGAAATTCGTTAAAGACGTGTTCCTCAAACACAATCCGCATTTCAGCTACAAGTGTTTCGTGGACGAAGACGACAACGATTTCTCGCGCCACTTTGAAGCCGTGAAGCAGGAGATACAGAAGCTATGATTGATTCCCCTTACAAACCGTTGCCCTACACCGTCACCCCGGCGCGTGGACAGGCGCTTTTGAACTTTCAGGGCCGCCGGATGCCCGACCACATGCCACTGTTCGAGGTCGTGAAGATCGAGGAAGTTCGCCCCGCTGGAAAGAAGAAGACAGCCGACAAAGGCCTGCCGGACAGCGGCCCGAACCTGTTGTTGCATGGCGATTGCCTGTCCGCCTGCGCCTACCTCAAAAGCCAGAACATCAAGGTTGACCTGGTTTACATTGACCCGCCATTCGCCAGCGGCGCGAATTACGCGAAGAAAATTTTTCTTCGCAATGGCGGCGAAACAGCGCTCGAATCCAAAGATAACGCCATCGGCGAAGAAATCATGTATGGCGACATCTGGCAGAAGGAAGACTACCTCAACTGGCTTTACGAACGCTTGCTCGCGATTCGGGAAGTCATGAGCGAAACAGGTTCAATTTACGTGCATCTCGACTGGCACATTGGCCACTACGTAAAGCTCTTGCTGGATGAAACTTTCGGAGAAGACAACTTCATAAACGAAATCATCTGGCAGAGATTCAACTTCCACGCTGACGCGCAGCGATTCGGTATCGTCCACGACAACATTTTGTTTTATGCCAAAAACGAAGACTACATATTCAACAAACAGTTTATCCCATTTAAGGAATCTTACATCGAAAGTCACTTCACAGGACGCGATCCTGACGGAAGGGTCTTTCGCCTCGATAATGCTCTAGCGGAAGGTCAAGGTCCACCACGCCGGTTTGGTGACAAGATTATCGAACCAAAGCCGGGAACGCACTGGAGATGGGGACAGGAGAAGATCGATGAGTTGCTGGCAAAGGGATTGATTGTTTTCACGAGCGAAGGAATGCCCGCAGTGAAACGGTATCTCGATGAATTGGAGGGAATGGCGGCACACACCCTTTGGATTGATCTGAAGCCAATGAACTCGCAATCGGACGAACGCGTGGATTATGTGACGCAAAAACCTGAAGACTTGCTGGAAAGAGTTATAAACTCCTCATCAAATAAAGGATTGTTAGTGGCAGACTTTTTTAGCGGCAGCGGTACTACGGCTGCCGTCGCGCATAAACTTGGCCGTCGATTCATTGCCAGCGACATCGGCTTGAATGCTGTCCAAGTCACTCGCGACCGTCTTATCGAAGCTCACGCATCCTTCGACATTCTGAAAATCCAAGACGGTGTGCGCCTGTTCCGCAACCCGGCGCAGACGGCGGCGAAGATTTTCAGCCTCGTGGAAGGCTTCAAGAAACGCGACGAATTGGAGCTTGGCGACTTTTGGGATGGCGGCATTCCCGGCCAGTCGGGGCGCTATGTGCCGGTCAAGTTTGTCGGTTTGCAAGAGCGCCTCACGCCCGCACTGCTGGACATGTTTTTGGAGGAAGTCTATCAACTGGAAACCGACGACCGCGCCGAGGGCGTGAAGATCATTTACGCCCACCGCGATTTGAAAGTGGATCAGGACTATCTCAACAAGCGCCTGCGCGCGAGCGGCAAGACGCAACTGAAAGTAGAGTTGGTGAGTCTCAACGAACTCCTCGACCGCAAAGCCGCCGCTCTCTTCACGCCCGACAGCGCCGTTGTGAACGTGAAACCCGACGGCAACGAATGGGAAGTCACCATCGCCAACTATTTCAGTCCTTACCTCAAAGCGAAGATTGACGAATTCAACGCCAAGAAAGGCAAACGCAACGGCGGCGAATTGCTGGGAGAAAACGGCAACGGTGACGAGAACGGCGAACCCAACGGCAAGTCCGGTGAAGCCGCCAAGCCGGCCGTCGCCTTCAAGCCGGTCACCATCAGCGAAGCCGGCTTGGAACTCATTGAAGCCGTCCAGTTCGACACGACACTCCGCAAAGACGGTGTCTGGGTCAGCAATCCAGCGTTGGAAGACAAAGCCGGTCCGAAACAAAAAATCAAAGGCCACTACCGTCTCCCGACAGACCGCTTCAAACTGAAGCTCCGCAACATCGCCGGCGATGAAATTGTGATGGAATTCCCACCGGCCACACCGCCCCCAGCACAACCGGCGACCCCCAAAGCATCAAAGAAGTCGTCTCGAAACAGCAAAAAGCGGCGTTGACAACCATAACGCCTAAATCTCCGTAAGTGCCTGATAATCAGCCTCTCAATTCCTCGCGGACGGCGCTCGGCGCGGCGCGGACGCCGCTCAGTCCGGTGCGGATGGCTCGCGGTGGTCAGGGGACGGCGGTCGGCGTGACGCTTCTGCTGAACGCGAGTGGCGTCTTGGGCTTGTTGTTTCTTTGGACGGGCATCCAGCTATCGGCACCGGGGAAGGATTTTGGTCAGATTACATCAGATTGGCACTGGACATCGTGGATGCTGGCTTGGCGCGTCGCCCCAGCGGTACTGCTCTTGGCGCTGGTTCGCTGGCGCATGAAGCTGCGCGAGGCGTAGCAGAACCCATCTTTCGGACTTCCTCGGCCTTTGCCGGGGCCCGCGGCAAGGCCGACGTGCTCTACGTGGCGGATGCGTTCAGAGTGGTGGCAAAGGTCAACGAGTTGCTGGCGGCTAACTGACAGTCCCATCAGCGGTGGCGTTTTTACGGCTCGCGCGTACGCTCGCCCCACCAGCCAGAAACTCATGAAACGGTTCTAGCCCCGCTTCGTGCGCGCTTTGCTTTCCTCGTATTCCTCGAGCACGGCGAAGAATTGAGCGGCCTCGGGGTCGTGCGGATTGGCCAGGAGTTTCTCCTTCATGCGATAGGTTTCGAGTTCGGTCACGTCTTCCTGCTCGGCCACGAAGTAAATGGGTTTGCCGCGTTCGCCGAAGATGGGGTAGCAAAACCAGTTCATCATGAACGGCTCGCCGTTTTTCCGATAGTTCCAGGTCTGTCCTTGGAACACTGCCCGCGCCTGCAGTTTGGCCTTGAGCCGGCGCAGCACGGCGCGGTCGGTGTGTTTGCCCTGCAAAACGCGCGGGGTCTTGCCCGCGACCTCATCGCGGTCGTAGCCGGTCATTTTCACAAAAGCCCGATTCACGTAGATGATGCGCGGGCCGTGCGGCGGGTCGAGGTTCACATCTGTCACCACGATGCCCCGGCGCAAATTCTCCAACACAATCAGCCAGTCAAACTTCAATTGCATGAAGCGAACTCTCCGCGCGTACCCGCCGGCTGTCAACCCCGTACGCCGCCGGGCGCGTCACAAGCCGAACGCGGCCGAACGCGCAGTGACTCACTGACCTTGTTGCTTGAAGGTCGCCAGCGCCCGTTTCGCCGCCGTGAGCAACGCCTGCGCCCCGACGGGCGCGCCGGTCGCGTTTTTCATCCACAGGTCCGGCGCGACGTTGCCGAACTTCGTCATGCGCTCAAACTCCGGCCCGATGCTGCCTGCTTTCCGCATTTGCTCCTCGATCTGGAAGCCGATGAGATGGCCGATGGGATAATCCGGCAGGTAGAGGACGTTATCAATCATGTGCGAATAGATCGCGAGCAGGGTGACATCGCGCTGGCGGAAAACCGGAGCGTAGTAACGATTCCAAACCTCCTTCGCGATCTGGATCGTCGCCGCTTTCAACTCCGCCGGGGTCGCGTTCGGATGGTCATACATCCAATGCCAGACCGCCATGTCCACCAGCGCCACGCCCGCAATCTCAGCCGTCGCCCAATAATCATTCAGCGTCTTGAGCGCCTCGCTCTGCGCGTCGGGTTTCTCCAAGCCGAGCAACTCCAAGTCATGTCCCTGCATCGCCATGGCCAGCGCCTCGGTGAAGGCGTTGTTCGGAACGCCCGCCAGCAGCGTGTAATCCACTTCGTTGAGCGAAAAGGTTTGCTCGATGTTGTGGCCCATTTCGTGGATGGCGATGTTGAAACCCTTGTAGTCCATGCCGTCCGGGGGCACGCGCGTTCGCAGGCGCGCCTTCTGCCCGCGCATCGCCCCGCCCATCGCGTGCCCGCTGCCGCGCGCCGGTTCGACATCAATGTTGGCTTGCAAATACTTCGCCCGCTCGTCGCTGAAGCCGAGTTTGCGCAGCAGGCTCGGCATGTCGTCGCGGTACGCTTCCGCAGTCGGATACCTCTTGCGCACGATCTGGTCGAGCTGCGCTTCGGTGTAATTCTCGCGCAGTCGAAAGCCGTTGTACCAAATGTCGAATGGCTCCAGCGGACGTCCGAGCCGTCTCTCAATGAGCTTGGCGACTTCGGCAAACTCCGGCGCCGTCAACACCTCTTCCAGCATCTTCTTCACGCGCGCCTCGCGCATTTGCCGGTCTTCCTCAAACCGCCGCGCGATCAGCGTGGGTGCGGTGGGCGAATACGGATCAGCCTTTTTCTCGTTCTGGAACACTTTCAACAACTTCGCATAGCGGGTGTCCGTCTCCGGCGCGTTGGTGACCGCCAACGTGCCGCCGGCATCTTGCCGGCGGGTCTCCTGCTTACCTGCCGGCGGGACGCCGGCAGCACGTTCGTCGTTGAAATCGTTGACCGGCGAGAGCTTCACCCCGTTGCTGACAGGATTCCAGTCCACGCGCGGATCGTTGATGACGGCTTGCGGGATGCTCTGGTCAATGATCCGCTCCATCACGCGCTGAATCATACGCTGACGGGCGAGTCCGTTGCTGCCCTCGCTGTATTGCGCCTTGATTTCGTCGCGGAGATTCCAGTGCGAGAGCAGCCGGAGCTTGGGCGGGAACGGCCGCTGGCCGTTGGCGTCCAGCAAGTGGTGCATGCAGATTTTGTAGTCGGCCACGTAAATCTCAGCTTCTGAAACCGCCTCGGAGATGGCTTGGTTGACTTCCGCCGGGACCCGTTTCGAGAAACGCTCCGCCAGCCGCGCCTCGGCCCATTGGCGGCGCGACCATTTGTCGCCCTCGGTCAAACGCTGCTCCAACGTCGTGAGCGGAAAGTTCAGCAACACCACAAAGGCAAGCTTGTTGCGGAAAAAATCATCGTTGAGATGCGCCGCGGGTTCATAGCCCGCGAAAGTTTCGTCCAGCGGCAGAATCGGCCCGCGGTCGAGGTCTGTCTGCAACCGGAACTCGTAGCGCAACTCGGTCATGTGCCCGTCCAGCTTTTCGCACAGGCGCTGAAACCGCTGGAACACCGTGTCGAGCGTCGCCTGATCGGCGGCGAAATTCTGCCGTACGAAAGCTTCGAACGCGTCGGCGTCGCCGTCATCCGCGCGCCAGAACCGGCCCACGTGCTCCAGCCCGCGCGGCAACCGGGCGCGCTGGGCTTCGCCGTATTTGGTGGCCAATTCGCGTTCCGATTTGGCCGACGATTCCTTCAGCCAGGCGGGCGGCGTGGCTTGGACGGCGGCTCGGCAAGCAGCGGCAGGCAGGAGAAACAGCGCGACGGCGACCGGAAGAAATTTGACGAGACAATTACGCATAAACACTCGGGCGTTTGCAGGTGTGAACTTTTGTTTGGAATTGGCAGGTGTCCACAAGGTGGGGCGAGCGTACCCGCGAGCCGGAGAAGGCCCGGTCTCCGGGCTGCCCTGCGGTTCGTCAGTAGCCTCGCCCCACCTTATGAAATCAGTTCCAGACATTCCGATTTTCTTCAACGATACGGCACGCGGTTCAGACGACAAGACACTTCTGCGGCGCACCGTTGCCGGGCGCATCTCCATTTTTAAGCAGCCCATACGTGCGAGTTTCATTAGCACCCGGCTTCAGCCGGGTGGCGGCGGCGATGCGGCTGCCAAACCGTTTCAACGGTTTGCGCGGTCGTGACAAAACCGTTTCAACGGTTCCGTCGCCCGTAGTTTCACTCTCACCCGCGCTGAAGCCGGGTGCTAACGTGAGCGCGTTCAAAAACTGAGTCGCGCCACCGTTTTGCTTGTAACCGCGCCCCGGCTTCGCTTATTACATCGGCTGCAATGGACTTCTTTGAGTTGATGAACGCGCGCCGTTCCATCCGCGCCTACCAAAACCGCCCGGTGGAGGAAGAAAAAATCTCCCAAATCTTCGACGCCGCCAATCGCGCGCCCTCGGCCGGCAACCTCCAAGCCTACGTCATTCTCGTCGTGCGCCGCCCGGCCATCAAAGCTGCGCTCGCCCGCGCGTCGTTGAACCAGGAGTTTCTCACGCAAGCGCCGGTCGTGCTGGCCTTCTTCGCGCACCAGCAAATGTCCGCAGCCAAATATCACCAACGCGGCGCGGAGCTTTATGCCATCCAAGACGCCACCATTGCCTGCGCCTACGCGCAACTGGCAGCGACGCAACTTGGCCTCGGCACCGTCTGGGTCGGCGCGTTCGACGACGCCGCCGTGAAGCGCACGCTCAAGGCGCAAGCCGACTGGCGACCCGTGGCGCTGCTGCCGATTGGTTATCCGGCGGAAACTCCTGCGCCAACGCCACGCCGCTCAGTCGCGGAACTGGTGAAGGAAGCCAACCACGGGTAAGAGCGTTCACGAAAAAGCCCGACGGCTTGTAGCCACCGACGTAAGGAGGTGGATTTTCAGGCCAGAAACTTGAGACTGTTCCCCGAAAGCTTTCGGGGCTACAATCTCCGTACACTAACCCGAATACTTCACACGCCGATTGGATCGCTGACAGACTGTAGGCGCCGACGTAAGGAGGCGTACCGTTGCGGGTCAATTGCGCCTCCGCCTCTCCCGCGTTGCGGGATCGGCGGCTACGAAGTTTGTGATATTTGCAGGCTAAGTCTGGCAGCCGCGAGCTTCGGCTTGCGCCCGACGCGACCTGAAGGTCGCGGCTACAGGGTTTGCCGCCGGTTTTGCACCCGCAAATCGAAACTATGCCGACTTGCGAGGACCCGCAATTTTTACGAGCTTGCCGTCGCGCGAAAGCTGACACCGCTGGCCGCGCCACTCGATGTTGTTTCCGGCGAACGCCGCGAGCCAGATGACGGTCTGAAGAAGATCTTTCATTGGCACCAACCACCAGAAGCCACCGGGCGCGCGGGTTTGTGCAAGCCGGTGGTTCAGATTCATTGCGGCCAGAATCCGAAAGATCAGCATTGCGGCGACGATCACGACCGTCGCTGTCACCGGACTGACGGCCAGCCACACCAACGGCCAAAGCGTGGCATTACTCAGGATGCTCAAGAAGTATGGGACGGGCTGGCAGACGCGAATGGTGCGCGCCCAGCGCAACTGGTGCGACCAGACGGCGCGCCAGTTCCCCGGCGGATCCCAGCACTCCACGACGACCGGGCAAAGCTCGATCCGCCAACCGGCCCGCGCGATTTTCTTGCCCAGTTGGTAGTCGTCGGCGAGGTAGTCGGCCAGCGCCGCGAAGCCGCCGACTTTTTCCAACGCCTCCCGCTTCACAGCCATCACGGCGCCGAGGGCGAAACCGAGCGGCCTGAGACTCCGCGCCTGGAGCACTTGGCTCCAGAAATCCGCGTTGACGGCCACGGCTTCCCAGCGCATCGCGAGCGTCGTGGGATTGGCGAGCCGGTAGAAACAGTTTGCCAAGCCAGCGGGCTGATTTGCGCGCCAGCGTCTTGGAGTGCGCCAGTCCTCTGGCGCTTTTGGAACAGCACCAAGCACATCGAAAGCGCCAGAGGACTGGCGCACTCCAAGACCTTGCGGTTCTTCGGACCCATTTTCGGACGTTGTGTGCTGTGAGTCGCTTTGGAACGCGATGACGACATTCACCAGCAAGTCCGGCGGCACGCGCACGTCGGCGTCACTCAGAACTAAAATGGCGTGCTTCGCCAACCGCTGCAGTTGGATGAGCTTTGAAACCTTCGCGTTGGTACCGAGCGATTCGTCGCAAACGACAAGCGCGGCGTCGCGCCGCGGGAATTCTCGAATCAGGCTGCGAACGATTTCGCAAACCGGGTCTGCCGCCGTTGCGACGCCGAGTAGAATTTGCACGTCGCCCGGATATTCCTGCGCGAACCAACTGCGCAGGCTCTCGGCAGTCGTGGCATCACAACCTTTCAGCGGCTTGAGCAACGAGACCGCTGGCGCGAAGGATTTGTCCGCGATGCGCTCGTGCAGTCCCGCAAAGCGGGACGCCACAAGCCATTGCCAAAGCAACAGGATGAAGCTCAGGCAGGCCAAGCCGGCAAAGATTCCGCTCAAAATCACCGCCCGTTCCTAAACGGGCGCGCCCGCAACAGCAAGCGTGGAGTTGCAGCGCCGGTCTCCGGCCGGGCGCGTGGAGTGCGGGAAACACCGAACGTCCAGCATCGAACCCCGAACGCCGAGCGCGTCTGATCCGCGCGCTGTTGGAAGTTGGAGGTTCAATGTTGGGCGTTGGGTGTTTTCATAACTTCATTCTGCGCTAGCCCGCGATCCCGCTTTGCTCGACGGCGTGCGCGACGCGCGGGCCTTCCTCATCCGTTTCGCGCACAATGCGGCGATTGACCTGATGCGCCGCCGCGGCGCACGCCAGAAATATCACGAGCAACTCGCTGCCGAGCCGGCGCAGCTTTTCGCTCCGACCAGCGATCCGGACGAATCCGCTTTTCGAGCGGCGTTGACCGGGGCGCTGGGCGAATTGCCGCCGGAGCAACGCACGGTCGTTCACCTGAAACTTTGGGAAGGATTGACCTTCGAGCAAATCGCGGCGGCCTTGGACGTTCCCTTGAACACCGCCGCCAGCCGGTATCGCTACGGCTTAGACAAATTGCGCGGGCGGCTGCGTCCACTCTACGACGAGATCAAATGAGCATGATGTAGGAGACGAGGTAACGAGTCTCAAATTGAAATGATGAGCCAGAGTCTCGTGACCTCGACTCCTACAAACCAACAACTATGAAACCTGACGAATTTGAAGAGACACTTCAGCGACAGCCATTGCGTCCGATTCCGCAAGGATGGCGCGCGGAAATCCTGCGCAACGCGCAAGCTGCGGCCGGCTCTCGACTCCCGACGCTCGACACTCGACCATCGCTTCTCTCAATCCTCAACTCCCAACTCTCAGCCCTCCTGTGGCCCAGCCCGCGGGCGTGGGCAGGGTTGGCTGCGGTTTGGGTGGCGATTTTGGCGATGAATCTTGCGGCCCGTGACAAATCACCAACCATTGCCAAGGATGTCACACCGCCGTCACCAGAAATGATTATGGCATTGCGGCAACAGGAACGTTTGTTGGCCGAGTTGGTCGAACGTCCGGAGCCGCGGGAAACGGAACGGTCCAAAGCTGTTCCGCCGCGTCCGCGCAGCGAACGGCGCGATGAACTGCTGATGGCTTGATGTAGCCGCGATCTTTAGATCGCGTTTCCGAAGCGCAAGCTAAAGCTTGCGGCTACAACGGTCTGCGCGAATTGCGCGAAACATTATGAACGAAGAACCCAAAAGCATCTGGACAAAATCGTGGACAGGGCCAGCCGGGCTTTTTCTCTGGTTTCTGCTGCTGGCCGGCGCCAGCTTTCTGCTGGCTTTTGCCATCGGATCGGCCTGTCGAATGGAGCCGGTCAAGGATTTGGTGATAATCGCTTTGGTCAGCGCCCTCGGCTTCGCGCTTGTGGGTGTGGTGGCCATCCTGTTCATCCGCTGGCTGTGTTGCTGGCGCAACCTGCGGCGATTTCTTTTTGGTCTCGCGTGTTTCGCCACACTGGTCGCGCTGTTTTACGCCGAGGAGGACTGGCGCGGCTGGCACGCGTGGCAAAAATTCAAACGCGAGTGGGAGGCCAAGGGCGAACGGTTTGATCCGGCCAGTGTCATCCCGCCCGCCGTGCCCGACGACCAGAATTTTGCGCTGACGCCGGTTGTTGCCAGCAGTTACGCAGAAGTTTTGGACAAAAACGGGCATGCACTGGGACTACGGAACACCAACGTCGTTAACCGGTTGAAAATCAGCGTTGACTACAAGGATGGTGGCCCCACCAACGGGACCGGTAATTGGCAGAAAGCCCGTGAGAGCAACCTGAAGGCTTGGCAAGATTACTACCGCGCACTGGCAGCGACTACGAACGTGTTTCCGGTCGCGCCGCAACCGCAAACGCCCGCCGCCGACGTTTTGCTGGCGTTGAGCAAATACGATTCAGTCATTGAGGAATTACGCGAGGCGGGCCGGCTGCCTTATTCGCGGTTTCCGTTGGAATATGATAAAGAAAATCCAGCGGCACTTTTGCTGCCCCATCTGGCGTCGTTGAAAGGATGCGCCCAAGTCCTGCGATTGCGCGCCATTGCGGAATTGCAGAACGGCCAAAGCGACAAGGCGCTGGAGGACGTGAAACTCGCGTTGCGCCTAGCCGATTCAGTTCGCACCGAACCGATCCTGATTTCGCACCTGGTCCGCATCGCCGTCTTGAACCTCACGCTCCAGCCGGTTTGGGAAGGCCTGGCCCGACATCAATGGTCAGACGCGCAACTCGCCGAACTCGACCGGGAACTGGCCGGGTTGGATTTTCTTTCCGACTACAAACTGGCCATGCGCGGTGAAATGGTGCTGTGCCAGGGCCGTATCTTTGATTATCTGCGCCACCACCCGGAGCAACTGCCCAATCTGTCCGGTGAAAGTGACACGGCATCGCCTGCCCCGGCGCTCGTCCTGAGCCGCCTGATTCCGAGTGGCTGGTTTTACCAGAACCAACTTCATTGCGCCCGCCCGATGGTGGAACTTTATTTGCCGGTGGCGGATGTAAACCAAGGGATCATTTCGCCGACGGCTGTTCCTCGGGCTGATGCTAGGCGGCCATGCTCCGAAGCTCGGCTTTCCGCACTCGGATGGCAAGAGCTTTGGCCCACCTTGCTCCATATTTCCGCGTTGAAAACATCATCGTCCGGACGACATAAGGCTGCGGACTCCAAGTGGCTTTCCAATATGCCTGTTGGTAGCCTGGTCTCCGCACGATGACTCTCTGCACTCCGACAATGCCCGACGAGCCTTTGCGGCGTCGAATTTGCGCCCGCAACTGGCGGGTAAGCGGCCGGTGTTTCCGCAGCAACTTTTGGTAGTGCTTTTGCGCCGCTGCCAACGCCTGCGGCTGGCCGCCGTGCGTTTTGTCCGCAAAGAATCCGCTGTAGATTTTCCCCCGGCGCTGCAGCCGCACAAAGAAGCCGTGGGTGCGCTTTTCCGGCTGGTCAATTCGAGAAATGCCTTTGCTTCGTTTGTGAGCGTTCATCATGCCCCGGAGAATAACCAGCACCGGCAAATCAGCCAAGGAGAGTTTGTCCTTGCCGGGTTCTGGAAATGAGTTCTGGCCACGGCGCTGCACCGTGCAGGTGGAGCGGCTCGGCGGGCCGCCGCTCAAACTCAGAACTGGCGTGTCTGCGCGGCTTGTGTAAAACCCTCCCCTGCCGAGCCGGGAAAAACTCGCCGGGTTCGTGGGGCGGTATCAGGAACACATCACCGGCGACGAAAAGGGCCAGGCGCAAATCTTCCTGGACCGCATCTTTCAAGCCTTCGCCCAGCCCGGTCGTCTTGATGCCGGCGGGACAACCGAGCCTGCGCAGCTTGTCCATCTGATAGGGCTTTACATGCTCCCAGTTTCGATTTAGAAGCCAGCGCATGCCGCGCGAAACCCTGACGGCAGCGGCCGAGGATCGGCTGCTGGGCACCATGCCAGATCGGGCGCTTGCACAACGCCTGGGCTGGTCACGGCAGGCGGTAACCGAGCGTCGGCGCAAACTTCGCATCCCACCGTTTCACCCTCACCGCCGGCCTTGGAGTCGGGCCGAAGAGGAACTGCTGGGCACGATGGCGGACTGGCGGCTGGCGCGACGGCTGAACCGAAGTGCTGAAGGTGTGGCCGCGCGCCGTGCCGCGAAAGGCATTCCCATTTTCAATCCCAAGCACCACCGGTGGCAACCCGCAGACGATAAACTGCTGGGCGAGCGGCCCGACGCGCAGATTGCGATGCTCCTGGGCATCAGCAAGCTGGCGGTGCAGCATCGCCGCAGCCGGCTGGGCATTGCGCCGCCGGGCGGCAGAAAATTCCCTCCTCCAAGGCCGTGGCAGCCCAAGGAGGACGCGCTGCTGGGCACGGCTTCGGACATGGAGGTGGCCCGCCGGCTGGGGCGGTCTGTCTCCGACGTGAGCAGAAGAAGACATCGTTTGGGAATCCAACCCCATGGCCACCACTGGACGCCAGACGCCGATTCACTGCTGGGGGAGATGCCGGACGATCAATTGGCCCGACGCTTGGGCTGCACGGTCAAAGCGGTCGCCCGACGGCGCGAAAGGCTGGGGATACCCGGCTGGCGGATGAGATTCAGAAATAGGGAAGTGACGCACTGAACAGCCCCGCCTCGGCGGGTGCCCGGTGGCCCCGCTTGGAACCGCGCGTCGCTGATGGCGCGTTTGCTGACTGACACCGCCGCCGCTTTCGTGTAAAACCCACCCATGCCGAGCCTGGACCTTAAACCCACGCACAAGCCGGTCAAAAATTACCACGCCGCGCAGCTACATGACCGACGACCCGAACCCCCCGACGACCCCGAATACATCGTCCGCCTCCTCGGCCAGGTCATCACCGTGAGCCTAGAAACTGGTGAATGGTTTGCCGCCGATGGGAGCCAAAAATCGGTGAGACGCGTATTCCACAGCTCCGTAGGAGCGTCCTGTTTATAGCCCATGCGTCCCAAGAACCAATCAAGCTCCGTACGAGCGGCATGAAAAATTCACCCATCGCACCCTGCATTTTCATCGAACAACCAACGCCATGCCGCCCCGCTGGGGCTTGTTGTTTTTTCTGACGATTGTGGCTATACACATTTCGCCCCTCCGGGGCTTGGATCCGATTTGAATGAACGCGGGCTATGAACATGCCGCGCCTACGGCGCTGGAGGCTATACACATTTCGCCCCTCCGGGGCTTGGATCCGATTTGAATGAACGCGGGCTATGAACATGCCGCGCCTCCGGCGCTGGAGGAGCACGAAACATGTCGCGCCTCCGGCGCTGGAGGAGCACGAAACATGTCGCGCCTCCGGCGCTGGAGGAGCACGAAACATGTCGCGCCTCCGGCGCTTAGCGATTTTGCGGGTGGAATGTTTAGCTCCGTAGGAGCATCATGTTTATAGCCCATGCGTCCCAAGAACCAATCAAGCTCCGTAGGAGCGGCATGAACCCGTGGCCAACACCTACACCCAAATCTACATCCAGATTGTTTTCGCCGTGCAAGGCCGCCAAAATCTGATCCGACCTGAGCACAAGGAAGAACTCCACAAATACATCACGGGCATCGTCACTCGCCACGATCAGAAGCTGCTGGCCATTCACGCCATGCCCGATCACGTCCACATCCTCATCGGGTTGAAGCCGAGCATGGCGCTCTCGGATTTGGTGCGGGAGATCAAGACCGGGTCAACCAACCACATCAACGAGAACCGCTGGATGCCGGGACGGTTCTCGTGGCAGGAGGGTTTCGGGGCGTTCTCGTATTCCCATTCGCAACTCACCGATGTCATCCGCTACATCCAGAATCAGACAGAGCATCATACACGCAAGGGATTCCAGGAGGAATACCGGGATTTCCTGGAGCGATTCAACGTGGCCTACGATGAGCGTTATCTTTTCCAGCCCGTGGAATGAACATGCCGCCCCGCTGGGGCTTGAAAACGCTTTGAATGTTTCCGTCTATAAACATGCCGCGCCTCTGGCGCTGCAACGAGAGGTGACAGGAAAGTCCTCGCGCTGATTCCGCTCAACCTGGACGGGTTCCTGTTCAGCGCGGATTACCAGAGCGGCAAGAAGGCGGAAATCAAGAGCCGCGTGGCCGCCAACTTCGTCGGCTGCAAAAGGATTTGAAAGCGGAAGACCACGTGCAGGCAGCCTGAGAGCCGCGTTCTCCCGAACGCAGGTGCGAGCGGAAGCGGGCATGGGAGGGACGCCGCCCCCGGCGTCCGTTTGTTGGCATTGGGCGGTCGAGGACGACACGCCCTCCCGCGACTTGCCGTTACACAGTGTAAGTGCCGCTGGCGACGCGCCCGCCTGTGCCGGTCCAGTTGGTGTGGAAGAACTGGCCGCGCGGTTGGTCCACACGCTCGTAGGTGTGCGCGCCGAAGTAGTCGCGCTGCGCCTGGAGCAGATTCGCCGGCAATCGTTCGCTGCGAAAACCATCGAAGAACGCCAGCCCCGTGCTGAACGCCGGCACCGGGATGCCCTTCTTCACCGCCATGCTCACCACCTTGCGCCACGAGCGAGTGCAGCTCTTGACCGCCTTCTTGAAAAACGGATCAAGCAGGAGGTTCGTCAGGTTTGGGTTCTTGTCGAACGCTTCCTTGATCTTGCCGAGGAACGCGCTGCGGATGATGCACCCGCCGCGCCACATCAGCGCGATGCCGCCGTAATTGAGATTCCACTCGTGTTCCTTGGCCGCCGCGCGCATGAGCATGTAGCCCTGCGTGTAGCTGATCATCTTCGAGGCGTAAAGCGCCTTGCGGATGTCATCCACCCACTGCTTGCGGTCGCCCGCAAACTTCGACTTGGGCGGCTTGAAAACCTTGGAGGCTTCGACGCGCTGGTCTTTCATCGCCGAGACGCAGCGGGAGTAAACCGCCTCCGCAATCAGCGTGATGGGGATGCCCATGTCCTGCGACGAAATCACCGTCCATTTGCCCGTGCCTTTCTGGCCGGCGGTGTCGAGAATTTTGTCCACGAGCGGCAGTCCATCGGTGTCCTTGTAGGCAAGAATGTCGCGGGTGATTTCAATCAGGTAGGATTCGAGTTCGCCTTGATTCCATTCCTTGAACACTTCGTGCATCTCGTCGGGCGTCATGCCCAGGCCGTCCTTCATGATATGGTAAGCCTCGCAGATGAGTTGCATGTCGCCGTATTCGATGCCGTTGTGGGTCATCTTCACGTAATGGCCGGCGCCGCCTTCGCCCACCCAGTCGCAGCAGGGCGAACCGTCAGCCACCTTCGCGGCGATGGCCTGGAAGATCGGTTTCATGTGCGGCCACGCGGCGGGCGAACCGCCGGGCATGATGCTCGGCCCGCGGCGCGCGCCTTCCTCGCCGCCCGACACGCCAGTGCCGATGTAAAGCAGGCCCTTGCTTTCGACGAATTTGGTCCGGCGTATCGTGTCTTCAAACAGCGAGTTGCCGCCGTCAATGATGATGTCGCCGGGCTCGAGCACCGGGAGGAGATGCTCGATGAATTCGTCCACGGCGCTGCCGGCCTTGACCATGAGCATGACGCGGCGCGGCTTCTTGAGCAGCGCGGCCATCTCCGGCAGCGAATGCGCGCCGAGGACGTTCGTGCCTTTGGCCTCGTTGTTGAGGAAGTCGTCCACCTTAGAGACGGTGCGGTTGTAGGCCACGACGGTGAAGCCGTGGTCGTTCATGTTCAGAATGAGATTCTGGCCCATGACGGCCAGACCGATCAGTGCAATGTCAGCTTTTGGTTCCATAAAATCTTTCAATTACCGGAAAAAACAGGGTGGCAGTGTGCCAGAAACTCCCGCGCAAGGAAACAACCATTTGGCCCCGCTGCCCATTTCCGCGGGTTCTTCGCCGAGCCAAGCCCTGCCGGGCTAAACCCCGCTGAACGCGGCGAACCCGCCGTCCACCAGGAGCACGATGCCAGTCACAAAGCCGGCGCCTTCGTCGGAAGTCAGCCACAACAGCGCGCCGATCAAATCATCCGGCGAGCCAAACTTCCCCATCGGCGTATGCGTGAGGATGGTGTTCCCGCGCGGCGTGAGCGAGCCGTCCGGCTTGGTCAGCAGGGCGCGATTCTGGTCAGTGACGAAAAAGCCCGGGGCGATGGCGTTGACGCGGACGCCGACCCTCGAGAAGTGCACGGCCAGCCATTGCGTGAAGTTGCTGACGGCTGCTTTCGCGCCGCTGTAGGCGGGAATCTTGGTCAGCGGGCGGAACGAGTTCATCGAGGAGATGTTGATGACGACGCCGCGTCCTTTGGCGGCCATCTCGCGCGTAAACGCCTGGGTCGGCAGCAGCGTGCCGAGGAAGTTCAGATTGAAGACGAACTCGATGCCCTTCGGGTCGAGGTCGTAAAACGTCACCAACTCCTTCGCCGCGCCCGAGAGGTCTTCCTTGCGCAGGTATTCAAGGCTCGTCGTGCCCTTGGGATGGTTGCCGCCGGCGCCGTTGATAAGGATGTCCACCGCACCCAATTGCTTCTTCACGGTTTCATTAGCGGCGTCGAGGCTGGCTTTCTCCAGCACGTTGCAGCCGACGCTGATGGCCACGCCGCCTTCCTTGCGAATCTGCGCAGCGACGGCTTCCGCGGCTTCCTGTTTCAAATCCGTGACCGCCACCTTTGCGCCGCACGCGGCCAGCGCGCGGGACATGACGCTGCACAGCACGCCGCCGCCACCCGTCACGAGGGCGACCTTGTCCTTCAAATTCACTTGGAATGGAACTTTCATGGTTTTCTCCTCTGTAGTTTGGTTGTTCTCTCAATCCTGACTTTTCAACGGAACGCGCCCCTCACCCCTGTTTTCTATTCCGGAAATGCGTTGGGTGTCCACCCTTCAGGGTGTGTTGGGTGGTCAAGCCCGCTGAAGCGTGGACACCAAACCGCCGGGCGAGGGTAACTTATGAACCGCATGGCCACGGCTCAATCTTCAAACCGGCCGCGATAGGCCCAGAGGCCAAGCGCCGGGTTCGAGATGTAGAAAATCTTCTCGCCATCGCGCAGGACGTTCCAGCCGTCCTTGAGTTTGGCCGGATCGTAACGCTGCGCCATCGCTTTGAGGTCGGCGTAGCGGAAATTAACGCTCTCGATCTCCTGCCGCGTGAGGTGGCCGGGGCAGTAAGTAATGCTGAACCGGCCTTCCGACGAGCCGTGGATGAAATGTGCCGCTGCACTCAGGTTGTTTTGCAGTTCGGCGTTGGCCTTCACCGCCGCCAGCGTCGCCGGCGTGCCGCGATAACCGTACTTGCGGATGAGCCGGTCAATCTCCTTGTCCTCGCCGAACTCCTTCAAGCCGGGCGCGAGCACGATCAACTCGCCACCGTCCGCCATCGCCATGCGCGTGCGATAGATGCTCTTGTTGCCCAGCCACGTGCTCTTGAACTCGAACGGGTCAAGATAGACGACCACTTTCTTCAGCGGCTCGTCGAGCATTTCGAAGTTCACCTTCAACGAGAGCGCGGCGGCTTTGTCAAACACCTCGGCGTCATCGCCCACATACAACCCGCGCACGTGCAATTTGCCGTCGGCGCCACGTCCCACCACCGTATGCACATACACGATGGGCAGGTGCTTGGTGAAGTGCTCGGCGGCGTAATTCAAAATGCGCCGCACCGGCGTGTCCGCGCGCCCCATCATCCGCTCCATGCCGTAGGCCGCGCCGACAAAATGGCTCTTGTTGATGCCTTCCTGCCCGCCCGTGCCCACGAAGATGTTCTTGTTGTAGTTCGCCATCCCGATGACTTCGTGCGGCACGACCTGGCCGATGGACAAAATCAAATCGTGCTTGCCCGTCCAGATGAGATTGGCCAGTTGCGCCGGCCACGGAAAATCCACCGCGCCCTCGGACACTTTGTTGACGAAATCACCCGGCACTTCGCCGACGGTGGTGACGCCCGTGCGCCAGTTGTGAACGCGGAACAATTCGGGCGGCACGCCCGCGAACATCTCCGCAATCTGCGCCGGTGTCATCGGCGAATGTGTGCCAAGCGCCGGCAACACGTCGGTCAAACGCGCCCCGTAGTAGTCGAAGACCAGCCGGGTGAGCACACCTGCGTGGGAGTGGAAGCGCGTGAAATCGGGCGGGACGGCCAGCACCTTGCGGCGCTGGCCAAGCCGGTCGAGGGCTTTGAACAAACCCGCGCGCAAATCGTCCAGCGACAGCTTGGTCTCCACCGAACCGCGTTCAAAATGCAGCATAAATTCCTAGGTCATGCTATACCGTGCAGGTCGGGCTGGCAACGCAAAGAGTAGTGCCTATTCGAGGATCGAACGTTGCGGAAGAACTTTCGCAAGGGCGTCCGCACGGCGCTTCCGCTCCAGCATGGCAATTCTGAGGCCGTTGAAAACCTGCTTCCGTATCGGCAGGGAGTTTTCGACGGCGTTGAAAACCCGCTCAAGCACCTTGAGGGATATTTTGACGGCGTTGAAAACCACTCAAGCAGCTTGACGGCAATTTTGACGCCGTTCGAAACCCGCTCAAGCACCTTGAAGGGTTTTTTGACGCCGTTTTAGACTCGCTCAAACACCTTGACGGAAATTTTTACGCCGTTAAAATCGGGCTTCCGCACCTGTTACCAGTTCTAAATCAGCATGTTACGGCCAAAATCCTATTACCACCGCCAACGTCGAAGCAATGATTGCGAGCGCAACGTAATCGCTCGTTTTCCATACCGGCTCCGGCTCGTTCGGGTCTCTGACTTCGGAATCCTCAGCGCGTCACAAGTCACCAGCTTACGGTTGGGCAAAGATCGAGAATGGCGGTATTGGTCCGCGTCGGCTCTGTCGCCAGCGTTTGAAGTTGATTGCCGTGGGGTCGAGGTAAACTGAGCCATCCCGCAGCTTCGTCGTGCCGATCAAAGTTGTGTTGTATGTCTCGGTTCGGCGACTGCCGGTATCAACGTTCACCTTGCTGCCCACGTACACCCAATCCGGCTCCGGTTGGTTGTGGCCGTTGAGCACGGCAACCATGACATGAACGAAGCGAATGTTGCCCGTCTTTTCATCAATCGCGAAGCACGCGACCAGATGCCAACCGGAATGGCCATTGTGGCTTTCTCCACCCTTGCCGATTTGAATCGTGGACTTGACCTCCAGACCAACAGGCTTGCCCTTCTCGACAACCTTTGGATTGATCAGGTCTGGATATGCTTGGTCGGAATTGTGTTTGAACGGCGAGTTCTCGTGAATCGCGTCGCAAAGGATATTGGAGACCAGACCGCTGAAGTTGTTGCCCTGAATGTATTCCGGCAATGGCTTCGCCCCGCTTACGATCAATTTGCGCTAATCCGCACTCTCCGCTGCTTGGCGCAACGCGAGGAATGCTTCTTTCAATGCCTGACTAACCGCGCTGTCCGGCCCGCGAAGAACTATGCCTTGGTATTGGTCGAGAAAGTCTTTGCGGAGGCGGTGAAATAGATGCAGGAAATGCCGCAAGAATCCGATGCAATCGAGAATCGCGATTTCGACACCGCCCGTTTCGTCATACTTGGAGCGAGCGTATTCACGAATGTCGTCTGCCACAGACTCGCTCGTGATGAAGATGTAATTTTGAACGTGCCGCCCCTGCGCGGCAATCTTCTGAAGCGCGCGGTCAATGTCGCCGCGCAGCACCGCCTTGTTCTTCATCTCACACACAGTTACCGCTTTGTCGTCTCCTACCAACCTGATTTGAATCTCGCGCAGCGCGCTGGCCCGTCCGTTGGCGGCATTGCGGGCAGCGAGTTTGAGCACGCGCCCGTCGAGTTCGGCTTTGGCTGCTTTGTAAGCCGCAGCGACAATCAAGAAGGGAAGCCGGCTTGAGCCTTTGCAGCGACGATGCTGCTCAATCAGATTCACGGTGTCCTCGGTCGAAAGCGGCAGCGCGTCAGGCACGCGGTTCACGCCCGAGAGCAGTGTCTTGATTCGCGCCTTACGCGCTGTGATTGAAAGAGGGGGTTTGGATCGGAGCGTTTTGTTCATCTTCGAACCGGCTTGGTATATCGCTTGAATCAACTCAGTCAAATCTGCTGCCGTTACTGCTTGCCCAAGAATTCGAGTAACAACTGAAAGCTGTTGTCGTCGTTGACCCCAGGGAACACCGCCTTGAGTTTCAAGTAAGCCTCTGCGGTGAGAAGAATGGATTCAGCAGCCGGCTCGTTTCCCTCGCGCACGGTCAGACTTGGAGAAACGCCTTCAAGTTTTCTCAAAACGAATGCGCTGAGCTTCGCGGTGTCAAATTCGCCGAGCACGCGTTTCAATTCTCGGAACGTCGCGATCGTCAGCCACACCCTCACCATCCCGACACCGATTACTTCACCAATCACGGTGAACAGATACACGTTCGGGTCGTTGGGCGGAGGCACGTCGAAATAAGGCTGGATTTTCGCTCCGGCTGCCGTGGTTATCGAATAACGTTTGTGGCCGGTCAGCTTGTCGAAGACCCAGAGATTGCGGCTTGCTTTGCGTGCTCCGCCGCCGCTGTCGTGCCACTCCGCATAAAAATCTTTCGGGTCAGGAGCGAGCATCGGTTCTTCAAAATAAAGGAACTGGCGCAGGCTCTCCTGCCACAAGAGCCAGCCTGTCCGCATGTCTGGCTCTTTGCCTGGCGGCGCAGTTTCGCGAACCTTCTTGGTTCGCTGATGAATCAACGCCGCATACTGCTGGAAGATTTCCCGCATCGCTTTCTCCGCGGCCACATTTGTCGGTGGGACGCGGATCGAACGAGTCGCGGCTGGGTGCATGAAAGTCTGGCCTAACGCTTCCGCGAGGTCGGCATCCGAACGGTAGCAGAGCATCTTGTGCTCGACGCCAAGCCCCTCGTGCATGATGTCAATGTTCAGATTGCTCCATCCTTTGACCGGGATGCCCTTGGCCTTGCAGTAAACTTCTGCCCAATCGCCCTCCTCAAACTTGCGCCCCATCATGTAGGCGACTTTCGCTGCAAGCAGAGCGTGCGCTCTTGTCCTTTGGTCGGGCTTGAATGCGGGAAGTGTTTGGACTTTGGCCATGTCAGGCGAACGTGAGTTGTTTGGGTTGAAGTTTCGGTTTTGGCGTGACCTTCTCTGCTGCTGCGCGGAATTCCTCGAAACTGAGTGAAACCAACGTGTCTGTGACAGCGACAGCCAACCATTCCGCGTAGAGCTTCCGGTAATCAACCTCTGCCGCACGGTCAACGTGGAGATAACGAACCAAGTATCGCTCGCCGCTGTCGGTCAGCCGGCTGCGCACGAATTCAGCGGCGTCGGAGACAACCTGTTTTGTGGTTTGCACGCTGAACTTCTGAACGGTTTCGGTCTTGCGGCAATGCAAAACCAAATCGTAGCCAACCGCGTTTTCGGACACGAACTGCTTGAACGTGCCGTGTTCCTTGTCGAACGTCTGTGTTCCTTCCACGGCGAATCCGGCGTCCACGAGCGCGCCTTGCAACGCCTTCCACACTTCATCGGACGAATTGTGGAAAATCACCGTCATCCACGCTCCGGTTTTGAGCACCCGCCGGCATTCGCGGAACGCTTTGCAGAGCAGGGCGCGATATTCCAGCGCCCCCTTGCCTTGCACGGAGTTGATGATGGCTTCGTCTGTTGTCTCCGTGCGTTTGCCAAGCCAGCTTTCCCAAAGGAAATTCATTTCCGAATAGTTGATGTTCCCGCCAAATGGCGGGTCGGTGAAGATGTAATCCACCGACTTGTCGGGAACATGCATCAGATGACACGCCGATTGCGTGCGGACTTCAACCTCTCGCGGCAAGCGTGGCGCGGTTTTGAAATACCAACTAATCGTGTTGGCTTTCCGGGCGAACGTGCGGAAGACGTTTTGCTCGTTTATTATGAACGGGACGTTGTAGTTGGCCGTGTTGCCGCTGCCACCCCAAAATCGAAATTCCGAAAAAAGTGTCACGCGCTGGTAGAGCGATGTGAGCGTGAACAGCAGTTTGTCGCGCATCTCCTTGTCCGGCCATCGGGAAGCCGCATCCCAAAGATGTGCCATCACGTAAAGGGCGCGCGGCGTGTAAGCCTTGTCCACGGTCGTGATGCCAGCGGCAATCGGCTGGCGTGTGTTCATGCCGGGCGGGAAGGCGGCGGTGGGATACCACAAACCGTCCGGCACGCCCGCGCGTTCGATGCGCTTCAACTGAGCCAGGTCAAAATCATCAAGCGGGGCAGTCGCTTCCTTCAGGCCAGTTTTGCAACACTTGTAGCCGACTTGAACCGGATGCCGTTTTGTCCGCTTCAGACCGCGCTTTTTCAGGTGCGTGCGGCAGTGCGGACAATCGAACTCCGAAAGAATTTTGCTCTCCCGCACGCTCTCCCGTTCGTCGCGCGCCACGTCCCAAAGAATGAACTCCCGCTCACAGTGAGGACACGTGACGCCGTAGCTCCAGACCATGTAAAGCATCGGCACTGTTTCGCCACAGCACCGGCAGTGCGTGCCATAAAGCGAGTGTTCGAGAGTTGCCGATGAATCGAGCAATTCATGGACTGCGCGCAAATACTTGTCGGCATCCGCCGGGGTGTTGAGGTTGCGAGCGATGAACGCTGCGGCAGGCGACAGATCGCTCAACAACGCCTTGCGGCCTCGCTGCGTGGCGGCAACGCCCGTCATGCCAGAACCGCAGAACGGGTCGAGAACCACGTCGCCGGGCCGAGTGTAATACTCAATCAGCTTTTCAATGCCTTCAGGTGGAACTTTCGTGTGGTAGGTGTGAGCGTCGTAAACGTAGGTGTTCTTGCCCGCCGTGATGTCGCCATAGAAAGGCTTGCCCACACGCTTCGGCGCGCGCTCGGCGTCAAAGAGCACCTTTCGCTCTTGGCCGGCAGCAGCGCCGTTAACGCGATACGGCGGCGCGTCGTCATGCAGTGCGGCAACGCTGCTCTGCGGGCGTTTGGCTCTACTGGTTCGTCGGGTTTTCTTGGACATTTGTTTCGCGCTGGCGGGATGATACCATCTCGACCGCCGGCTTCAATGCTGATGACGCACGAAGTTTGGACACGCGATTCAAGAAGCACGCCAAAGGAAAAATTTCTTGTTGACAAAGCCTGTCCGCATAGTAAGCTGACGACGATGAAATTTGGCGAAAAAGTCAGAGAACTGCGAGAGGCAATGGATTTATCGCTGCGTGATTTGGCGGAAAGAGTCGGATGTTCGGCAGCTTTCCTTTCCGATGTCGAGCTTGGTCGGCGACATCTTTCAGACGAACTTTTTGCGAAGCTCGCTCAAGTTTTAGGAATCACGGCGGCCGAGTTGCGAACCTACGATACGCGCCCACCGATTAAAGACCTA
>Ga0315289_10001348_pt1 | contig 37971 bp, 38 predicted proteins | sample YL17G11_40_MG_FD_203452 | JGI IMG/M metagenome (GOLD analysis project Ga0315289, IMG submission 203452) | Sediment microbial communities from Yellowstone Lake, YNP, Wyoming, USA - YL17G11_40 | ecosystem: Environmental > Aquatic > Freshwater > Lake > Sediment | place: USA: Wyoming | collected... | reverse complement strand
ATAAATATCACCGGGCGCTCTGGATTGTCCCGGGCAATATCCAGAGCTTCAAGAGGAGAATAGACCACACGTATGTCACTGCCTTCAGCCCTTGCCTGCTGCAGGCTGGAATAGCTGCCGGGCACCCTGAGTAAATCACCAAAGGTAGTGATAATAACATCGGGCAAACGGGATAAAGCAATAACTTTATCGAGGTCTTCATTGGCAGTAACGCATACCGGACAGCCGGGGCCGGAGAGCATCTCCACGGTCTGGGGGAGAAGCTGGCGAATGCCATGCTTGAAAATAGAGACCGTGTGTCCCCCGCAAAACTCCATAAACCTCGCCCGCCTTCTAGAGTTGCGATGAATCCTATCTATTAGCCTTTTGCCCAGCTCGGCATCACGGTACTCGTCAATAAATTTCATCTAAGCTCTGCTATTTCCCTCAGCATCCTGAGGGTCTCCTTGGCTTCTTCCTCATCAACAACACTGATAGCATAGCCAGTGTGAAGCAGGACATAATCACCGACCTTAACCTCAGGCGTCAGCATGACACTGGCTCTATAGCTGGTGCCGCCTATCTCCACCTCAGCCTCGTGGTCATGAATCGATTTAACCCGTGCCGGAACAGCAAGACACATCTTTTATCTCCTCGGTGAACTAGCAATAACCGCCTGACCCAGCGATATGCCGCCATCATTACATGGCACCCGATGGTGAGTGATAGTGCTTAGACCGACGGTGTCCAGGGCGCTAATTGCCTTACGCATCAGCAGTCTATTCTGGAATACACCACCGCTCAGAGCCACCTGCTTAATACCCGTTTCACCAGCTATCTGAGAACATATCTCGCTTATTATCTTTGCCACCGTATTATGAAACTGGTTAGAAATCGTGCTTATGGGAACGCCCCTTGCCAGGTCTGATACCATCTCAGAAAATAAGTCCCGGAGCCTGATGACTCTTACCCCGCTCTTTATATCTATACCGAAAGGGTAAACCGCCTCGTCTTGACCTTCATAGGCTGCCATCTCTAATTCCACCGCGGCCTGCCCTTCGTAGTCAATTTGTCCCCTTATCCCCAGCAAGGCGGAGACCGCATCAAAAAGCCGACCGCCACTGGAGGTCAGAGGGGTATTGATTCCCCCATCTATCTGCTTTTTAATCAGGCTAAGCTCCAATTTATCCACGCTATTCAGGCAGGGCAATTCCTGGTTCAAGACCTGCTCTCCCAGCAAGGCGTATAAATACCCGATAGCAATGCGATATGGCCTATTTATCGCGGCGGCCCCGCCGGGGAGGGGTAGATATTCCAGGTATGCTTTTCTCTGAAAGCTGTGGTAATCAGCTACCAAGAACTCACCACCCCAGATATGACCATCGCTACCGTAACCAGTACCATCAAAAGAAACCCCGATGACCGGCTCCTGAACTTCATTATCCACCATGCAACTGATAATATGGGCATGATGATGCTGAACAGGAATAAGGGGTAGTCCATTTTTCTCGGACATTGCCTTAGCCCATTTGGTAGAAAGGTAATCCGGGTGCATATCACAGGTCAGAATTTCCGGTTGAATGCGAAACAGCCTCTGGTAAAGAGCAATGGTCTGTTCAAAGTGCTCCATAGTTTCCCAATTCTCCATATCGCCTATATGCTGGCTAAGAAAAGCATGGTCATCTTTAGTAAGGCAAAGGGCATTCTTCAGCTCTGCCCCACAGGCAAGCACCTGCTTTGCCCTGAAGGGGAGGTGAATGGGATAAGGGGCATAGCCGCGGGCTCTCCTTACTACTCTCGCTTTTCCCCCCTCTACCATGGTTACACTATCATCATAGCGAGAATAGATTTCACGGTTATGGAGCAGGAAATAATCAGCGATGCCATGAAGCCTTTTTATCGCTTCATCATTGTCCCTGGCGATTGGTTCTTCACTCAAGTTGCCACTGGTCATCACCAGGGGGAGGCTTACCTCCCTCAGCAGAAGGTGATGCAGCGGGGTATAAGGTAGCATGACCCCCAGATATTTAAGTCCAGGTGCTACCGCCGAGGAAACTGAGGAAGCGGATTTCCATCTTAACAGCACAATAGGCGATTGAGATGAAGTGAGAAGCTCTTCCTCCATAGGCGACACCCAGCAGTGTTTCCTCACTTCTTCTAAGGTAGCTAACATTATTGCCAGTGGCTTGGAGGGTCTTCTTTTTCTTTCCCTTAAAGTCTCAATAACTTTCTCACTTGTAGCATCACAGGCAAGGAGGAATCCCCCCAGTCCCCGGATAGCCAGAATTTGCCCTTCTCTCAGTAGCTGACTCGCCTTGGCAATTTTGTCTTTGGCGGGAATAATTTTGCCATTGGCATCAGCCAGCGTAAGTGAGGGGCCACATTCAGGACAGGCATTGGGCTGGGCATGGAAACGGCGGTCCAAGGGGTTATCATACTCCTCCTGGCAAAGAGGGCACATCTTAAAATCTCGCATGGTAGTGCGGGGACGGTCATAGGGAATATCCTCAATAATGGTGAAGCGGGGGCCACAGTTGGTGCAGTTGGTGAACGGATAGCGGTAGCGCCGGTTAGTGGGGTCAAATATCTCCTTCTTACAGGCATGGCAGGTAGCGAGGTCTGGGGAAATCAGTTGATATTCATCAGCCTGAGCCAGACTGGGGCGAATCTCAAACTGGCTATACCCCACCGCCGTCTGCTGCTCAACAGAGATATCATCAATATGAGCCTGAGGTGGTGGCATCTCCCTGAGGTCAATAAGGAACTGGGCCAGGTCGGCGCTTTCTCCTTCCACCTCAATCCTGACATCTCCCGATGTATTGCACACCCAGCCCTTCAGGTTGTGTTTGTGAGCAAGCTGATAAACGAAAGGCCTGAAGCCAACGCCCTGAACCACACCCCGAACACTTATTCGCAATAGTTCCCGGGTTTTTATTGCCCGCGTCATACTATCGACCCCTCAACTCCGACTCCAGCCATGATACCCATTGCTCGATACCTTCCCCTGTTTTGCAGGATACCTGTAATATCTTAGCCTTAGGATTTAACCCGGTTACTACTTTATTGAAAGCAGTAAAATCAAAATCCTGGAAAGGCAAAAAATCAATCTTGTTTATTATAATCACCTCTGACTGAGTGAACATCAGGGGATACTTGTATGGCTTATCATCACCCTCAGGCAGGCTGAGGAGCATTACCTTCTTATGTTCGCCTACCTTGAACTCTGCGGGACAGACCAGATTACCCACATTCTCAATAAGTAGCAGTTCTATGTCCCCAAGGGGCAGGCTATCTAGAGCGTTGCTTACCATATTGGCGTCAAGATGGCAAGCACCCCCAGTGTTTATCTGAACTACCGGTACCCTCTCTTCACTTATCCTGTCAGCGTCAATAGTAGAGGCAATATCACCTTCAATAACAGCAATTCTCACCCGGTCTTTCAACTTCTTTATCGTTTGCAGGATAAGGCTTGTCTTCCCTGCTCCCGGCGAAGACATGATATTTATAGCCAAAACCTTGTTCTTATCAAGTATCTGCCGATTCCTGCTTGCTATCTGGTCGTTAGCATCAAGTATGTTTTTCAACACCTTTACCTTCATTCACTCCACCTCTATGCTATCAATATAAAACTCATTCCCGGCTATTATCTCTGCATCCCATTTGCCACACTGAGGGCAGCTCCATGACGATTTATCAGGTGAAAAAGAAAGTCCGCAATTACGGCAGCGCACCTTCATGGGTATGCGGGTGAAGGAAAGGATGGCACCACCGGCGATGCTATCCTTGCTGAGAAAATCAAAGTAGAACTGTACACAGTCATCGATAATGCTTGATAGTTCGCCTATGACCAGGTTTATCGTTTTAATCCTGCTAGCTTGAGCTTCTTTGGCTTTTTCAAGAGCAATATCAAGCATCCCCTGGGTAACACTGAGTTCATGCATTCTTTACCAGTCTCTAATTATAATCTTTACTCACCAATTATTACAAACTGAAATATGGAGAACGCTGGAGATTATAGAGAAAAGCTGTTAGCTCTGAGATGTTACCTATGAGGGTAGAAACGCATCTGAAAAGCGAAACAGTAGAGCCTGACCTATGTTACTTTGCTGTTTTTCGCATTGCCTCAGCGGCAGCTAATATAGCTTCAACTATCTTCACATACCCGGTACATCGGCACAGATTGCCTGAGATAGCTTCCCTTACATCCTCTTCTGCTGGCTCAGAATTTTCATCCAATAAGGCTTTAGCAGAAAGAATCATCCCTAGTGTACAGAATCCGCACTGAAAAGCATAAGGAAAAGAGTACGTTGACCACACTGTGGACAAGGAGTCTCATAAATAGAGGTGTTGCCAACTATGAGTACCATTCCCTCGTATTTACAATTTGAACACTTTACGTATACTTGGCGTTCTTCTACCATTGTTAGCCTTGCTCTATATCAAACACACTATTCCCCTTATATTTTCTCTTTTAATGCCTGAAGAACTTTCATCGGTGTTATTGGCAGGTCTTTAATCCTCACCCCAACCGCATTATAAATGGCATTGGCTATAGCCGCAGCCGTAGGGATACCGGGATGCGCAGTTCCCTTCGCCCCATATGGTCCGTTAGGCTCATTTGACTCCACGAGCAATGTCTTAATCTGAGGTATATCCAGCGCTGTAGGAAGCTCATAATCTGTGAAATTCGAGTTGACTACTCTCCCTTCTTCAAACTTAATCTCCTCCATCAGCGCTACCCCTATTTCCTGCCCGATACAACCCTCAGACTGACCTTCTGCCGCCATGGGGTTGATTGCCCTTCCCAGGTCGTTACCTGAAGCAAAGTTTAAAACCTTTACCTGCCCTGTTTCAGGGTCTACCTCTACCTCTGCTACCTGAGCGTAGAAGATATAGCCACTGGAGTAGTTACCATATACTTTGTTCAGGTCAAGCAATGCAGTGTTTGGCTCCCACACACCTTTTCCTATAACCTCAGCTCCAGCAAGGGCATATCTGCCATAACCGGCTACATCAGCAATTGACACTACCTTTTCCGGAGTCCGTCTAACGAATATTTTCTGGTCTTTCATCTCCAGGTCTTCGGAACGGACGCCGAGCATCTGCGCCGCCAGCGTAAAAAGCTGCTTTTTGGCGTCTATAGCAGCCAGTCTAACCGCATGTCCAGCGACAAGGGTAACCCTGCCCTCACCGTAAGGACCCAAGGTGTGAGGTAGCACATCGGTATTAAAATCGGAGAACTCTACACTCTCTAGCGGAACCCCCAGCTCCTCAGCCACAATCTGGGAGAGGACGGTATGTGCCCCCTGCCCCCACTCAAATTCACCTGAAATTATCCTGACCCTGCCATCCTCCAAAACCTGAACATAGGCAATATCACCACCGAACTGACCCTCCATACGCCCCATACCATCTGAGTGACTCATGGCACACGCCATTCCTATTCCTCGGTTGGGTTGCTTCTTTGCCCTTTTCTTCTTCCAATCAGTATACTCTGCCACCCTCTTCAAACATTCCCGAAGACCGCAGCTACCTATCTTTTGCCCGACCATCGTCACTTCATCAGCTCTTACCGCATTCTTTAACCTCAATTCAATAGGGTCTATCCCCAGCTCGTCAGCTATCCTATCCATCAGCGATTCCTGAGCAAACATTGGTTGTTTAATCCCGAAAGAACGGCTCGGGCTAGTCGGAAGCGTATTGGTGTAGACACACTTCCCCTCAAGTCTTACATTAGGGCATCGATAGAAGCCGGCGCATTCGGCAAGTCCGGTTACCATCATCTGGGGGGCATAACCACAATATGCGCCAGCCGTAGCAATAGTCCTTATATGCCTGGCAGTCAATGTCCCATCCTTCTTCACCCCGTATTTCAGATAGCTGATTACAGGCTGACGGGGGCGACCAGCACCTAGTTCCTCTTCTCTGGTATGCACTAATCTAACCGGCCTGGCTGTTTTCCTGGCTAGCAGAGCAGTAATAACATAGTGAGCCAAATCATATTGACAATGCCCAAAGTTCCCGCCGATAAATTTTTGAATAATTCTGATATTGCTTGGAGTAATACCTAAAGCCTTGGCTACTAATCGACGGTACATGAATGGGTCCATGGAGTTTTCCCAGAATGTTAGCTTATCCGAGCCATCAAAACTGGCTATGCATACCGTTGGTTCGAGATGACACACATGAATATATGAGGTTGCAAACCTGTCCTCAAATATATGGTCGGCTTCCTTAAAACCCCTATCCAAATCACCAAACTCAGCATCAACTTCATGGATAATATTATGTTCCACATCGTGAATCTTAGGGGCTCCGGGCTTCATTGATTCTTCTACGTCAAAGACTGTCGGCAACTCCTCATACTCTACCCTTATCAATCTCACCGCTTCTTCAGCTATGAGTTCGTCTTCAGCTGCCACGGCAGCTATCTCCTCCCCTACATATCGCACCTTACCCATAGCCAGTGGGTATTTATCCGGTACACCCCGCCACGTAGTCTCGACTTTTTCTTTGAGTGTATCCTGAGCAGTTATCACCGCCCTCACTCCGGATAACTTCTCGGCTTCACCAGTTTCAATGCTCAAGATTCTGGCATGAGGATACTTGCTTCTCAGAACCTTGGCATGCAGCATCCTGGGGAGCTCCACATCTGAGGCATACTTCGCTTTCCCCGTAACCTTCTGCAAGGCATCAACTCTCGGAACAGATTTGCCGACTACCTCCGTAATTTAACTGCCTCCAATTGTCCCAGATAATTTATAGCCCATTGTATAGCATCCTCTCCTTCAAGCTCAAGCTTGTAGTCTGGATATAAACCTTTGCCCTCTATAAGGCGACCTTCGGGGGTAAGCCAGCGAGCAGTAGTGAGATATAACCCTGAACCATCCTTAAGCTGACGCATGATATTGACACTGCCCTTGCCGTAGGTCTTGTCGCCGGCAATGGTGGCACGACCGTAATCTTGGAGAGCTCCAGCCAATACCTCGCTACCACTAGCACTGTAGCTATCTACTAGAACTACCATCGGCAGGTTAGTGGCTATCTCGCCGGGCTTAACCGCTAAGGCAGTCCGCTTTCCCTGATTATCCACTACATTGACGACCACACCATCTTTCAAAAAGCGGCTGGCTACGCTAACCACTGTTTCCAGCGCACCGCCTGGGTTACTACGCAGGTCGATGATGATGCCTGTAGCCGCTTTTTCGGTTATACTCTGTAGCACTGAAGATAGTTCTTCATCGGTTCGCAAAGAGAAATAGGTAATGTTAATATAAGCGATGTTTCCCTTCATCTCAAAACGGACGCTAGGCAACTCAATTTCAGCCCTTACTATTTCAATTACCTTGGGCTCAGACTCACCTTGATGAAGGACAAGAAGCGTGACGGCTGTCCCCTTAGAACCACGGATTCTAATCACCGCTTCAGCTACACTCATCCCTGAGGTGGGTACACCATTGATTTCCAGTATTATATCGCCAGCACTGATACCTGCCTTAGCCGCCGGTGAATCAGCAATAGGAGCTATAATCGTTAGCTTTTCATCCTTAACTGCCACCTGTGCCCCAATACCCTCAAACTTCCCTTCCAAACCACTTAAGCCCAGTCTATAGGTTTCAGCATCAAGGTAAGCGGTATACGGGTCATCTAATGCCTCTACCATACCCTTGATAGCCCCCTGGCTCAGGGTGCTAGTATTAAGCCTGTCCTTGTCCACGTAATCCTGAAAGATGATATTCCACGCCTGCTCTACAATCTCCAGACCCTGGGCTTGGTTGGTTACGGTCTTGGCACCCAGTGCACAGCCAGCTCCAAAAGAGATAGCAAGGATAACCAAAAGTGATAGGGTTATGACCAAGATTTTTATTCTTCTTGACATCAGACTTATTCCCCCTTTAAAGTAATTCAAATAACTAAATAGGGCCGCCTAACAAAAAGTGGGAAAAACAGAACTAATGATAGATTATCAGATTAAGAGGTAAAAACGCTACTTTTCACTGGTAACGGTATCTACTATCTTAATCGTATCCTCTAGGTTGGTAAGGCTGAGAGACAACCCCTGCTTTCTTAACTCGGCATAGCCCAGCCCCTGGAACAACCGGTGCCCCGCTACCCAGCACATTTCATCATAGAGAGCGGGCCACTGGTTCCCATTACGCTGAATGCAAAAACGAATAAAGTCACAAGCTACAGAGTTAAAATTTTCCATAATGAATGCTGTGAGGTTAAAATTATGATGATAAATAGTATATGCTTAAATGGTTTGTGGGGCAAACCCGCTGAGAGGTGTTGGCATTACATTTCTTAGACCTGGTTATGTCCCTGTTGTTAAATTTTACCCCCTTTTTCTTAACCATGAACTGGAAGGAAAAAATTTTGTAAATTTTTGCCTCCTATGTTAGATTGCACTTATGGATAGAGAAAAATTTAAGCGGTTGGTGGCAGAAGCAATTGGTAGTTTACCCAGCCAGTTTCTCGCCAAGCTAGAAAATATTGATGTGGTGGTAGAGGATTGGCCGGCTCAAATGCAGCTAGCTAAGGCAGGAGTGAGGCGGGGTGAAACTCTACTGGGTCTGTACGAAGGTGTGCCTCTAACCAAGCGAGGCACACATTACGGGCTAGTGCCACCAGATAAGATAACTATATTCCAAAAGCCAATCGAGGCTAAATGTAGACATGATGCTGAGATTACTGCCGAGATACAGAGAGTGGTACGACACGAGATAGCCCATCACTTTGGCATTGGGGATGACAGGCTAGAGCAGCTCAAGAGGGGTGAAGATTGACTGTGATTACAGTTACCGGTTACTTATAGGTAGATTCAGGGAAGCAGTGCGTAATTCTTTCATTCATGGTAAAATGATTTATATTAAACTAGCTAAGAAGGATAATCATGTCCAGACTGGAATCTGTCAAGAGAACGGTATGCCGCTGGTTTAGCTCTATCCCCTTTTTTGTTTTGCTTGGCTTGATTTTGGGATGCTTCATTTCAGTCGCAGTAATACCCAAGCCAAATATCGGCATCATAAGCATCTCCAGCCCCTTGGTGGAGCAAACCTACACTGATAATATCCTGGACATGTTGAAATATGCCAGGGATAATAACAACATAAAGGCGGTCGTTTTACAGATAAATAGCCCTGGTGGGTCTGCCAGTGATATTGAGCCAATATACCTTGAGGTGCTGCGACTAAGGCAGCAGAAGCCGGTGGTAGCTTCAGTAGGAACAATAGCTGCCAGTGGTGGCTATTATATTGCCATAGCATCAAACTTTATCTACGCCGAGCCAACTTCTTTGCTTGGCAGTATTGGTGCTTGGTCTAGCCTACCACACCCTGAAGAGCTAGGCGAGGATGTTATAACCTCCGGGCCGTTTAAGGCTACTGGTGGCTCAGGGAGAAAAGCTCTAAGTATGCTGGAGACCATGAAGCAGCAGTTTTCCACTGCTGTCACATCCCAAAGAGGAGACCGGTTAAAGCTCTCTGGGGACGAATTGTCCCGGGCTGAAATCTACTCAGGCACTGAAAGCCTTAGATACGGGCTCATAGATGCTATTGGGACAAGGACGACTGATGCCATAGCCAAGGCAGCCAGCTTGGCTGGCATTAGGAACTATGGAGTGGTAAAACTCGAAATAAGGCAGCCATCTTCTTGGCTTTCCCTCCTTAGTATGAAAGACCTGAAAGCACGAACCGGCTTGACGCCTACCTACTACTACCTGTATTTTGAGTCGGAGTGAAACGGTGAAGAAAAGGATAGCTATTGTCCTTGCCGGGATTTTGGTTGTAGTACTGGGACGGGGGGTTTTCTACTACGGCGGATTTTATCGCCCTCCCCCCACTGAGATGCCCAGCTATGAACATATTGTTGCACCATTGGTACCATCAACCGAGTTTTCCGATGCACATGTAAAGGGGAAGGGTATTATCCTAATCGATTTGTCCCATAACAACAACTTTGATGTAGAAGAGCTTAATGTTTTGACATCACGGCTTGTTTCACGAGGCTTAACCATTGAGTTCTTTAGTCTGGGGGCTGACTTGAAAAAGGAGCTTTTAGGTAAAGAGACAAAAGATGAGAAAGTGGTTGACCTGAAAGAGGAACTTAAGGTGGCAGATGCCTACATTATAGTTTGCCCTCGAGTCCAATTCTCCAAGGAGGAGAGGAAAACTGTGGGCGATTTTGTCAACAATGGTGGCAAGCTACTGCTAATTGCTGACCCAACCAGACCCAGCCAGATTAACTCCGCATCTCTCAAATTCGAACTGATATTTGAAGCTGACTACCTGTATAACATGAAGGAAAACGATGCCAATTATAGAAACATATTCGTTACTGAATTCAAGGAAACCAGTATAACCAGGGCCATAAAAAGAATAGCCCTTTATACTGCCGGTTCTATTACCTCTGTCGATTTTGGCATTGCCTTTGTCGGTGACAATACCTTCTCCTCATTGATTGAGACCAGAAAGAGGCTGTCACCCCTAGCACTAACTAACGACTCTAAGGTCCTGGCAGTTCATGACCTTACCTTTATGACTGAGCCATATAATGGTATTCTCGACAATAACCAACTCATATCCAATATAGCCGATTGGCTAGCTAGCCCGACGAGGAAAGAAGTAGCAAAACCTCTGGAAAAGGAACAGCCTTAAAGTATTGATTTTGTCTGGCTATGATTGGGGATGCCAAGTTGCAGCAGCTAGAGAAAGGTGAAGATTAACCTATAGCTTCCTCACCATATAATTCCCCTCTGAGCTATAGCCAAACTCAGAGCGGTAATATTCCTTGGCTCCAGTTCCACTTAAAACTACCATCTGCCGTGCTTGAAACTCTTCGCTGGCAATTCGCTCAGCTTCCCGGAGCAGTGCCTTGCCCAACCCCTTATGCTGAGCAGACTCTTCTTTCCGCTCACTAAGGGGGACCTCAGGTCCATATATATGTAGCTCCCTTATTAAGGCGAATTTACCCTTATCCTCCTGCCTTAGCTCAGTTACAGACTTGGACTGAATCCTCATCCGTAATAAGCCAAACAATGTCTCATTCTTATCCTCAAATGATAAGAATATTTCCTCCCCACCCGAAGCCTGGTAATCCATCCTTATCATTTGTGGCTCGCCTATCTCCCAACCCTGGCTAGCACGGTGACCATACTCCCGGCACCTGATGCACTTACAGTCAATTGCCTGTCGCCCCATTCGCTGTTTAACCACACCCCGTAGCGAGTCCTTGCAACCAGCGACAATAAACTTGGACGGGATGTCGCGCAGCACTCTTGAGATTCTGACATACTTAGGCACAATCGACTTAATCTGAACAAGTAAGTTAACCAGGGTATTAGCATCGTATGGCTGGTAGCGATTTTCCCGATACCACCTTTCCAGTTCCGTGCCCTCTACCACCATAGTTGGATATAGCTTCAAGCCATCCGGTTTAAAGTTATCATCACTGAATAATTTTGCTGATAATTTTAAGTCCTCTTCCGGGGTTGAACCGGGAAGCCCAGGCATCCAGTGGTAATGCACCTTAAAGCCGTGCTCCCTGAGCAGCCTGGTGGCTCTAATCACATCCTCAACCTTGTGTCCTCTCTTTACCAGCCGGTATATCTCGTCGTCTAAAGTCTGAACCCCAAGCTCCACCCTGGTAGTGCCAAACTCAAGCATCCGGTCTATTTCCTCTTGCCCACACCAGTCAGGCCTGGTCTCTATGCATAACCCAACACAACGATGATTAGCCGTCTCGTTAAGTCGCTTCGCCTCTTCTAAAGTGGCAGACTCCACACCATTTAGGGCGTCAAAGCAGTCTTTGATGAATTGATATTGATAATCCCTGGGACAAGCAAGAAACGTGCCACCCATTACGATTAGCTCAATCTTATCTGTGGGGTGTCCCATTTCCGATAAAACCTTCAATCTTAGCTTAACCTGCTTCCTGGCATCATAATCACACCTCTTAGCCCGCAACACCGCTGGCGACTCCGGAGTATAACTTTGAGGCGTGGATGAATAAGTAGGGCAATATACGCACTGCCCCGGGCACTTCATCGGCTGGGTCATCACCGCTACCGGGGTAACGCCAGATATGGTCCTTGCAAATTTCTTCATATTATGTCATAAACAGTTTAGCAGATTTTAACTTATGGCAACAAACAGAGAAATATTTAACCAGATAGCTTCTGGCTGGTATAACTTCAGGCACTGGTCTATATTCCGTAACGAGCTGGAAGCGCTGGCACAGCGGTGGCAGAAGGGGAAGTTACTAAACCTTGGCTGCGCCCACGGGCCAGATTTTTTGCCCTTCAACCAGGGTTTTGACCTATATGGCGTGGACTTTTCCACCGAGATGCTGAAATTTGCCCGAAAATACTCCCAAAAATTCAATTTTACAGTAAACCTGATGGTGGCTGATGTTCGTCAGCTCCCCTTTCAGGATGAAGCCTTTGACTGGGCAATCTCAGTGGCTACCTACCACCACATAATGGGTAAGGAGGAAAAACAAACAGCACTAAACGAACTGAGGCGGGTATTAAAGCCGGGAGGCGAAGCCTTTATCACCGTGTGGAATCGCTGGCAACCCAGGTTCTGGTTTAGTCAGAGACACATAGACATGCCTTGGCGGACACGAAGCCAAATCCTCTACCGCCATTATTATCTTTTCTCCTACCCCGAACTGGAGAAGTTGGTAAAGAAGGCTGGCTTTGAGGTGTTAAAATCTTCCCCCGAAAGTTCCTACCGCCTCCCGGTAAAACTATTTTCTAGGAATATATGCCTTCTGGTAAGGAAAGGTAGTTAGAGATTACATTGTCTGTCTCAATTTCATGGCAACTACCGACAGAATAAGGCTGGCAACGCCGATGCACGGATGAAGTAGTGCGCATGGGCCAGATATTCTCATGAAACAACATCCAAGACCACCCAAGATTCCAAGCCAGCCATAAACAAAAAGTGCCCAAACAGCAATTGTTGCGAGTGCCTTAAAGATTGGTGGCATTTCTCCTCCTTTCTACCTTTATTCTGTAACAGTATTATAACACTGGTTGTCAAGTACTAACTCTTTATAATTGACAATGTTGCTACTCATAACTATGATAAACCAGACAGCTATGAAAAGGCATACGAGCAAAAACAGGGCTCAAAAAAGGCGCAGATTAAACGAAAGGAGTAAGCTATGATGCTCAAAATCAAATGCCCTAAGTGTGGCACCGATGGTAGCATGTCCCTGCTTGAGTCAAACTATCAGGGTCCGTACCGATGCTGGAAATGCCGGGAGCTTTTCACAATTAAAATAGAAAATAACGAGCTCAAGTCATGCGAACCCCTCAGCCAGGAAGAATTTGAGCGGCAACAACAATTAGAAGCTCTGAAAGCCAAATTCAAACGGCGTGACTAAGCAAAAGTGGAGGTGCATAATGCCAGTAGTTATCGTTGAGATGTGGGAGGGACGCACAGTTGAGCAAAAGAAAAAGCTTGTAGAGGGCATTACCTCTTCTTTTGCCGAAATCGGCACTCCTCCAGAAGCAGTGCATATCATCATAAAGGACAACCCCAAGCATAACTGGGCAACTGGAGGAAAGCTGGCCTCAGAATAATGCCCCTAGTTTGTTTATCACTCCTGACAAAGCTGAGATTAAATGAAGCGAACCGGAGTCTTTTTTACCTATTTTCAAGGGGAGAGGCTGAGGGATTTCCCCGAGGCATTGGCTGGCATCCTGGACAAGGAAAATGTGTCATATTATGACGCAGTCTATGACTCCAGCAACGGACTTTACTATTTAGAGCCAGTGCCTGAGGAACTATTACTTAAAGTTCATTCCCGTGATATGATGCAGCGGGTGAAGCTCACAGGTGATTATGAATCGGCTTTATACTCAGCCGGTGGCACAGTTCAGGCGGCTGAGAAAATCTATCAGGGAGAAATCGATAATGTCTTTGTTTTTACCAGCTTTGGCGACCATCATGCCGGTAGAAACTTTTACGGAGGAATGTGCTATTTCAACGGTGCTGCCTTGGCTATAGCCTTTCTCAAGGAGAAGGGAGTAAAGCGCTTTGCCATAGTGGATACCGACTGTCATCACGCCGATGGCACCAGGGATATCTTTGCCAGTGACGACGATGTGCTCCATGTATGCTTTTGCTATCAGGACTATGCAGATAACCACAACAATGTAGATGTCAAGATTCCATATCGCACCTCAGACGAGGAGTATCTTACCCAAGTAAGACAGGAGTTTATTCCCAGGGTGCTGGCATTTAAACCCGACTACCTTTTCTGGGAATTTGGCTATGATGCTACCCAAGGGGAATATGGAGATAAGGGTTTAACCGAGGATTGCCATCTCAGGCTGGTAAGGCTGATAAAGGGAATGGCAGATGAGGTCTGCTACGGTAGATTGATTACCATCCTGTGTGGTGGCTCAAGTCGAGCTATTGCCACATATACTATACCCAGAATTATCAGGTGCCTGGCTGAACTGGAATAGCTATCGAACAACCTCACAGAGGACTGTTCCCCATTTTTGGGAGTGAGCTTGCTTTAACTGCTGAAGGCGTGCCTGAAATGCGGCTGAAGTGATACCTTCGGTGGACATTAATACGCCATCCTCTCTATCCTCCATATAGTAACCGCGGCGCAGACCTACCTGATTAAAGCCATACTTATAATATAGGTTCTGGGCACCAACATTAGAAGCGCGCACCTCAAGGGTAATAATACGAGTATTAAGCTTTGCCGCTAGGTCTATAAGAGCTATGAGCAGCAGTTCCGCTATCCCTTGCCGGCGGTATATCTCACGCACTGCAATACTGGTTATGTGGGCTTCATCAGCCATAATCCAGAAGCCGGCAAAACCAACAATATGCTCCCTAGTTGATGGAAGGGTTTCGCTATTCAAAGAACGACCGTTAAATAACTGCTTCACCCAGTATGCCAGCCCGGAGCTGTGTTTCTCCGGTGCAGCTTTAACATCAGTTTCTTCAACCTTTTTATCCTCGTCACAGGCTACGACATAATGAGCTAAACAGTTTTTCAGCTCATGCTGGTAGTTAGCCGGTGGCCACATAGTTGGGAAGGCTTCTCTGTCAATCTCAGTTACCTGAACAACATCTTCCCAGCGCATCAAACGCACATAACAACGCAACCTGTTACCCTCGTGAATAAAGACCTTTTAAAATTATTGTAGCACATTCCACCTATCAAAACACATGGCTGAGGTTAGTAAATAATCCCACAGCTCTACCAGGATTAAAGCTATCTTTTTATTCTTTCCTTCGTTATACTATATGCACAGGGTAACACCAAATTAGGAGTTATCAGGTGCAAGACGAGGAAAACCTTGTCCGACGAGCGCAACAGCAGAACGAGGAAGCTTTCACTCAGTTATATGAGGAGTACTTCGACAAGATTTACCGGTATATAACCCTAAAAATAGGAAACCAGACAGAGGCAGAGGATTTGACTCAGCAGGTCTTTGTCAAGGCTCTTCAGTCTATCTCCTCCTTCAGGTGGAAAGGGATACCTTTCTCTGCCTGGCTATTCCGCATTGCCCATAACCAAGTAGTTGATTATTTTAGGAAAGAGAAAAAATACACCACTACGCCGCTTGATGAGTCGTTGAGGGATGGTGCTATTGACCCACAGCTAGCAGTCGAGCAAAAGCTAGATATTGAACAGCTAATTTTGGCTACCAAACAACTAACCAAAGCACAGCGTGAGGTCATTTCTCTCCGCTTTGCCGGTGAACTACCTATCGCCCAGGTAGCCAGAATTATGGGCAAAAGTGAGGGAGCAGTGAAAGCGCTATAGCACAGTGCTATTGTAGCCCTGCGCAAGACGCTATCGGTGGTATAAAAATGAGAAAGAGTAAGGAGTTCGATAATATCCTAAATGAATGTCTGGAGCGCCTACTAATCAAGGGCGAGACTATAGAGCAGTGCCTTAAAAGCTACCCAGAACAAGCCAACAAACTTGAGCCACTGCTTAAAACAGCACTGACAGCTAAAAAGGTCTCAGCTATTCAGCCTCGACCTGAGTTTAGAGCCAGAGCCAGATACCAGTTCCACTCGACACTCCGTGAGCTAGAGGCCAAGAGAAGCCGCCGCTTCTTTGGCTGGCAGCCACGATGGGTAACAGCAGTGGCCGTAGTCCTTATCCTGCTGCTGGTGGGGAGTGGTACAGTGGCAGCCGCCAGCAACAACATGCCTGATGAGCCACTCTACCCGGTGAAGCTGGCAACAGAGCAAGTACGATTAAAACTGGCCCCATCAGATTTGGATAAGGCACAACTTTATGCCGGTCTTGCCGACAAAAGGGTGCTTGAAATAGCCCGTATGGCTAATAAGGGTAAGCCGGAACTCGTGGAGCGAACTGCCCAGCGTCTTGACAACTACCTGACGATGATAGCCTCTCTGGTCTCAACTCAGAAGGAGAGGGCCGGGGTACTGATGGCACCACCGCCGACAAAAGCTCCCGGACCACTCGGGGCCAGTGACAAGACTGTTCCCACAAAACAGGCTAACAGACGGGCTAAACTTAAAGCAGTTGTGGCCAGTTATGCTATCCAGCACCCGGCGGCTCTACAAGATGCTTTGAACAAAGCACCAGAATCGGCAAAACCTGCCCTGCGCCGCGCCATTGCTATTTTAACAGCCGACTATGAGAAAGCCCTCAAGGCTGTTGGGGAATAACTTAGTCAAAACCAACTTAAAAACCCCAAAAATTACTACTAACCAAATGCTAACTTTTTCGTTATTAACTATAGAATAGGGAGGTAAAAGAAATGAAAAAGCTAATTATCTTTCCACTTATCTGTGTGTTGGCTCTCACATTCTTTTCTGGTGGAGCGGTATATGCTCAGGAAGATAATGGTTTGCCTGACCCTGGTATCACACCGGACAGCCCGTTTTATTTCGCAGATAAATGGGCAAAACAGCTTAGATTGATGTTTACCTTTAAGGAGGAAGCCAAAGTACAGAAGGCTCTGCAATTCGCCGAGGAGAGATTGGCTGAGGTTGACGCCATGCTTGCCAGAAACAAAGTTAGAGAGGCTACTGAGGCAGATAATGAATATCAAAACTGCTTGGTCATTGCAACACAGTCCATGGAACGGGCACGAGTAAAAGGTATTGACACCTCGGAAATGGTGGCTCTGGCGGTATCAAAGCACCTCGGGGTTCTGGATGATAGCTTGGCCGATGCCCCTGAAAATGCCCAGATGGTCCTGATTCAAACCAGAGAAAGAGCTAGAACTTGCCAGGAAACAGCGCTAAGGTCTATGGCGCAAGGTAATCCGGAAAAAGCAATACAGACAAACCTTATGCTGATGGAACGGCAAGAATATGAGCGCCTGGGCAATCTGGGGGAGGAGATATCGCAGATTGCCCGAGGGCTGGGTAAAGGGACAACTGTTGACCAGTTGGTTGGCCAGGCCACAGCCTATCACCTGGAGGTTTTGGCTGAAGTACATCAGCGTGTGCAGGAACAGGCCCGGCAAGCTATTGAAGATACAATACAGAACCGTATTGAGAATCACGAGCGGGTGGTAACGGCACTCAAGGAGGAAAATCAGTTAGGTCAGGTTCCAGAAGAGCCACCCATACCAGAAAAAATCCCGGATTCTGTTAGGCAGAGGATTTCATCAGGTGAATCTCGCCGGAAATAGTAATCTTGAACCGGAGAACGATTCATGCTTCTGATAACGGAATCAAAGGGATGGAATCCAATATAACAACCAGGGGAGAAAGAGATGAGGCAGGAGGCTTTTCTGAAGCTTGTTGAAAAAGCCGTATAAAACGGCATTATCACCCAAGAAGAGGCTGACCAGATTGTAGCTTGGTGGAAGCAGAGGACAGAGGCGGTAGACCGCCTGATGCAACGCGTACTCTGTCCACCACGAATATTACGCAAGCACACGAGAGAATAAGCACAATCCTTGCCCCAGGCCTAGCTCAGCAGTCACCTCCACCCTGGGCTAATAGCCCAAAGAGCAGCTGGCAGAAAGGGTTGGCAGCAACCGGGGACCACCCTGGCTTCCTGAAGAAGCCAACCAGTAGACTCCACAAATATGACATAATGGAGCCTCCAGTTGGAGGCTCCATTATTTTGCCAATGCCCCCTCACTCTATTGCTACATTGGAGTAACGTTCCCACTCACTGTAAATGCAACCACAGTACTGCTGGCGGTAAAGAGCCAGCGGCTTGGTTATCCTGCGGCTATCTGAGTAGCGCTTCCTGAGGTCGGTATATAAAAAATCCATACCCTTTTCTTTAGCCAACTCGTTACCAATCTCCTGGATGAGGTCATGCTTCTGGTGAGGGCTGATAAGCAGGGTAGTGGTGAAAGCATTGAAGCCCATCTGGCGAGCAGTTTCCACCGTTTTGGAAAGGCGCAGCCTGAAGCAATACTGGCAGCGCTGGGGTTCATGCCCTACTACCTTGCGGAAGTAATCTATTATGTCATAATCCTCGGCTACAATCAGTGGCAAATTCACTTCTTGAGCAAAGGACTGCATCGCTTCCAGGCGGTGCTGGTGCTCCAGATAAGGGTGGATATTGGGATTATACCAAAAGGCATTGACCTCATATCCCTGCTCTCGCCAGTAGTCAACAGTATAGGCGGCGCAGTGAGCACAACAGCAATGAATTAGAACCGACTTCACTTGAAACCTATCCTCCTGACCCCCTTCCCTTGTCATTGGTTAAGGGAAGGGGGATATGAGAAAGAGAGGGGCTTTGCCCCTCTCTTCTTTAACTCTCCTGAGCAAGCTCTAGTAATATCCCAAAACGGTATGTCAAATTAGCTTTCTCTTTGAGATTGTCAGCGGCATGAATCACAGAGTGGATTCCCTTTTGTAGCCGGCCATGATTTGCGACAAGCATGACACTTTCCATTGCGCTCTCTGTAATCAGGATTCCCTCCCTTGGCTTTCCATTGCGAACCACACCTCCGACAATATGGACGACTTAAATTGTAAGGTATGGGTTTTCCACACCTGATACAATGCCCTTTTGGCTCATCTTGCACTAGTAAGCTATCTTTCTTCGCGTTATTAACTATGAATTCCGCTTCAGCACAAGCCTCATTGAAAATAGAGCCATCTTTTAAGCTAAGCAGCACCCCCATTTCTCTATTTTTCAGTTGAGATTCAGACAGGTTTAAAGAGGTAATTACCATGGATTCTTCATTATAGAAACACTTGGCATGTAGGTTTTCATCAAAGCGAAGCTCTAGGTTTTGTAGTTGCTTGAGGTCACTTCTAACTTCATCTTTCAAGTTTTTTTTCCTACAAACCACCACTATTTTGACGCCTTTTTTATCCATATATTTCAAGCGTTCAAGCAAAGGTTCTGGAACCTTAATGAAAGGAGATATCAAAACCAACTTGCTTTCAGTCTTGTTTACTATACCCTCTATTTCCGCATAAGCTTTCGACGTGTTTAAGAATTCTGCCATTTCCCTTATCCCTCCCACAGAGTTGGCTGAGGGGGCTTTTCCTTATTGTAAGGCAAACCAAGGTGCTGGTAAGCCAGCGGAGTGGCTAGTCTGCCACGAGGAGTTCGCTCCAGAAAGCCCAGTTGCAGAAGATAAGGCTCATAAACATCCATAATAGTGTCTGCCTCCTCGCTGATAGAGGCAGCAATAGTCTCCAGTCCCACCGGACCACCGTTAAACTTGTCAATGATGGTGTGGAGTACTTTACGGTCTATCTCATCCAGACCAATTTGGTCGACTTCGAGCTTGGATAACGCCTCAACTGCCAGCGGTTGGGTGACTATACCATCTGCCATTACCTGAACATAGTCTCTGACTCGCTTGAGCAGTCGATTAGCCACCCGAGGTGTGCCTCTAGCCCGGCGTGCTATCTCCACAAATCCCTTTGCCTCCGCTTTCACCTGGAGAATGCGGGATGAGCGCTTGAGTATGGTTTCTATGGATGCCTGGTCGTAGAAGTCAAGACGGTAGACAGCACCAAATCGGTCTCGGAGAGGTGGGCTGAGCAGGGCAAAGCGGGTAGTAGCACCGATGAAGGTAAAGGGAGGTAATTTTAGCCGCAGACTTTTCGCCCCGGGACCTTTACCAATGATAAGGTCAATGGCAAAGTCCTCCATAGCCGGGTATAAAACCTCCTCCACCGCACGATTCAGGCGATGGATTTCGTCAATAAACAGCACGTCCTGACTACGGAGGTTGGTTAAGATAGCCGCCAGGTCTCCAGTGCGCTCTATTGCCGGGCCCGAGGTAACCTTAATGTTAACCCCCATCTCAGCAGCTATAATAAAAGCCAGGGTGGTCTTACCCAGACCAGGTGGACCATAGAGCAGTATATGGTCAAGTGCCTCGCCCCTACCCTTGGCGGCAGCGATAGCTATGTTCAAGTTATCCTTAATTTTACTCTGCCCGACGAAGTCATCCAGACACCGAGGTCGGAGGCTAGAATCTAGCGGTATATCCTCGGCACTCGGTTTACCCGATATAATGCGCTCTATCTTAGCCACCCCCTGATAAACTACTTCATTATACCATATCTTCACCCAAGCCAGAACAAAATAGAAGTCGCCCTGTTTTATTTGAGGGCGACTCTGTTTATCAATGGAAAGAGACTAGAGTGCCAACTCTTTTTCTTCCTCTTCACTGACAGTCTCCTTGCCAGCCTCCAATTCTGGCACCTCCTTAGAGATGACGTAATAGGCAGGGATTAGCCTGCCGATAATCACGTTCTCCTTAAGCCCAATCAGCCTATCTATCTTCCCATGAATTGCGGCCTCAGTAAGCACCCTAGTAGTTTCCTGGAAGGAAGCTGCTGCCAGCCAGCTATCAGTGTTCAGCGAGGCTCTGGTTATACCCATTAATACCGTATGAGCAGTGGCTGGCTCACCCCCTTCAGCCAGTACCTTAGCAGTAATGTCCTCGTATTGGAATCTGTCCATTAACTCATCAGGAACTAGATCGGTGTCGCCTGCGGAATCAACGCGAACCTTGGTCAGCATCTGATGAACGATAACTTCAATATGCCTGTCATTTATATTCACCCCTTGGGAGCGGTATACCTTTTGCACCTCATCCACCAGGTACCATTGGACTGCCTCCCCACCCAAAATACGCAGGATATCCTGTGGGTTGATGGAGCCGTCAGTAAGCTGCTGTCCTGCCTTTACCTGCTCCCCATCTTGAACGCGAATGTGGGCAGCAGGCGGAAGAATGTACTCCCGTTCCTCTTTCTCCTTATAGCTAATAAATAGCTGCCCGTCCTTGATAGTTACCTCACCGGCTACACGAGCCAGGATAGGTTTAATTTCGGTAGTTAATGCCACTGACTGTGGAGCCACTTCAGCCTCAGGGACTTGACAAGCTAAAACTGCCCCTATATCTACCCACTGACCATTTTCCACCATAACTTGCCAGCCAGGCGGCAATGAATACTCATCACGATATTCTTCAGAGCTAATAATCTTAATCCTCTTTCCCCCCTCACCATCAACCACCGTAGCCACCCCATCTATCTCAGAAAGGACAGCTTGAGACTTAGGTAGTCTTGCCTCAAAGAGTTCTTCCACCCTGGGCAGACCGCTAGTAATATCAAGCCCTACTACACCACCAGTATGGAAAGTGCGCAGAGTTAGCTGAGTACCCGGCTCGCCAATACTCTGGGCAGCAATTATGCCTACCGCTGTGCCGAGGTCAACCAGATGCCCACGGGTAAGGTCTCTACCATAGCAACGCTGACAGGCACCTTGCCTAGACTGGCAGCTAAGAGGAGACCTGGCATAGACCTTGGTTATCCCGGCAGCAATAATTTCATTTGCCTTCTGCTCATCAATTTCCGCATTTTGGTCAACGATAATCTCCCCGGTGGTGGGATTAACCACTTTACTTGCCGCCAACCGACCGATTATTCGCTCAGCAAACGATGGCAGGAGCTCTCCTTTTTGTGGCTCGGATATCCATTTACCCTCTGTAGTACCACAATCCTCCTGAAGGATAATAACATCTTGGGCAACATCAACAAGGCGTCTGGTGAGATAACCGCTATCTGATGTCCTCAGAGCAGTATCAGCTAATCCCTTACGAGCGCCATGGGTTGAGATAAAGTACTCCAAAACACTAAGCCCTTCGCGGAGGCTTGACTTGATAGGAAACTCTATTATCCTACCTGAGGGGTCAGTCATAAGTCCTCGCATACCTGCCATCTGTGTAATCTGAGAAATATTACCCTTTGCCCCTGATGTTGCCATCATGTAAACGCTACCGTAGCGGTCAAGGGCATCACGGATGGCATCAGTGATCCTGCCAGTAGTCTCAATCCATACTCCTACAGCGGCATTATACTTTTCGTCCTCAGTGATTAGCCCACGACGGTACTGGCTCTCAATAATAGTAATCCTTTCCTCTGCCTCTTCTAATAGCTTTAGTTTGCTCTGAGGAACCCTAATATCATCCTTGGCAATGGTAATCCCCGACTGGGTAGCATGGTAGAAACCCAATTGTTTGAGATTGTCCAGTACCGTAGCAGCATCATCGTTACTCAGCAGCCTATGGCAATCGGTTACCATTTGCTTTAAGCCTGATTTATCAATTGTTTTGTTATAGAAGCCCAGCTCTGAGGGCAGAACATCGTTAAGGAGGATGCGTCCGACACTAGTTTTAACTCTCTGCCCACCCCTTTTCTCATCACGGGCTTCAATCTCAGCTCTGAGGTCAATAACACCAAGCTCATAGGCAAGCTTTGCCTCTTCAAAGCTACCAAAAAGTGTACCTTCCCCCTTAGCCCCGGACTTAATGGTAGTCAAATAATAACAACCGAGAACCATGTCCAGGGTTGGGGCGACAATCGGCTCACCACAAGATGGCAGCAACATATTGTGGATGCTGAGCATCATCTCACGAGCCTCTTTGATGGCAGACTTAGACAGGGGAATGTGAACCGCCATCTGGTCGCCATCAAAATCGGCATTGAAAGCGGCACACACCAAGGGGTGAATCTGGATAGCACTACCATCGATGAGCACTGGCTCAAAGGCCTGGATGCTAAGTCGGTGCAAGGTAGGAGCCCGGTTAAGCAAAACTGGTCGCTCCTTGACAACCTCCTCAAGTATGTCATAAACTTCTGGTTTATGCCTATCCACCAGCCGCCGTGCACTCTTAATATTGTGGGCAAAACCTCGCTCCACTAAACGACGCATGACGAAAGGCTTAAATAGCTCCAGAGCCATCCGTCTGGGTAAACCGCATTGGTGAAGTTTGAGCTCTGGACCAACAACAATTACCGAGCGCCCACTATAGTCAACTCGCTTGCCTAGTAGATTCTGGCGAAACCGTCCTTGTTTGCCGCGGAGCATATCTGAGAGCGATTTTAATTTATGCTTACCACTAACAATGACAGCTCGCCCTCTTCTTCCGTTATCAATAAGGGAATCAACTGCCTCCTGAAGCATCCGTTTCTCGTTGCGGATGATAACCTCTGGTGCCCCCATTTCCAGTAGGTGGCGCAGTCGGTTATTGCGGTTAATGACCCGCCGATACAGGTCATTAAGGTCACTAGTAGCGAACCTACCCCCGTCTAGCTGAACCATAGGCCGAAGTTCAGGGGGTAAGACAGGCAACACCGTTAAAATCATCCACTCTGGTTTATTACCACTACGCCGAAAAGCCTCCACTATCCGTAGCTGCTTAGCCGCCTTCTTGCGGCGTTGACCGGAAGTAGAATGGATTTCTTGAAGTAGCTCGTTACGCATTTCATCAAGGTTGATACTCTTAAGAATTTGGAGAATAGCTTCGGCTCCCATCCCAGCCTCGAAAACCTGACCATATTTCTGTTTGATCTCATGATACTGATTTTCGGTGAGTAATGTTCTCACCCTAAGGTCTTTTAGCTGCTCCAAACCAATGAGGGGCTTTTCTTCAAGCTCCGCTTTTTCCTCAGCGAAATTGCGCCGGAGCTGATTTACCTCCTCTACAGTTGCCTGACTACGCTCCATCTGGGTGATTTTAGTCTCCACCGCGTTTCGGCGCCCGGCTATCTCCTGTGAGCTATCCTCCTCAAGTTTTTTAATTGCTTCCTGGCGTGCCTCCTCATCTATGGAGGTGCTAATATAGTGAGAGAAGTACAGAATGCGCTCCAGGCTCCGTGGTGATAGGTCAAGCAATATTCCCAGCTGACTGGGAACTCCCTTGGCAAACCAGATATGACTCACCGGGCATGCCAGTTCAATATGCCCCATACGTTCCCGACGCACCTTAGCTCGGGCTACCTCAACGCCACACTTATCACAAATGACCCCCTTATAACGTATCTTTTTATACTTACCACAATAGCACTCGAAATCTTTAGTTGGACCAAAGATTCTCTCACAGAAAAGTCCGTCCCTTTCTGGTCTTAAGGTGCGGTAATTAATAGTCTCTGGCTTGGTAACCTCACCATAGGACCAGCTCCTAATCTGCTCCGGTGACGCCAGAGAGATACGGATAGCATCAAAATCGTTAACTTCCAGCATTTTCTTCTCCCACCTCAATCTTAAGCTCTGTTTCCAGTTTAGGAACCTCCCCAGCCTCTTCTTCATTAATCACTTCAACAGCAAGTCCTAAGCTTTGCAGTTCCTTAACCAAAACCTTAAACGATTCCGGCACGCCGGGTTGGAGAATATCCTCATTCTTAACTATAGCCTCATAGGTTTTGGCTCGACCAGTCACATCATCTGACTTAATAGTCAGAACTTCCTGAAGATTGTGTGCAGCACCATAGGCTTCCAGTGCCCATACTTCCATCTCGCCAAAGCGCTGACCCCCAAATTGAGCCTTGCCGCCCAGAGGCTGCTGGGTAATCAAGGAGTAGGGCCCTGTGGAGCGAGCATGAACCTTGTCTTCAACCAGGTGGATAAGCTTCATCATATAGATGTTACCCACTGTTACCGGTTGGTCAAATGGCCTACCAGTGCGCCCATCGCGGAGAATAACCTTACCGGAAACAGGTGACGGGAGGTTCCTTTCAATGCTCACCTTTTCTACTGTCTTTCTTAACTCCTGCGGGTTAAGCTCCCGGCTATCTATTCCCAGGTCTTCAAGCCACAGACGCAGGCAAACATCCTTCGCCTCACCGGGGTGGTCGCTACTGAACACCCTGTCTCCATCGTAACCATGGCTCTTAACCCATGCCTTAGCCAGCTCCAGCTGCACGGTAGGATTCCCATCACCAGAGTTAGTTGCCCCAGCTTTTTGAGCCAGCCAGGACATAGCTAGAGCATCATCAATATCAGCATCATCAGCACCATCGAAAACCGGAGTAAGTACCTTCAAGCCTAGTATGTGGGCAGCCCAGCCGAGATGGGTCTCCAGAACCTGCCCAAGATTCATACGTGATGGCACGCCTATGGGATTTAGGATAATATCTACCGGTGTGCCATCAGGAAGGAAAGGCATATCCTCAATAGGTGCAATAAGGGCAACAACCCCCTTGTTGCCATGACGACCAGCTAGCTTATCCCCAACAGAAACCCTCCGCTTGTGGGCAACCCAGACCTGCACTCGTTTTTTAACCCCAGCAGGCAGGTCATTGCTAGAGAACTCCTTGACATCAATCACCTTACCCCACTCACCATGAGGTACCCTTAGGGAGGTGTCTTTCACCTCCCTAGCTTTCTCACCAAATATAGCCCGCAAAAGTTTCTCCTCTGCAGATAGCTCGGTCTCTCCCTTAAGCGTAATCTTACCAACCAGTATGTCATCTGGACCAACCTCAGCACCAATCCGAATAATGCCATTCTCATCAAGCTCGCGCAGACTTTCCTCACCCACATTAGGTATATCTCTGGTGATTTCCTCAGGTCCTAACCTGGTATCTCGTGCTTGTATCTCATGTTTTTCAATGTGAACAGAAGCAAACTTATCCTCCTCAACCAAGCGATTACTGATGATGATAGCATCCTCAAAGTTATAGCCTCCCCAGCTCATAAAGGCACACACTACATTCTGCCCTAAAGCTAACTCCCCTTGCTCAGTAGCTGAGCTATCGGCTAGAAGCTGCCCAACCTCCACTCGGTCACCTCTGTTCACTGCAGGGTGCTGATTGATACAAGTCCCCTGATTAGTGCGCACAAATTTCATTAACTTATATATATCTCTTTCTCCATCATCTCTGGTAACTACAATACGATATTTAGCACCCTCTTTATCATCCAGTAATCCAGCAACCTCGGTTACCACTCCAGCATTTTCCGCAAAGAGAACCTGCCCGGTGTACTTGGCAACTTCCACTTCCATGCCTGTAGCCACTAAAGGTGCCCCAGGGCAAAGCAGGGGTACTGCCTGCCGCTGCATATTAGACCCCATCAAGGCACGATTAGCATCATTATGCTCGAGGAATGGTATCAGCGATGTAGAGACACTGAATATCTGCTCGGGTGACACGTCCATTAACTGGATTTTATCCGGTGCTTCTAGCAGGTAACGATCCCCTAGCCTAGCTTCAACCTTTTCGTCCGCAAACTGGTTACTTGAGTCAAGGCGAGCATTAGCCTGGGCAATGGTATATTCATCCTCCTTGTCAGCGGTTAGATATATAACCTCATCAGAGACAAAAGGAACCACCTTTATCATTCTGGAGGATAAGCGAGAGAGCTTGGTGACAAGCTTAGAGTTAATAGTAACCCCGGCTTTGACTATGGTCTTACCATCATCACCAAGCACTGCCTCCCGGCTTCTCTTACCCACCAGCCTGTCATCATTATTGCTCAGCTCAGCAATAACCTTACGATATGGTGTCTCAATAAAGCCATAGTCGTTAATTATACTGTAAGTGGCTAAAGAGCCAATGAGACCGATGTTTGGTCCCTCCGGCGTCTCGATAGGGCAGATTCTACCATAATGAGAAAAGTGAACGTCACGGACATCAGCCCCGGCACGTTCCCGAGACAGCCCCCCAGGTCCCATCGCTGATAGTCGGCGCTTATGAGTTAACTCAGCTAGTGGGTTAGTTTGATCCATAAATTGTGATAGCTGTGAACCACCGAAGAACTCCCTTACCGCCGCCACCACAGGGCGAATATTGACCAGAGCACTGGGAGTGACTGCTTCTGTGGGTATAATGCTCATACGCTCCTTGACTACTCGTTCCAAGCGTAATAGCCCAATACGAAACTGGTTTTGAAGCAACTCGCCAGCAGTGCGCACTCGCCTATTCCCTAGATGGTCAATATCATCAGGGGTATCGCTTCTATTATTAATCATAACGATATGCCTGACTATCTCTACAATGTCTTCCCTGGTTAGTGCTCGTTGACTTTCCTTAATTTTAAGCCCTAATCGCTTATTAAGCTTATAACGTCCTACAGCCCCAAGGTCATAATGCGAAGGGTTAAAGAACAGATTATCTATTAGCTTTCTGGCATTATCCATATTGGGCGGGTCACCAGGGCGCACTTTTTTATAGATATCGAGCAACGCCTCAGACTCACTACTAACTACAGGTTCACGCTCCATAGTTGACCGGATGAATTGGTGCTCTGAAGAGCCATCCTCCTTAGCAAACAGGGTAAGCAATTGCCTATCACTACCATAGCCAATAGCACGAAGCAATGTGGTAATAGAAATCTTCCGTTTACCGTCTATCTTGACCGCAATTACGTATCGATTGCTGGTTTCAAACTCCAGCCAGGCGCCACGCGTAGGGATAAGCTTAGCGAAACACAATTCCCGACCGCTAATAGCATCCTCTTCAATAGTGAAATAGACACCAGGAGAACGAAGTAATTGGCTTACTACCACCCGTTCAGCACCGGTGGTAATAAAGGTACCATTGGCTGTCATGAGAGGGATGTCGCCAAAAAACAGGTCTTGCTCCTTGATTTCGCCTGTTTCCTTGTTCAGCAACCGTGCCCTAATATATAAGGGAGCTGAGTAGGTCAGGTCACGCTGGCGACACTCTTGCTCACTGTGATAAGGCTCGTGAAATTCATAGTTTATGAAGCTAAGCTCAAGCCTGTTGCCAGTTAAGTCCTCAATAGGAGAGACCTCCTCCAGCAATTCCTTTAATCCCTCTTCCTGAAACCAGCGGAACGAATCTAATTGAACTTTAATCAGATTGGGTACTTCCAGTATCTTGGGTAACCTAGCGTAAGATTTTCTGGAAGTAAAAGGCCTCTGCTTTTGAGTGTATAAAGGTAACGTAAAAACCATCTTACTCTACTCCTTAAAATTAAGAACGCGAAATTTTTGTATATTAATAATATAAACAGCACTACCCAGAAGTAAGGCTGAGGCTAGTGAAGAAATATGATATGGCTAAAACCTTAAGAGGCATAGTTACAACCCTATATAATACCACTATTTTGAAAGTTTGTCAATACCCAATCTAAGAATCTTACTTACGACTGAAAAGTGAACTCTTTTTGCTTGAAAAGTGAACTCCCTTGATACATTCCTCGGTAAAAAGGAGGAAAAGGAGGAATGTATGGAGCAAATACATAAACGGTTCACTGCTGGGCAGGTGAGAGTGTTGTTAAAAGGATACTGTCAGGGCAAAAGGCCTAAACAAGCTATTTCCCTCTTTTCTAGCCCTATCAAAGCGGATACTCGGAACCTCCCCAGTAGTAGAGTGAACCTGGTGGTTGTTGTAGCGGTCCAGCTCTTCTTTTAAGACAGAGCGAACCTCGTCAATGGTCGTCAGCTTCTCTATAGCACAGGTCCTGACAATGCGGTCCTGTAACCAGCGATATGGCCTTTCCACTTTCCCTTTTGCCTGGGGAGACAGGGCATAGACAACGTCCACTCCCAGGCTCCTCATCACCTGCCGCCACTGTGGGTCAGCTTCGTCAGTTTGAAGGACATGCTTTCTCCAGACGCTATCTCTCCCCTGGACAAAGCGGAATACCCGCAGTGAATCAACATAGTAGCGCAGGGGGATGCCATAGGTGAGCATTACACTTTCGGCAGCTTTGATGTGGGCCCAGGTGGTTTCTTGCTGAAAGAAATCAGCATAGAGAATCTTCCGGCTAAAGTCATCCAGCGAAGTAATCAAGACCCACCTCTCGCCGGCATAAGGCGACCAGCGATGGTGAGACGCGTCATGCTGGATTAAAGCCCCAATGGCAGCGGTAACCACTTCGCGGTCGTGTGTCTGCTTTGGCGGGTGGGGCTGGTAACAGCCCAAGCCCTTAGCCCGGTCGATAATTGTAGATAAGGCTACCCTGATTCCTCGTTCAGCTAAGCGGTCTCGGATAGCTGAGTAGTTATAGGTAGTGATAGGCAAGGTGGAATCCTCGATTAGGCTCTTGTCCAACATTAGCTCCTTCTCAATCTCTTCTTCGACGAAAGCAGAGAGCCTGGTCGGTGTTCTCCTTTGATAACTGATAGAAAAGCTTTCCGGGTTACGGCGATATTGTCTCAAAAGGGCGAAGAATCTGGTTTTGTTGATATCCAAAATCTCCTCAATTGCCAGTCTATCCAATGTCCCCTGACAGTATCCTTTTAACAACACTCTCACCTGCCCAGCAGTGAACCGTTTATGTATTTGCTCCATACATTCCTCCTTTTTCTCCTTTTTACCGAGGAATGTATCAAGGGAGTTCCCTTTTCAAGCAAAAAGAGTTCACTTTTCAGTCGTAAGTAAGATGTTAGGGCAAGGCTTTGACAAGCCAATTCGATATATGATATAGTGCAGGTATGGTGTTAGAAAGTAAACTACTTCGTGAAGAACGTTTAATTGTGGGTTTTCTCGTCCAGCCAAAGAAGTACCCGCCGGGGCCCTTCGAGCGGGGTCAGGTGGCATTGCTCTATGGCAAAGTTACAGAGAAGTATAACTACCCAAACTTCAATCAACTTCCTAGTGGTGCAGTGATGCTACAACCTGCAACGCAGAGTCACGTGCAACTTCAGGAGCTCCTAGTTCAGGTTAATGAGGCAATAGACATTCATTTTAACGCAACTAAGGACAAAGTGCTGGACGTGCTTAGAATTGTCGCCGAGCACTTTCAACTGGATGCTTTCTCTAACCTAGGAGTAAAACTTATAGCACGGTGGCCTGTCTCAGGAGAACATGAAGCGTCCAGTTTTCTAGAGGGCAAGTACCTCAAAATATCAGATACCTCCTTTGGAATACTTGGTCCTGGAAGGGATGCCAGTGGTTTAAGGTTTCACTTCAACCGTAGTAATAGCCTGTACGACTTGCGCATCGAGCCGCAGTTGCAAGACTTGTCCAAGCTATGGATAGAGGTTGACATCCAATATCCTAGTCCATTCAGAGGTTTGAAGGAAGTTGGTCCCCAGATTCAGGTCGCGTATGATTATTTAACCAGCGATGTTAAGCACTTCTTGGAATCTCCAGCGTAGGAGGAAATAATGACCATGGAACGGGTAGTAACTGGCCAATTGAGCGTGTGGCCACCCAACAGAACAGCCACACGGGATCTGAATGACGATTTTTCCCGTATGGTGTTCGGCGTGGACATAATTGACTTAGGGAAGAGCGGGGGTTTCAACGGCATCAGCCACCTCATACTATCGGCGATTACTCCTGTCAGCCGCGAGGTAGTCAACTGGGAGGCCGCAGAGAGGCGCGCGGACTGGGAGGAAAGCCACGGTCGTTTCGTGGAATTCAGTGATGTGAACGACCTCCTATCCAACCTCCACTCATAGTCATTGTATGCGATTCCGCCGGTTAGACGGCTTCAAGGATGACTATAGGAAGCTCCTACCAGACGAACAAGATTTGGTGGACAAGGCACTTGAGTTCTTGGCAGTAAATCCAAGACACCCCAGCCTTCGCTTGAAAAAGCGAAAGGGCTCCAAAGGAATCTGGGAAGCCCGTGCGTCTCTTGACCTGCGTTTTACGTTTACCTGGGAGGGAGACCTGATAACTCTGAGGGTTGTCGGGCACCACGATGAGGTCACATAATTTCGTTAGCATAGATAATCATCCTATTCGTCTTGCAGTTATTCCCACCTCCTGAATCTGACCGGCCTTAACTTTCGCCAACGCCATTGCGTTCATGGCTAACACCGAAAGAGTGCAATGTAGATTTATCTTGTCAAGACCTTTGGCTGTTCCACCATTTTCTTCTATAAGCCTGAGCACATCTTCACGGGTGTAAGGATTCTCTTTTGTTCCGTCTCCCATAGCTAAAACCTCTCCACCTCTGCCATCAGCGCCGTTAGAAAGTCTTTTTCCTCAACCACCTTAATCTTCTTGCCCTTCTTAAATAGGATGGCTCTGCCCTTACCGCAGGCGATGCCGATATCGGCGTCTTTGGCTTCGCCAGGCCCATTGACCACACAGCCCATTACCGCCACTTTTATTGGCTTGTCAATCTTTAATAGCTTTTCTTCCACTTCCTCGGCTAACTTTATAATATCAACTTCAGCCCGACCGCAAGAAGGGCAACTGATTAATATCGGGCCGTGCTGGCGCAGGTTCAAGCTTTTCAGGATTTCATAGGCAGCGATTACCTCTTCCCTGGGGTGGGCAGTCAGCGAAACCCGGATAGTATCGCCAATGCCAAGATAAAGAAGGGTGCCGATGCCTACGGTGCTGCGGATAATGCCGGTTCTGGGCGTGCCGGCTTCAGTAATGCCGATGTGCAGGGGGTAGGGTATCTTTTGGGCAATGTCCTGGTAGGCTTCAATAGTGGTCGGTACATCAAAAGCCTTCAGTGAGACCTTAATCAGGTCAAAGTCAAGGCTCTCCAGCAACCTTACCTGCTGTAATGCGGCCTCTACCATTCGCTGGGCGATAGTTAATCTAGGATTTGATGATTTAGGCAGACTGCCAGCGTTCACCCCGATGCGGATGGGGACGCTTCTTTCCTTGGCTGCCCGGACTATAGTAGCAACCTTTTCCGGGTCGCTGATATTGCCCGGGTTTAACCGCAGCCCATCAGCACCGCCTTCCAGTGCCATCAGCGCCAGACGGTAATCAAAGTGAATATCGGCAATCAGGGGTAGGGAAATGCCTCTTTTTATCGCTGGTATAGCCTTTGCTGCCTTAGCATCGGGCACTGCCACCCGTACCAGCTCACAGCCATAATCTTCAAGCTTCTTGATTTGCTCAATAGTTGACATAACATCGTAGGTATCAGTCTTGGTCATTGACTGCACCACAATAGGGGCACTACCGCCGATAGTTACATTGCCAATCTTAATTGGTTTACTGGCTCGTCGTGGGTTCATGGCATTAGGCTTCCTCCAGTCATAATGCGTAAGATATCTTGATAGGTTATTGCTACAGTCGCCGCCATTAGCATGGCAAAGCCGATAAGATGTACCAGGCTTTCTCTCTCAGGTCGGATGCGCTTACCGCGGCGTACCCATTCCAGAAGGATAAAAACAATTCTGCCACCATCCAGGGCGGGGAGGGGAAAAAGATTAATTATACCCAGGTTTATGCTGATAAAGGCAGCAAATTCCAGCAGTGGGCTTATTCCTGCCTTAGCCATTTCTCCAGTGATTTGAGCAATACCCACTGGTCCGGTAACTCCCACGGGTGTTGTCCCGATAAACATGCTGGCTATTCCATTTTTGAACAGGACAAAAGTTTCAATACAGGTGCTTATCCCCATAGGTATTGCCTCCCAGAAGGGATAATGCTGTCTAGTAACGACTTGACTTAACTGGGCAGCTTCAAGGTCTAGCTTAATGCCGATTGCTCCCTGACCCGCTGGAGGCTTCCACCTTGGTATTACTTGAATTTCTTCAGTAGTTAAAACACTGTGTTTGATTAGTATGATAGTCTTTTTACCCAGATTAAGCTGAATAGAGCGGTGTAGTTCGCTGAGATTCGGTATTTGCTTCTCATTTATGCTGATTATCGTATCTCCGGGTTCAATGCCAGCTCTGGCCGCTGGTGAATTGGGGGCTACTTCTTCTACTACCACTGGCTCGCTTACCAGGTCATGGGGAAGCATAAAAGCGATGGAGAAAAGAAGAAGGGGAAGCAAGAGATTCATTATAGAACCGGCACTGAGAACCAGTAATCTGGTGCCAATGCTCTTGCTGGCAAGGCTCCTTGGCACCTTAGGGTCTTCTTCACCAGCCATCTTGGTAAATCCGCCCAATGGTATAGCGTTGAGGGAATACAGTGTTTCGCCCCGTTTTATAGATAATAGCCGTGGGGGAAAACCTAAGCCAAACTCTTCTACTCTTACTCCAGAGGCTTTGGCAGTAATAAAGTGTCCCAGCTCATGGGTTATGATAAGCACCACTATGACGCACAGGAAAGAGACTATTGTAATTAGCATGGGCTACTCCCAGAAGCAAGCCCGATGACCTTTTCCCTCGCCCAGGCATCAGCCGCCATAATTTCCTCTAGACCGGGGGAAGATGTGACCTGATGCTGCTCTAGCGCCTGCTCTACGAGATTAGCAATATCAAAAAACCTGATGCGCTCGGAGAGGAAGAGTTCTACTGCCACTTCATCGGCGGCACAAAGCACTGCCGGGTAGGTTCTTCCCCTTTCCCCCGCTTCAATAGCCAGCTTGAGGCAGGGGAATATATCAAGGTCAGGTTGCTCAAAAGTTAGACCTTTAATATCGCTCCAGTTAAGCCTGGGGAGCTGGGGATTAGATATGCGTTCCGGATAAGTCAGGGCATATTGAATGGGTAAGCGCATGTCAGGATAACTAAGCTGAGCTTTAATTGAGCCGTCGGCAAATTCTACCATAGCATGGACAACACTCTGGGGGTGAATCAGAACTTTGATATTGTCAATGGGCATGTTAAATAGCCAGTGGGCTTCAATTACCTCAAGCCCCTTGTTCATTAAGGTAGCCGAATCTATAGTGACCTTTTTACCCATCTGCCATGATGGGTGTTTTAATGCTTGTCTAACTGTAACTTTTCTTAGCTGGCTAGGAGAATAGCCACGGAAAGGTCCGCCTGAGGCAGTCAGGATAAGCTGAGCCACATCCTGTGCTTCACTCTCAAGGCATTGCCATATAGCGCTATGTTCACTATCAATGGGCAGAAGCTGGGCTTTGTTTCGCCTTACCTCACTAGTGATAATCTCACCAGCCATAACCAGCGATTCCTTATTGGCGAGGGCGACCTTCTTACCAGCTCTTACTGCAGAGAGTGTTGGTAATAGCCCCGCTTTGCCTGAGGTAGCAACAACAACTATATCTACTTGAGGATGACAGGCAATGTCTTCAAGTGAGAGAAATTCGTATTCAGCGTCAGGCAGATGAGTCGCTAGCTTGCTACTCTGATAATAAACAAACCTTGGTTTAAACTCATTGATTTGCCTTGCCAGTAAATCAATGTTCTTGCTGGCAGCTAACCCAACTATGCAAAACCGGTGGGGGAGGGCACGGACTACCTCAAGTGTTTGCTGACCTATGGAGCCGGTTGAACCAAGGACAGCTAATTGCTTTACGATATTGCCCATATAACATAATAGTATACTACGACGCCAGCAAAGACAACGCTGTCCAAGCGGTCAAGGATACCCCCATGTCCCGGCATTAGCTTGCCTGAGTCTTTTACTCCCATATTGCGTTTGAGCAGGGACTTTACTAGGTCGCCAAGTTGACCGAAAATACTAACCAGTAAGCCCAAAAGTATTGCCTGCCAGTAACTAAAACCTTGCAGGTAGAGAGGATTAGGTATAGTAAAGAGCGTGGGTAAGGTGAAGAGGAAGCAGACTATGATAGCACCAAAGACCCCAGCTATGGCTCCTTCCCAGGTTTTGCGTGGGCTGATATAAGGGGCAAGGCGATGTCTACCTAGTGCGCTGCCATAAAAGAATGCCGCAGAATCAGAGCCAAAGGTAGTAAGTAGGGCAAAAAATACCCAGTTTCTGCCAGCATCTAGGTCTCTTAGTGCCACGAAATAGCTTAGCAGCCATCCCACGTAGAGAATTCCAGCCATTGTCCATACCCAGCCGGTAAAAGCCTTTTCCTTTTGCGGTAGCAGCAGGAGACAAATCAGGGATAGCATTACTAAAGAAGTTAGTAGAAGTGGTATAAGGAAATCATGCTTGAAATGGGGGCTCAGTATAAACAACAACGTCCAGATTAGTCCAAAGCAGGTAAGTGAAGGTATCTTAGAGATATTACTCATCTTATAGAATTCAAGAACAGCAAGTAACCCCAAGATAGCCAATAATATGGTAAACCAAGGTAAAGGTTTGTCAAACCAGACAGCAGCAATCACGGGAGGGAGACCACACAGTGCAGTTATAATCCTTTTCTTAAGCATGTGGTTAATCTCTTTTGACTCTCTTTACTCTGGAGTAGGTCAAAGGGCTTTAACAGAAGATAAGGCTGATAAACAAATTACAATCCGCCAAAGCGCCTTTTCCTCTGGCTATAGGATAATAACGCTTTGTCAATGTCTTTCTTGCCAAAGTCAGGCCAGAGAACCTTGGTGAAGTAGTATTCACTATAAGCTGTTTGCCATAATAAAAAATTACTAAGGCGGGTCTCATCGCCGGTGCGGATTAATAGGTCAACATCAGGCAAAGCAGCAGTATAAAGGTATTTACTGAGCAACTCTTCATCGATATTTTGAGGCGCAATACCCTCAGTTATCAGACGGCGCACTGCATCCACGATTTCAACGCGTCCCCCATAGTTAAAGGCGAGATTAAGTGTCATCCCTTTATTATTCTTAGTGAACTCTACTGCTCCGGTTATTGCTAGCTGAAGACTTTGCGGAAGTTCATTAAGCCGCCCAATGTGACAGAGTCTAATACCCTTATTGTGAATTTCCATGAGATATTTATCTATAAACACTTCCAATATGTTGAATAAACCTTTAACTTCATCTTCAGGACGGCTCCAGTTTTCCGTGGAGAAACCATAAAGGGTTACATATTTTATTGGGTACTCGCTAAGGTAATCAACCATGCGCCACATGTTTTCTGCCCCGGCTTTATGGCCAAAGAGCCTGGGGAGTCCACGCTGTTCTGCCCACCTGCCATTACCGTCAGGCACAATGGCTACATGATTGGGCAAACGAGTAGTCTTTTTAATAGTTGATGAAGTTGTCATCACTTCACACTCAATAAATAATCAATGGTACGTTGGTAGCTGTTTAGCAAGCCCCTATAGCTCACACGGCTTAGACTTCCATGAGCTCGGCTTCTTTATTCTGCCCAATCAGCTCAATATCGGCTATGAAGCTGTTGGTAAGCTTTTGTAGCTGGTCCAAGAGACGCTTATGCTCATCCTGTGACATACCACCCTCGCCTTTCTCCAGCCTTTTTAGTTCATTTATAGCTTCATGCCTTAGGTTGCGAATTGCTATCCTTCCTTCTTCAACCTTTCTTCGCACCATTTTGATTAGCTCCTGTCGCCGCTCCTCAGTGAGCTCCGGGATATTTAACCGAATTACATTGCCATCCTTAACCGGATTTAACCCGAGGTCAGACTTCAGGATAGCCTTTTCTATATTATGAATGCTCCCCTGTTCCCAGGGTTGGATAACAAGGAGCCTGGCTGCAGGCGCAGAAATACCCGCAATTTGCCTGAGAGGAACAGGCACACCGGCATATTCTACCTTTATATGTTCTACTAGGGCAGGCGCAGCATGTCCGGTACGAATGGTAGTTAATTCCCTCTTCAGAATCTCACGGGAGGTTCGCATCTTCTCTTCAATTTCCAATAACACGCGGTTAACCATTTTTACTTTTCACTGGATACAAGAGTTCCGATAGACTCACCTAGCACAGCACGTTCTATACTACGAGGAGACCGAAGGTCAAAAACAATTATCGGCAGCTTGTTTTCCAGACACAACGAGAGAGCGGTAGAATCCATTACTTCCAGACGCATATTTAATGCTTCAAGGTGAGTAAGTTTGTCGAACTTCTTGGCACTACGATTTTTGAGGGGGTCAGCGCTATAGATGCCATCAACATTATTCTTTGTCATCAGCAAGACCTCAGCCTCAATCTCTATTGCGCGGAGAGCAGCTGCAGTGTCAGTGGTCATATAGGGATTACCGGTACCACCGGCGAAGATAACTGCCCGCCCTTTCTCCAGATGGCGAATAGCACGCCGCCTGATGTAAGGTTCAGCTACCTGGGCAATGTTTATAGCCGACTGTGTTCTAGTAGTTACTCCCTCTCTTTCCAGTGCATCCTGGAGGGCAAGGGCGTTTATTACTGTTGCCAGCATTCCGGCATAGTCAGCAGTGACTCTGTCCATGCCATTCTTCTCAGCTTGAGCTCCCCGCCAGATATTGCCCCCACCCACAACAATAGCTACACCAATCCCCATTTCCATCACCTGCTTAATCTGCTTGGCTACCTTGGCTAAGGTGCTGGCATCAATACCAAACTCTGTCTCGCCACTGAAAGCCTCGCCACTAAGCTTAATTAAAACCCGCTTATATTTAGTTGTGGGCTTTTCTTCCATTTACTCCCCTATTCCAAATCGGGCAAATCTGCTTACTTTGATATTTTCCCCTACCTTGGCAATAGTTTCGGCAATAATATCTTGAATGCTCTTTTCAGGGTCTTTAATGTAAGGTTGAAGCAGCAGGCAAGCTGTCTGGGGGTCTTTATCATACTCCTCAGGAATTTCCTCGCTTGAGATAAATTCTGGAGACATGGCGGCTACTTGCATCGCCAGGATGTGAGCCAGCTCCTTAAATTCCCTGGTGCGAGCAACAAAATCGGTTTCACAGTTCACTTCAACCATAGCTCCAATGCGTCCCCCAGCATGGATATAGGCCCCAATTAATCCATCAGTAGCAGAGCGCTTTGCTTTTTTCTGAGCCTGGATAAGACTTTTTTGTTTTAGAATCTGGAGCGCTTTCTCCATATCACCTTGAGCTTCAAGGAGGGCTTTCCTGCAGTCCATAATGCCAGCTCCACACTGGTCTCTTAATTCTCTTATACTGCTCGTAGTAATTTCCATTTCCTCTCCTACACCTTATTTGTCGTCAGGGCTGAAAATAAGAGGCCCAGCAGTTTCCGTAGCCTCAAGCTTTTCCAAACTCTCTACTTTGGTTTCCTCAGCCGTACCTAACGCCTGGCCAGTCTTGCCTTCAAGAACTGCATCGGCAATCTT
>Ga0315289_10001346_pt1 | contig 37985 bp, 26 predicted proteins | sample YL17G11_40_MG_FD_203452 | JGI IMG/M metagenome (GOLD analysis project Ga0315289, IMG submission 203452) | Sediment microbial communities from Yellowstone Lake, YNP, Wyoming, USA - YL17G11_40 | ecosystem: Environmental > Aquatic > Freshwater > Lake > Sediment | place: USA: Wyoming | collected... | reverse complement strand
GGCCAACGCGGCAGCACCGATTGATAAGTACATATCGTTTTCTCCAGTCAGTCCGTTGATTGGAGCCATACAAATGTATTAAATGATCAGGTTTGTCAAATAATTTCTTCGGCAGCTAGAAACCCAACCATTTCCGCGGGCGACGCGAATTTGGTCGGACGCCAACAATAACCTGCTGATACTATGGTCAAAATGCAGTTTGAGTCTGAACCCTTGATCGCTTCGATAAGTTATAACTAATAGGCCGCACCCGCTGATTAGTTATAACTTTAACCGCCTAGTTTCTTAGTCTATTTATTTTTCAAATTCCGAGGGACTGAAGGGGTGATCCAAAATATCTGTACATCCGGGTAGATATAGATATATCTAATCCTCAGCACCAATTCGTCCGTTATACTTGAGTGGGAACGCTATATGGCGAAGAAAATAATTCACGGGCGTGAGCATGAGCAAAGCCAGATTCAACGCTTCTTGGAACTGTCGGCACCTGGCCTTACGTTCGTCCGAGGACGTCGGCGTATCGGCAAGTCGGCTCTATTGACGCACCTCGCGGCAAAGGTCCCCAACGCGTTCTATTTCATGGGTGCGGTGGACGAATCGCCTAGACAAGCGCAGTCGAGATTCGCTCGTGACTGGGACAAATTTGCCGGGACGACGCTGTCGAAGATACGAGTGCGGGAATTGACCTGGGACATGATTTTCCAGGCAGTCGAAGGACATGCCAAACAATCACAGACAGCGCCGTTGCTGCTTATGATTGACGAGATACAGTGGATCGCCAAGGGAGGCTCAGGATTTTGTGGACGTATCAAAGAGCACTGGCTGGCGTGGAAGACCTCCGGTTTCATCAAGGTCCTGATCGCCGGATCGTCGACTCGTTTTTTCCAAGAGCACGTCGACGGGGCGGAATCCATTCTATATGGGCTGTCTACTTTCGCCCACATATGGATAAAGCCATTCACGCCGGCTGAGGTCCGACAGTTCTTCTTCCCTTATTGGAGCAAAGAGCAGGTCAGTCTGATTTACATGATGTTCGGTGGAGTGCCCTTTTACCTTGAGGATATGGCGAACTCGGGTGATGAAAATTTCATGCGGGTGGTAAATCAATACGTCTTTACAAAGGACTCAAAGTTCATCGCCGAAGTCGACAAAATTCTAAGAATGGAAGCCTACTCAACCAGGAGCATGGAAACAATGAAAACATTGTTGCGTGCACTTGGCCAAGATGGTGCGACCGAAGGGGCCGTGGTCACCAAGACTGGGTTCAAACAACCGATGGTGAACCGCATCCTCGCTCATCTGGTCGAGTACGGTCTGATCAAGGCGCGGCCTCAGGTAGGGCGGAAGCTCGACACCCGATACTACATGGACGACTTTTTTCTTAATTTCTATTTTCAAGTCCTTGAGCCTATGAAGGACAAAATCGAGGGGAATCAGCGAGGATTCATTTTCCCCCTGGAGGTAGTCGAGTCGGACTCGGGTTTCTACATTGCGGATTTTTCTGGGAAGGCTTTCGAACTCTTGGCGATTAACCTTCTTGCCATTGGAAAGGGCTCGCCTGAACTGCGGGGAGCAAGCATCTTCAAAAAGCTGCGGCTTGCCCATGACGCGTCGTACACCGTTGGCTCATTTTGGGAATCAAAAGGTCAGCAGCGAACACAGATAGATATTGTAGTTGAGTGCAGTGCGGATAGGGAGGCCCGCCTCGTGGAGTGTAAGTGGATAGGGAGTCCCGCGAACAGCATGTCAGGATACGACAACGAGATCGAACAGAAGAAGTACCCCGCGCCAAACAAGGACTGGACCGTCAAACACTTCCTACTCCTCTCTCGTGGAGCTACGCTTGGATTCGCCGACTCATGCCGCAGCAAAGGTATCGAAATCCTAACGAACGAAGACCTGTACTAAAAAAGAAAGCTCTAAGGTCAGCATTTTCGTGTCTGCCGCGTCGAGCAGTCAGCGTTTAAGTAGCATTGGGCAGAAGCATTTCCTTCGCCACGCGATGGACTACACCTGCTTGCAACAAGCAAAAGTTGTCACCCTCCCTGCAAATGCTCGACAAAATACCCCACCAAAGCATTCAACTCATGACTCTTCGCCTTGGCCCCCGTAATCCCATGCTTCTCCCCAGGATAAACCATAATATCAAACATCTTCCCCGCATCCTGCAGCGCCTTATAAAGCTTCGTGCTGTGCGTATACAAGACGTTGTCATCCGCCATCCCATGGATCACCAACAGCTTACCAACCAAGCCATCGACATACGGCAACACCGCACTTCGCGCATAAGCCGCAGCATTCGTCTCCGGATGACCCAAGTAGCGCTCGGTATAATGCGTATCATAGAGCGCCCAGTCCGTGACCGGAGCAATACTAACACCCACCTTGTACAGCGACGGCTCCCTCAGCAGCGCCATCAACGTCATAAACCCACCGTAACTCGCCCCGCAGATGCCAACTCGCTCCCCGTCGACAAAATCCTGCTGCTGCAACCACCGCACACCCGCAGCCTGATCCTCAAGCTCCGCCCCGGCAAAGTGGCTCTTCAATACGCCCTCAAAGCGCTTACCACGATGCGGCGACCCACGATTATCCATCGCAAAGACGACAAAACCCGCATCAGCCAACTTCGATTCAATCGCATCAGCCCGCGGTAGCCACCGCCGCTGGACCACCTGCGCTCCAGGTCCGCCGTACACGTAGACAACCGCTGGATACTTTACTCCCTCCTTAGCGCCCTTAGGCTTTCTGATGCGGTAATAAAGCTCTGTACCATCTGGGCCACGAAAACTACCAATCGTTAGCTCCTTAGTCCCATCTTGAGCTACACCTGCACCGTTCCCGCCCAAGTCAGCAAGCTTTTGTCCATCACCGCTAAACAGCCGAATCGTCGGCGCCGCCGTCGGAGTGGAGTACACGTCAACCCACAACGTTCCCTCCGCACCCACAGTCGTCTCGTGCCATCCCTGACCTGCCGTCAAGCGCTTTGGCTCAATACCCGCCTTATCTAAACCCAAAGCATAGAGATGCAGCTCCAACGGCGAATCCCTAAAGCCGTCAAAGTAAATCACCCCCTGCTTCACATCCACCGCCCGTACCGACTGCACCACCCAGTCGCCAGCCGTCAACACAGCCCGTAGCGACCCGTCCCCGTTGCGCGTCTCCAGGTGCTTATAACCACTGCGCTCGCTGGCCCAGACAAAGCCACCATCAGGTAAAGGCCGGAAGTCCTCATGCAGATTGATCCAAGCCGCGTCCCGCTCGACAAGCAACTCCCGTGACGCGCCGCTTTTCACGTCCACCGCCGCCAAAGTCAGCGTCGTCTGCGCCCGGTCTTGGGTCTGCACATAAACCTGCTCCCCTTTGAGGTCCCAGCCGACTCTGGCCAAATACTCAAAGGGCGGTAGCTTTGCGTCGACACTCGCGCCACCAAGACTCTTGAGCACCAACCGCACAGCCGCGTTTTTCCCACCAGCGTAGGGATAACGCTGTTCGATCGTCTCAAAGCGATCTGCATACACCTCGATACGCTTGGCGATCGCCACCGGGGACTCATCGACCACGGTGAAGGCAACAGAAATGTCGTTTGGCGACCACCAGTAGCCAGAAAATCGGTGCATCTCTTCTTGAGCAATAAACTCGGCGCTTCCTGCTGATTCCTCGGGCTTCAAATCGGATGACAGGCGGGTCGTCACGCCGGTTGCAAGTTCGACCACCCATAGGTGACGATCTCTCACATAGCTTACGTATTGTCCCTTAGGCGAAAAATGCGCGTCGATCACCTCGCCCTGGATCTTTGTCAGCTGTTTAGTGCGCTGCCCAGCGGGTCCTATCTCAACTAAGTACAGATGGCCTCCCAGCGGAAACAACAGCGCATCACCGCTCGCCGACCACTCATACTCGACGATGCCCCCGACATCGCTGATACGCAGGCGCTCACGCCGCGCTTTTTCTTCATCGCTCAGGCTCTCCGCGGCAGCGGAAATCAGATCCGCCGAACGCACCAGCACACGGCTCTGCCCGGACGCGACGTCAATTGTCCAAAGGTCGAGCACCCGCGGCCCATCTTCACCCCCAGCAAGCCAAGTCACCGAGCCTCCACCGGGGGTCAAGCGGACGTTGCGGATCCCTAATTCACTCATGATATGCGCTCCGGTAGGACAGCCTAAAGCCGCCTATTGCAGGTGATTTAGACAGTTAAGGCCTCAGGCCAAGGTCTCGCCGTCACGCAGCATAAAGCCCGCACCTGCGGAGAACCCGACGTGCGGATAGTAATCCACGGCAGCCGGAGCCGAAAACAGAAAGATCGTGGCCTGGCCCCCGGCGACTCTGGTGCGACGCATCAGCTCCTTGCCGATGCCCAGGCGCTGATAGTCGACGTCTACAGCCAGGTCTGCGAGGTAAGTGCAGAAGGCAAAGTCGCTGAGACTACGGCAGATCCCAACTAAACGCTCACTGTCCCAAGCGGTAATGACCAGATTGGCCCCCGCGATCATCTGCCGCATGCGCTCGCGGTCGTCTACCGGTCGCCTTTCGCCCAAGGTCGATGCGCGGTAGAGCGCGATGACCGCATCGAGGTCGAGTGAGTTGCCGTCGCGGTAGCTGATGTTCATGCGTGCGTCCCAAATCCCTGAGCGGTCAGTCACTTCACTTAAAACGATCGATCAAATGCGCCGAAACCATATCACGCAGGTACCGCTGCGACCACCTGGGGGTAAAGGTATGATCGACCCCATCGACGATGGCTAAACGAAAGAGCGACGAATGACCGATCAAATAGCCATCACGTCCGAGGTGCTGATGCATCAAATCGATGCCAGCGTCATCGGATCCAAAGATCATCATGATCTCCGTGCCGCGTCCCAGCATGGAGCGAAACTGCATGGCTGCCTTGGACAGCGGCGGATCCAGACGCAGCAGACGTGCCAGCCAACCACGTGCGATCGTCCCGCTGCGACGAACGATTCGTCCAGAGAGCTTAAGCAGGATGAGCGCAACGTTAACATCACCTGTCAGCGCGCGACGCCAAGTGCTCGAGCTGAGTGAGGAGCGCAAATAGAAGCCGGTGGCTTTGATCGATTGGCGGCGGGCAACCTCCAAGGAATCGCCCTCCTTCCACTTAAATGTCAGGATATTGATCATCACCAGGCCCACGGCTCGCGGATCGATCGCGGCCGCATGAAAGGAGAAGTAAGCCCCTGAGCAGAGTCCACCGAGTACAAAGCGTTGGTGACCACGAACCCTACCGAGAAAGTCCATCGCCGCGCGGACATTGTCGATGCCGACTGAGGCATAGACATCATTCTCTTTGCCCCCAGGTGCCACCTGACTGTCGCCCATACCAGCCCGATCAAAGCGCAGCACCGTAAAACCCTTGGCGGCAAGGTCACGGGCCAAGGTCACGTAGAGGCGATGATTGGCAACCCGATGATTGGCCCCAACATTGGTTAGGATCACCGCAGGGAGCGAACCAGCACTAGGCTGAGCTGGTTCCGTCAGGATTCCGGCAAGCGGCCCAAAGGTGACGACCTCCTCGCGCAACGTCGCGCTGCCTTCCTGCATTACAGCAGAACGAGACCAGTTCAGTGGCGTCGCCGCCACAGCGGGCTGCACCGGGAACCTCTGGCTCAGCCAGCTCGTCACTTCCGCCCAAATCGCTTCGGGACTGACAGCATCGTAGGCATCGTCGCGCATCATGGCCGCGTAGCCATCGGTCAGACTCAAGTCGACATCAAGCCCAAGCGTCGTCCAGGCCGCCGCCAGGCGTCTCTCGCCCCCAGCAAGCTGATCGCGCGCGATCACCAAGGCCCGGCGGCAGCACAGCTCGGCAATAGTCGACAAGTCCATACGGCCGAGATCAGCGCGTGTCTCGTCACTAAAGGGATACCCAACCACTTCGTCAGCGCCCACAACCCGCGTTGGATCCTGCGCGGGCGTCAACGGATTCATGCCGCGCCACGCGCTTAACTCACGCGCATAAGCCCGGCCAGAAGCTACCGGCGCCAGTAGCATCAGCGCTGCGCAGGGCTCTGTCACGGCTACGCTTGCCGCGAGTAGCCCTCCTAAGCGCACGCCGAAGAGGGCGACCTCGGCGACGCCGCTACAGACGCGAAGCTGCGCCATGGCCGCCACGATGCTGCGCTGCCAAGCGGCCACCCGACCGGGGTCTCCGCCTTCACCTGCCGAGTCCCCGGTTGCGTCATAATCAAAGCAAAACACGGCAAATCCAGCATTAGCCAAATGCCCAGCCAAATGCCGATAGGAGCGATAGCAAACCAGGTACTCGTGCCCAAACGGTGGGCAGAGCACGACGCCACAACCCCTCGCATGATGTCGCGGAGGCAGATACCAGCCGAGCAGGGGACGCTCAGGGTCACCAAACCAGCCGGGTTCAAACCCATCACGACCGGCAAAATCTACGGTTTGCTCCCTTGGCTCCGTGCTCACGAAGCGCCTCCGGCTTGGTCCTTCGCCGCTTGCGTCCAAATGATTTTGGTCTCCTGGCGAGCATTTAACGGTAAAACACTGCCGCTTGGCTTAGTGTGAGAGCCTAATGGTCTAAGTCGCAGCGTCTTTTCACCGCCAGGAGCGACATGAAAGAAATGATCTTCTAAGGCAAATCCCTGCACATCGATCGCAACCGACTGCGCTAGCTTGCGACTACGGATGGTCAGCCACCAGTCTCCCGCCGCATCCTGGCAAGCCTTGGCCTCGACGTCGAGATCCCCGTGCTTCACATTGCCAAATCCAAGTGGAAAATGGAAAGCCTCCACCTGCGGCCGTTCAGCCCCTTCCAGACGCATGGCAGCGACCGCCAAATCATGGCCGGCTGGGCCAAAGCGATAGGCATAAGCTGTGTCGAGAAAATGTTCAAAGATTGCATCAGCCCGCACAGCGAGCGTCGACCTTGGCGCAATGGTGACCGCCTTGGTGGCGGTCGCCGTTCGCACTTCGCCGTGACGATAGAGGCTCAGCTCAAGCCGCCCGTGGTAAGGCTCGGCCGACTCATTGACAGCATGGACGACCAACCCGTTTAGGCCTTCGTCAGAAATGAACAGGGCCAAAGCTTGCATCGAACGTCTGGCATAATAGTAGGCCGCCTTTGGCCGTCCGCTCGCATCGATCAGTCCCCAGCCCGCTCCCAGCCTGAGGTCGCGCAGAAACCACAACAGCGCACCACGGCATCTTGAGCCAAAGCGCCGCCACTCACCAAGCGTTGCGGCGATCACTTCACCGGTCGTGACCCGGGCAAGCTGCAGGTAACGCGCAGGGTCACTGTAGCGCAAGGCCGCCGGATCGACCTTAAAAAGACTCCGCATATAATGATCGCGAACGTCTTCGAAATCCCAGCCGGCGCCGCTATCGCGCGGGACCCGTTCTTTCCACACGGGATGATGACCGGGTGCTTGCCCGTCGGGCATAAAGGCATCGATCGTCACGTCATCTGGGACATTGGAGAAGCCCAAACACTCCGACGTAAAGCGGACATCGGAGCGACGCGCATCCTCAAGAGGACGCAGGTAAGCACCGACGCCATAATAGTGCGACACTCCGGAATCAACCTGAAAGGGTAGCACGCCGCCACTTGGGCTAGACGGCCAGTAGGGGACGTCCGGCCTGAACTTGGTACAGAGTTCTGGCAAGGTCTGAGCAAAAAAGTCGTTCGTCCACAGCTCTTTGCCAAGCCCAAGCATCGCGGCTTGCTGCTCAACCTCGCTGCTTCCACACAACACAGCCAAACACGGTGAAGTTTGTATACGATCTAGAAATTGCTCTGCCTCAGTGCGTACCATGTTAGCAAACGCGGCATCGGTAACCGGATAGTCCATGTTGGCAAACATGAAATCCTGCCAGACGAGTATGCCGAGTTCGTCGCATAGCCTATAAAAGGCATCGGACTCATAGATCATCGTGCCACCGACACGGATCATATTCATCCCAGCATCGCGCGCGGCAAGTAGGGTAGGGCGCAGTTCCGCGTCGGTGCCGCCTAAGGACACGACATCCGGGGGTGTCCAGCATGCGCCTCGACAAAACACCGGCACCCCGTTGACCTCAAGCCCAAAACCGCCGTCCTCTTGACTCAGCGCCAAACGGCGAAAGCCAACCTTACCAAGATCGACTTGAACCTCAGCCCCCCCAAGGTCCAGCAGCAACCTAAGCTGATAGAGTGCTTGCTCCCCATGTGTATGCGGCCACCATAAGCGTGGGGACAGGGTCCTAAGCTCACCAGAAGCGACAACCTGGCCGCTAGGTCCCAGCTTGAGATCAAGGCTCGATCGTTGGTCATTCACCATCAGAGCTGCATGCAATATCTCTTGGCCAGGCTTTGCATGCATCTCGATCTTGGCATGCACCAGACCATGCTCACCGCTTAGACTGGCCCGGATATCGGCCACATCGATCGATACCAGGCCCTTGGTCACTAGCGCCGCTGGACGATAAGGCCCGACGCTCGCATGATGTGGGGCCCAGGAGGGGATTCGGCCGAGCAAGGTCGTGCGGATCCACCGCAACTGCTGCTTCTCGACCAGGCGCGTGCGCCAGCGCGGCCGTGGGCGCTTGAGCGCCAATTCCTGATTGAGTGCCTTAAAGTGGATACTCAGCCGGCCGCTGCGCGGCAGTCCCGCCATATCGATGTGTTGCTCAAGAAACATTGAAGCCGATTGCAGCAGCAGCTGGTCATTCCAGTAAACATCAGCGCGAGTCGCCAACCCTTCAAAGCTTAGCTGAACGCTCAAGTGCTCGGGCAAAACACTGTCACGGCAAAACCAGAAATCACTAGCGTCCAAATCCTGCGGCTCGAAGGTAGATTGTTTAGCTTGGCGCAAGGCCGAGGCCACGGTGCCAGGGACCTGCGCCTCAAGCCACCGCAGATTTGCAGCATGCAAATCCGACGGCCGACTCACGCTACCTGGGGCCACAGACGCAAAGGTCCAGCCAGCGGCAAGCTCCTCCCGGTTCATGCCGTCGCAGCTCCAAATCCTTGCCATTAGTGCCTCGCGGAGTCCAGTTCGTCCATACCTTTGGCCCAGTGCGCAGCCATCTCGTCGAGCATCGGGCCAAGATCGACCGGCTTTTTGCCCGCTACAGCACGCGCCGCCTTTAACAATAGTACCTTAGTCGTGTCAGACAGCGCGGTAAAACTACCGGCGGCCGCTGCAAAGTCGCCCTGCCCGTGCCGCTCTAGCCATTGCAGATGATAGGCACCAAGCTCAAAGGCCGCTCCGAGCTGGCGCAGGGTGGCAAAGGCATAAGCATGATAGCGTGCCAGCCCGTCACCTTTTAATTGCTCCACCGCTGCCATAAAGGATGCCCTGAACGCTGCGACCGGATTGGCACTAGGCCGTCGCGCCAAGTGCTTATCAAGCAGTTCTCTGGCGATTTCAGCCAGCTCCGCCGCAGGGCGCCTCTCCAGCCGGTCAAGTCGGACGAATTCGGCAAAAAACGGCATGTATGTCTTATCCGTGTCAAAACCAACTCGAAACAATTGAACGAAGTCCTCACCTTCAAGTCGGTGATAGGCACGGTTATGAAAGTACCCGAGAGCCCGCTGCTCTAGGTCGATCTCCTGCATGCAGATCGTCGTTTTAGTATGCTGGGTCCGGTAGTCCGTGCCTTGCGTATCGGGCAGAAAATAGGCATCCATCTCGGCGAGGACCAGTCGCCCCAATCTTAGCTGCATCGATGCTTGTTCGCTCAGCGAGCTCCACACGTTCAACTCTTGAACGTCCAGTCCATACAGCGAGAAAAGATCTTCGTGCGGCGGCTTAAAAAACGTCCACTGATCGCCGTCAAAATCAATCGCGAAGACCGTACTCAAACAGGCTGCTGGTTCAAGGCGCAGCGAGTTGAGCACCTCGATCCACACGTCGATATAGCAATTGGTTTCGCCCCATGCCCGCTGCGCCCCATGCAGCTCATGAGACACGTAGGTACGATCCTCTAGCCCAGGTAGCACGGCGATCTTCATGACCAAAGCACCTCACGCACTGAGCTTGGCCAGGCCGCAGGATCCATCCCATGGGTTTTGAACAGTGCCATGACGATGCGTTCTAGCCCGAAGCCAAGACACGCCGACTGTGCGACCTCGCCATTCGCTAGTTGGATATCAAACAGCTTGCCAAAGTGGTCTTGATGATAATTAAACGAACAAACCGCCGTCGGCTTTTCACTCGAAATCACCGGAATTACCACTTCAAACTTAAGCTGCTGCTCGCGCTGATTCGCCGCCAGCATGCGGCCACCGCGGCCAAAAAATGGGTCTGACGCCACCTCGGTCTTGGCTGGAAGGCCCAGCGACAGCATGATATCTAGGCCGCGTTGCAGCCATTTAGCGCGCCACGCGATGACGTCATCGGGAGACCCAACCCGGACGAATTCGCGCACCCGAAACGATTGCATCCGCGTCGGCTCAGGCGACGGCTCGTTGCGAAAGACCCAGTTTTGCATATCGACCAGACGCCCGGCATCCGGCAGTTTACCGGTAAAGCTAGGGTACACCGGGTAACAGGCCGCCGGGGTCAGGCAGACGTGCGTCGCCGTGAGTAGGTCTTGCCAGGGCTGCCCGGCGTGAACGCGCGCACTCAGTTCTTGATGCTGTGCGTCAGTCCCGGAAAAGCTGAAGATAGACCCTGCAAGGTGCGGCATGGAGTCGAGAAATTCGCTCTTCTCTAGCACCTTACGGTCCAAACAAGGCGGAAAACTCATGCGCTCCGCGCCATCATCTTTGGCTATACGCGTCACCAGATGATCGAATTGCCGTAGGACCTCTTCAAAGATCGGCCCACGGCCAAAGATCCCCTGGACGCCGACCGGAATAATATGACCGGCCTTTACCAAGTCGTCATGCAAACCAACTGGAGAAAAATCAATCGACATATCATATGCTCCGTTTTATTCGTCTTTGAGTACTAAAAGCATCGAAGAATTGGTCGCAAGAATGCGGTCATTACCGACCATCAAAGCACCCGAGTGGGCATCGCGCAGATGACGACTCATCGAAAACTTTGAGTCGTTCTTGTAGCCCATGATCCCGCAGATCAGCAGCGCTTGGCCGACGATCTCTGGCAACTTGCGCGACGCGGCCACCTTTAGATTATTGATCTTGAGCGCATAGGGCATGGAGCTTAGCTCGTCCGCCGAGCCATCTTCAGCAGCGATAAGCTGTTCATACTCTCGCAGTGCACTATCGACGGAAGCTCTGAGCATATGCAGTTCACTGGCCACTTCCGCCAGACGCAAAGCCGTCGGCGGCGTAGATCCTGGACGCGCACGGGCTTGCATCCGGACAAAGGCTCGCGCCTTGTTGACCGCGGCCCCTGCAACACCAAGCCAGCACCCTGCCCAGAGCAGATGCGACACGGGAACCATCGTTTCACTGGCGACCTCTGCGAAGGGCGCGCTGATAACCTGATCCTTTTTGCCGGTGGCGCTTAGCTTAAACGGTGGGCTACAGGTCCCACGCATCCCCATCGTATCCCAGACACCCTGTTGCTCCAGTGTGTAGTCGGCTTTGCACACTAGCGAAAGCACTTGATCGCTAGCAGGACCATCGGGAGTGCAGCGACTCGTCACGAGTAGATCGTCCGCTTGCGCCCCGTAGGAGATCGTGGTCGCATGCTTGACTAGTCTAAAACTCTGGCCCTCCCACTCCAGACCGCACACGCTGCTGCGCATCTCGCCGCCGACCCCGACCTCGGAGGTTACCGAAGCGATGAGGTTCTGGTTTGCAACCAAGTCGCGCATATATTCGAGAAACCAGGACGAATCACCAGCATGGCGCAGGATGCTGATGACTTGAATCTGATGCATGGCAAAGATCATCGCGGTCGACGTGCAGTGCTGGCTCAGCGCCTCACAGGCCAAGACCAGTTCGCCTAGGGTCGCGCCGCCGCCGCCCAAGGCTTTAGGCACGTAGGCACTGAGCATCCTATGCTCTTTGAGAGCCGCAATGGACTCACTGGGGAAGCGTGCATCGCGGTCTACCGCCGTCGCATGGACCGCAGCAACCTCTGCACCAATGGACCTGGCAATGGCAACGAATGGCGATATCTTTGCGTTTGTCACCGGTGGTTCTCGCAGTGTCTGATGGTTAAATAAAGCGTCCACGTCTCAATCAGTGAGCCATCAGCTCGTTCAGCGCCTGCCGGATCGAGTCAACGCTCTCAAATACCTTGCGCTTTAGCATCCGGTCGGGAAACTCGACGTCAAAGTTCCCCTCTAATGCCAACATCACATTGACGCTAGCGTGCGAGGTCATACCTGCTTGGTAGAGATCCGCCGCATCATCAAGTGCTGCCAAATCAATGGCGAGACGAGCATGCTCTTTGAGAATTTCTCTGATTTGACCGTCGATCATGACTTCATTCCTCTGGTTTAAATAGGTCTATTGCTGCAAATCTTCTTAAGCGAAGCGCATCGCTAATGCGGTGGCTGTCGCATAATCTCCGTCATGGCTTAAGCTAAGGGCGAAGCGCGCAATGCCCGCCGCATTGGCGAGTCGAGCGGCATTACCGCTTAAGGCTATGTCAGGTGCACCCGACTCAGCCCGAATCACTTCAATCGACGTCCAAGGTAGGTCCGTATTTGCGTCGGGACGCAGGATCTTCATCACCGCCTCCTTCGCAGCAAAGCGAGCGGCCAGGGACCCAAGCGCGGCGTCCGTACCTGAGCGGGTGCAATAGCGGACTTCACGGTCGGTGAATACGCGCTTTAGATAGCGCTCACCAAAGGTTTCAAGCGCGGCGCCGATATCGGCGATGCGTACCAGATCAGCACCAACCTCCACGCGGAGGCCTTGCTGCAGCTTGAGCCGTTTGACGAGCCAGCCGAACATGGGACACCTTTCAAGGGACGACCTTGGAGAACTAAGGGGGTAGGTAAAGGACTTGCGGAGGACAGAGGATTCACAAGCAACGACCAAGATCTTTTTATCATTTTAATGCTAAATGTCAATTCTAAAAATTATCTATAAATTTGCGATTTTTTTTCTGATTTTATTTTATAAAAAAACCACTTAGAATCGGGGCGTTAGATATTTTATCTATGACTCAACTATAGTAGACTTCTAATGGCTGTCTACTTCCATCCATAGGGACGTCAAAGATGACCCACGCTGATGATCTTGGCCCTATGAACGGAAAGGTCATACTCATTACCGGCGCCACATTTGGCATCGGCAAAGAAGCCGCCCTTGCTTTGGCTAAGTTGGGGGGCACCATCGTTATCGTCGGCCGCGACCAAGTCCGCACAGCGGGCACGGTGGAATGGCTAAAAGCTGAAAGCGGCAACCATAAGATCGACTCGTTGCTTGCGGACCTGTCGCTACTTTCCGAAGCAACTAGAGTCGCGACAGAGTTCAAGTCTAAGTATCAAAGACTCGATGTCCTACTAAACAATGTAGGAGCCATCTTTACCCACAGAACGCAGACCGCCGAAGGCTTTGAACAGACCTACGCGTTAAATCACCTAGGACCCTTCGCCTTAACGCTGCGCCTTTTGGACGTACTTATGGCAAGTCAACCGGCGCGAATCATCAACACCTCGTCGAGCGCGCATCGTCAGGGCCATATCAATTTTGATGACTTGCAAACGGCCCAAGGTTTTAACGGGCTTAAATGCTACGGCGCATCGAAACTGGCCAATATTCTCTTCACGCGGGCCCTTGCTCGCCGCCTTAAGTCCACGAAGATCACCGTCAATGCCTTGCACCCAGGCGTGGTTGGCACCGGCTTTGGACACAACACTCCTGGGCTATTTAAGCTCTTGGTATCGGTGATTAGGCCCTTCCTACTGTCACCAGCGCAAGGTGCCGCGACCTCGATTTACCTAGCCAGTTCACCAGATGTAACCAACACCAGCGGTGCCTATTTCGTCAAATGCCGACCGGCAAAAACGAGCAAGGAGGGCGAGGATCAAGCTGTGCAAGAGCGCTTATGGGATATCAGCCTTGAGCAAACCAAATTGCAGCCCATTTGCCGGGCTCTGTCCATTTGAAGTCATTTCTCGAGTGCCCTAATTGCAGTGCATCCAACTCCACTAGATCGGAGAGCCTATTGAAGTATTTATTTTTGGCATTACTAACCATCTGGCCACGAGCCCTCACCGCAGCGCCAAACGGCCCTAAAATCCAGACCTTTGCCATAGAGGACGAGGAATTTGTCGTAGATGGCAAGCCTCACCTCATACGCAGTGGGGAGCTCCACTATCCGCGGGTACCCGCCGAGTATTGGCGAGACCGCATGAAAAAAATGCGTAGCATGGGCCTAAACACGCTAAGCACCTATGTGTTCTGGAATCTGCACGAGCCCAAGCCAGGCCAGTTTGACTTCACTGGTCAGCTTGATCTGGCACGATTTGTCAAAACTGCAGCGGAAGAAGGGCTGAGCGTCCTACTGCGACCGGGACCGTATATCTGCGGCGAATGGGAATTCGGTGGGTTTCCCAGTTGGTTACTCAAAATGCCAGGCTTGCAAGTGCGCACATCGGATCCCCGCTTTCTCGGCGCTGTCGATCGCTATCTTAAAAAGGTTGGCGAGCAGGTATCCCACTTGATGGTCCAGCGCGGCGGGCCAATCCTGATGGTTCAGGTTGAAAACGAATACGGCTCCTTTGGAACCGACCGCGCCTATATGAACGCAATAAAAAAATCCGTACGCAATGCCGGGTTTGACGGAGCTTTATTCACCAGTGATAGTGTCTGGGGGCACGCTGAGGCACAAAAGGAACTTGGTTTTGGCACCTTTCCCGAGGACCTCGTCACGGTCAACTTCAATCAAAATCTGACACCGGCAACGCAGCTTGCAGAGCTGACTAAATTCCGGCCAGAAAGCCCGGCCATGTGCGCGGAGTATTGGGTTGGCTGGTTTGACCAAGTCGGTGGAGCGCACGCGGTGAAGAGCAGCAGCGAAGGCACCACTGGGCTAAGCTGGATGATGCAGCATAACGTCAGCTTCAATATCTACATGTTTCACGGCGGCACGAATTTTGGCTTTATGAACGGCGCCGATTGGAACCACGGCTTCTACCTTCCAGACACGACCAACTATGACTACGACGCTCCGCTCGACGAAGCAGGCAAACCGACGCCGAAATTTTTCGCCTACCGCGACACCATTGCAAAGAACCTCGCTGAAAAGGAGGACTTTCCAGCGCTGCCGCAGGAGATCCCCATGATCTCCATCCCAAGCTTCGCGCTCTCTGAAAATGCCCCGCTGGTACAGCTCTTGCCCCAGCCCATCTCTAGCGAGCGACCAAAAAGCATGGAGGACCTGGATCAGGCTTACGGCTTTATCCTATATCAGCACATGATCACAGCTCCCTACCGAGGGATGCTGGAGGTCAAAGACGTCCACGACTACGCCCTAGTCTCCCAGGGCGGAAAGCTCCTTGGTACCTTGGACCGACGCCTCAAGCAAAGCACGCTCGATCTTCGGCTGGAGGCTGGAAAGCCGCTGGAGATCCTCGTAGAAAATATGGGTCGCCTGAACTTTTCGACCGAGATGCAAGACGAACGCAAAGGCATCACCGAAAACGTCCTAACCGAGAAAGGCGAGCTGCTCGGCTGGACTATTTATACCCTGCCTTTCGACAATCTCTCGACGCTGCGCTTTGGCAAGCAGGTGGCGACCGGTCCAGCGTTCTACCGCGGCCATTTCGACCTCGCCGAGGTCGGCGACACCTACCTGGACACGAGAGGCTGGGGTAAGGGCGTCGCCTTCATCAATGGCCACAATCTTGGCCGCTATTGGCACATCGGACCGCAGCATGCCCTGTACTGCCCGGCGTCCTGGCTTAAAAAGGGCAAGAACGAGGTTATCGTCTTTGACCTGAACAGCGTGGGCCAGCGCACCATGCAGGGGTTGACCCACCCAATATACGACTGAACACCCCTTAAATATTGAAACTACTGGACAAATTAGATTCCTTGCTTGCCATGACTGGGGATTCTTGATAGACGCGTAGCTCTCGCATCCTGATGCGCTCTGAGCTGGTTCCGTGGTGAAATGGATATCATGCCGCCCTCCGAAGGCGGTGGTGCAGGTTCGATTCCTGCCGGAACCGCCATATATTCAGAGGGCTAGAAATCAGGAAAGGACTCGCCGCCAGACGATGCCAACCGAATCGTGATACTTGCGCCCTTTAGGCAAGGTTCACCGGTAAGCTGCGCAGAGGAACTGGATTCTTGTCAATGAGGCAATCGATAGAGCCTCCAAAATCAACGTCAGAAAACTGACCGTCAGAACTCAAAAAAACCGCCAAAGAAGGATGATTCTGTTTTACGAGTCGGCCGACATCAATTCCGTCCCCTTGTGAACCCTCAAAACTGTTGTCCGTTATCACGCAGCAAAGTCGTGAGAGAAAATCAGGCTCTTCACTGATTTTTGCCAATAGCGCTTCGGGACTATCGACGAGATAAACAAGGGCATCATCACCCAGCATATCTTCCCATGCGCTTAGAACAAACGCATTATCATCTACTACCAGTACTTCTGGCCTTCCAACAGTGCTCTCTGCTAAAATATTACTATTTTTTGCAGTTTCAGATTTCTGCTCAGCCTGAAGCACCAGTTTCAGTAAATGACTGCGAGCCATAGGCTTCGGAAGGAAAGCATCTGCACCGCATTCCATGGCCATATTATGATCAGCCGCTACAATCCGGTTAGAATGGACACAAATAAGCGCGGGCACAACTAGATCCCGAGCCATCAACTGCACTAGTTCAAACCCCGTGAGCGAATGAGCTCCCATATCGACGTCAGTAACAATTAAGTCGAACCGATACTCGTTAAGCTTCAACAGAGCCTTTACGCTGCCGTCGGCTTCATGCAACGTAACTGCCTCTGCGAGAGCTTTCGTTCGTGACAGTGACTGCACAAGCGCACTACGGTAGATGGCCTCATCGTCAATAACTAACACCCTAAAAGGTCGCCCGAGCTGCTTGCTGCTTGCAATAATTTCGTCTTCCAAAGTCAATTCGTCTTTATCGATGCTCATGTTGCTGTGCGCCTCGTCTTTGCCACTTAGAGACAAAAACGCCTTAGAAATCTCAGAACTATGAGTCGGCAAATGTGCCGTTGTGGTCCCCGCACGACCAGTCGTGATGGGTAATGTAAAATAGAACTCTACAATTCCGTTCGGAAAATGGCCGCCCTTGGATGATTCACACCAGATACGCCCGCCGTGATCGCCTATCACTTTCTGAGCGATTGCGAGGCCCAAACCAGTGCCACCCTTTTTCCCAGAGGTGAAGAAGGCCTCAAATAATTTGGGTATGTTCTCTGCCGCGATAAATGACCCTTCGTTACCAATGCAGAATTCAATTTGTGCATCGTTTTCTCGAGTTCTGAACCAGATTTTTCCGTTGTATCCTATGGCCTGTACTGCGTTCCCAACGATATTTGAAAGTACCCGGCCAACCTTAATGACATGAACATGAACCAGGCTCGTGTGCTTTAGGTCGTAGACTATCTCAACATTCGATTTGGGGTAGACTCTAAAGATTTCCCCCAGAGCATTTTCTATTAATGACTCGACACTTGCAGGTTCCTGAATCAGTTCGCTAGACGTCGACCCAATTTCCATGACGTCGGCTATCATTCCGTCGACGCTACGCACTGCCTTATCGATTTCTGGTACAAGTCGAGACAGCACACCCGTAACCTCAGACGGGTCTCGCGCACGTCCGAGCATACCTAGACCCATTTTAAGAATAGTGAAAGGCTTGCGAACGTCATGAGCCAGCATCTGAACCGTTGCCGCGATCGCGACTGCTCGGCTAGCGTCTTCAATTGCAGCTCCCATGGCTCTGTTTTTCTCTATAAGATTCGCGAAAATGCGGATACGCGCCTCAATTTCAGCAAGCACTTTCTTAAGGGAGTCAATGCGGTCGCCACTAGCAACAGCGTAATTAACGATTCGTGTCGACAACCGTAGCACTAGCTGTACAGAGCTGATATCTAACGGGATGCTGCCACTCAGCTGATTGCCGACAGGCGGCCCTATCCCGAGGCTCAGACCTACTAGACTTGCACATTCGTCGTCAAACCAGGTTAAGCCGTTGATGATCGCATCCGGTATGAGTGCAGCCAGTTCGAACCCGAGGTTCCCAACCTCTCGTGATGGACTAAAATTTCTATCGACTTTTAAAAAGTCGAGCTCATGGATAGAGGGAATGTCGGCTCTAGTGCAGAGCACAGCAATTTTTTCATCGAATTTGATCCAAGCAGTAGCTGTCGCGAACTGCTGTCGGTGTTGAACTGCGCGACCAATAAACCTGAGGCTGTCTTCTTTTGCACCTGACAATAGAGAAATAACTGCAGCAGCCCTATAGAACTGAGTGTTCACAAGGGACTCATGATCCATTTGCTCATGCTGTCGCACGTAATCAGCCAACTGCTCCTTAATAATTCTCCCGAATCCACGAATAGCGAGCGGCAGCAGGCCCATTATTTTGACGACGGTATCGTACCGAACTACTTTGCCATTGGCATTTGATTTTAGCATCGCGTCAACAAGTAGCTCTGTCCTTGCTAGGTCACCGGTGTAGGCATAAAAATAAAGTGAGCTAATACAGAGAATTGAACTATAGAAAGGATCAAAAATTGAAGTCAAAGCGATATTCTCAAGATGCAATTTCATCCATTTTGTTCTGTTAGAAACAAGAAGGGTATAAGGGTAGCAGCTGTAGATACTTCGAGTCGCAAACCTATCAAGTGGCCTAGAAGTCCTCTCAAAAAACTGAGCGACTTTTAAAGAAAAAGTAGCAATCAGAAAACCACGGAGTCTTCCGCCACAGTTCGCCACTATATGCCCGTAAAGAAACAAGACTGTCAGCATTAATCCTCTAGAGCGGACCCTTGGCGCAGACTTAGCCATACCAAGTATGGCAAGCTTGGCGCGACGATAGTCAACCCAAAAGAAAAAGCAAGCGAGCGCATAGTGGCAAACGAACTTTACAGCTGGAGATTTAGCCCTTTCTAGTTCAATCGAAATTTGTCCGATTCCGTGTCCCATTTTTGCGTTTAGAAGAAGGCTATCAACCCGAACAAGGTCTCGGATTGAACCGTTCGCAAATTGTTGCCAGTCCAAACGTCCATACAAATCTAGCGATTTCCTAAAATCTCCATCCCAGTGAGCCAGTAACGCTTTGCGCGCTATTTCTGGAAAGACAATAGCCGCAAGTGCCGTGACATCAAGACTGAAATATGCCTTTTCAAAGCTTACCGAGTTTAAATCGACTTCAGTCATTTAGCACTTCCTAGGTTGCATGGAAAAAATATCTGAAAGCCCATAAAGGTAATGCCTGAGATTTTTTAATCGAAATCAGTACGGGGTGTTCGAAGTAGAAACCACGAGAAAAGGTTATTCCATGATCCATTCTTTTCAATTCAAAGCTGACCTTTTGCTTACCAGGTTCGACAATCTGTATACTGGATTCAACCAGAACTTGATTGGCACCCTGAATCGGCCGAATGAAGTCAATTTCTAGATGAGACGTGAAAAACCCAAGATCCTTTTTCGTGAGTTCATCTATGGCTATCTTGAAATAATTATTGAAAAAGATAAAACGTGACCCGATTACCAAATCCAAATACCGACCCGTACTCACGTGGCCGTATGGGTCTAGATCGGCGAAGCGCACATCCATAGGCTGCGAGTAAACAATGGGTTTCGATAAATCCGCCGGCGCAACCAAGAGTTGACTAGGGTTGTCGTCATTTTTCTGCGAAGTCATAAGTGTCTCCGGTTGTTTTGATGGCTGTCAGATTAGACCAGATATTCATTCGTTCCGTGAATATCCCCACCACCAACGTAGTTGTTTGACTGAGCATGTCCTGCCACCACAAACCCACGCTGAGTCCACGGTGCAAGCTCCGCGCCAGGACTTCGCCCTGGCTGAAAACGACAATAACTAGGTATATTAAACATTTACCTCGACGCCGCGAGATTTAAATGGTGCCGAAGGACTTGACAGGTGAAGACCAAAGCTAGCTCTAGCCGGTCCAATTATTCACCTTTCTTGAGTTTAGTTTCGCGCCCCCTTTATCGCTGGTCGATCACACTCGCTCACGAATGGCGATGGTCTGAATTAGTTTTTAGTACACACCTTGGTTCAAATCCCAATGGCCTTCTTCCATTTTGAGCAATTGAATCGATTACTGCCGCCAGGCGTAATCATGGCTCCAATTTCATAACCTACAGAATTCTTAAAACTTACATTACGTAAATAGCGAGTTTATATGTAGCATTCGTCCTAACTTATAAAGCCACAAACTACTTGTAAAATCCGAGACCTTTTGGCTTCTGGACGCTCGCTATCGCATTGCTAGTGACCCGCTGTTTGACTGTCCGGTAAGTTTTTCTAGATGCGAATAACTTTCGGCCTCCGAAGGCGGTAGTGCAGGTTCGATTCCTGCCGGAACCGCCATTACATTCCTTCGCTGATCGACCCCACCCTCGTGGCCGACGCGTAGCCCTGCTAAACTAAACACAGCACTCAATTGCCAAGCGCCTTTGTCCTGGATGGCCGGCCTATCACTGAGCACTCGCCGCACCGTCACTTTTTTCGCAATCTCCAGCCGCTCGCCAGTTTTGAGCAGGCTGCGGATCTAAGCTTTCACACCGATCTGCCTGCGGACTGGTGGGTCATCGTGACGGATGTAGTCAATTCGACCAACGCGATTAGACAAGGCAAGTACAAGGACGTAAACACCACTGGAGCGTCGACGATCATCGCCGTGATCAATACGGACCGAAGCGTTGAACTGCCGTACGTTTTTGGCGGTGACGGCGCAAATCTGGCCGTCCCTCCCGAAATGGAACTGGCAGCACGCGAAGCTCTCCTCGGTGCCAAGGAGATGGCCCAAAGCGCGTTTGGCCTGGAGTTAAGGACGGGCATGGTGCGTGTGTCAGAGCTTCAAGCCCAGTCCTACTGGGTCAAAGTTGGAAAATATTGCCAGTCGGAACACATCGACCTAGCGACCTTCTCAGGCAGTGGCTGGGCCGTTGCCGAGCGCTGGGTCAAGGACGAATCAACCAGGGCAAGGTATGAAGTTCGGGCCAGCGACTCGCTCCGCCCCAATGCCTCGTTTGAAGGATTTGAGTGTCGCTGGCAAAGCGTCAGGAGCAGCCAGGATCACAAACTTTGCCTATTGGTGGCCAGCATGGCTTCGAGCCCGTCGGAGCACGCGGCCATCTACCGCAAGGTGATGGCGAAGGTGTCGACAATTTACGGCGATGCAAAAGCCAGCCATCCGCTGACCCTGGCAAATTTGGAACTCACCTTGAATCCATGGCGCCTGCTCGGCGAAAGCAAGGTCCGCACCCAAGGCAAGAGCCTTTGGTCGCTCGTCAGCTACCTAGCCATGGCGATCATCACCAACCGTATTGGCCGGTGGCTATTCTCCCACCATAAGGACACGAAGCAGGTCCAATGGAGCAAGTACCGCGACGACATGATCCGCAATGCAGACACCCGTAAATTCGACGGCATCCTAAAGATGGTCGTCGACGGCACAGATAGTCAGTTTGAACGGATTCAGAAGGAGCTTGAAGACCTGTATCACCAAAACCTGATCGTATACGGCACCCACAGGTCCAAAGAGGCCCTTATTACCTGCCTCATCTTCTCCTACAACGGCAAGCATGCGCATTTCGTCGACGGCTCAGACGGCGGCTATGCGCTAGCCGCCGTCGAGCTCAAAGCGCGACTGCAGCTAGCGAAGCGAGGCAAGCCAAACCAGGGCAGCCCAGAGTCACTCGCCCAGGGCCGGCGAGCTTCATAGACTTGACGAGGCTGACTCATCGATAAAGCCCTTTTTAGCTTTCAGAGGAGCAGTCCCCTTGACGATCGCCGATGACTCTCCAGCAGAGGCTATATCGTGGCCACCCTCTCTCTCGAAGATATCCTTTGCCCGGCGAATGTGATGATGGTCGACGGCATGAACCGAAACTAAGATGCCACCATCTTTAACCCGCCCCTCGTAGCGCTTCGCCTCATATTCGGGAATACCCATCCCAATGAGCGCGCCGGTGAGACCTCCGACCGCACCACCGACGCCGACTCCGGCCAAGGCGGCCACGATCGGGCCTGCTGCAATCAGCGGTCCGACGCCTGGAATCGCTAGGGAGCCGATCCCAACGAGCCACCCTAGTGCGCCACCGAGGACGGCGCCGGAGGTCGCTCCCGTCGCAGCCCCCTCGGGCGCCTTAGTGCTCCTTTCATGGGCGAAATCCATGGTGCCCTCACGGTCAGGTAAGAGCACCGAAATATCATCATTGCGAAAGCCACCGACTTTTAAAGCCGCCACGGCCCGGTCAGTAGCCAATCGATCAGCAAAAATGGCAAACACGGCAGTATGATTCTCGTCCATGGGAGACTCCTTTAAAGACGCTGAGTAAAAGGACTGGCCGGGAACACCCCGACGGCTACCTCCTCGCATAGAGGCTAATGCAATAAGACGGCCACAAACTTAGCAGCCCTGCATGGCTGTATCCGAGTCATTGCAGCAAGCTTTTGGAGTCTGTTCACTTCACATGAGTCTAATTGACTACAGCTTTCTCGTGCGGCTTTAGCTCTGCACGTGCCTGAGCAGCAGCGAGCAACCACAACGCAGCGCAGACGACGAAGGCGACCGGGACAATCATCAATGCCGACACCAGCGAGCTTCGGTCAGACATCCAACCAATGAACGATGGCGACGGAACATCGCCCAAAATATGGGTAATGACGTTGCAGATGGCCAGCCCCATGGCACGCATGGGCAAAGGTAGGCTAGCAATAATCGCACCATTGATCGGACCGGAGCACATAAAGATGGCCAACTCGGCGCCGGCTAAACTCACCCAAAACAGCGGCATGGACGAGGTCGTAAACGCGACGACCAAAAGCGGTACACAGATGAGAACAGAAATCCAACTGACGACCAAATCCGCATTGCCGAATCTTTTTCGCAGGCCATCGGCGCAAAAGCCACCGAGAAAGGTCCCAATGCAGCCAGTGACGACAATCAAACCACCAGTGATCACGGCAGCATCCTCGTGACTCATACCGCGAATCCGCTCCATGTAGGCCGGCATCCAAAAAGCCAGACCGCCAAGTCCAAATGCATAAGCCGCGTAACCAACAGAGGCCAACAGATAAGTCGACTTGCTGAGCAGCAGCACCTTCCAGGCGTCCGAGCCGCCAGTTTTTTCCGCCGCGTCTCCAGCTGCCAAGACGCGCGGCGGATCAACCAGGCGCAGGGCCATAAAACTAAGAAGGATGCCGGGAACACCCGTAAACAAGAAGGCACTGCGCCAACCAAAGTGGGTGTCTAAGACTCCGCCTAATACATAACCGATCGCCGAGCCTATGGGGATCGCGGCGAAAAACGTTGCGTACGCCTTGCCGCTCTTCTCCGCTGGAAAATAGTCCGCGATCAGGGTCGGCGCCACCGTCACATAGGCCGCCTCGCCGATACCGACCACGGCTCGGCAGACGAGCAATGCATAAAAGTTCGGCGCCAAACCACTGGCCATCGTCGCCAGACTCCAAATAATCACGGCAAAAGTCAGCAGCTTTGGCCGTGAGACCCGGTCGCCCAAATATCCGAACACGGGGAACACCAGGGTATACACCGATATAAAGGCCGTCATCAACAGGCCTGCTTGGGCATCGCTCAGATGCATTTCGGATTTTTTTAAGGTCTCGACTAGCGACGAGACGATATAGCGATCCACATAATTAAGCAGGTTCAGGAGGCTCAGGGTCCCCAGACTCAACCAGGCGACTCGGTTTGAGATCGACACGTTCATACCTCAGCTCGCAAGGTGAAAAGGGGGAAAATCTCTAAGCTAACCAAGATCGAGCTGTTCGATGCGACTGCGAAACTCTGCCATATCCACCACCGCTTCAAAGTCCTTAAGCATGTGAAACATGCCGCCGAGCTTTCGTCCGAGAAAAGCCAGATCTGTTGGTGGGGGAGTGTGGGCAAAGCTTTGGCCGGCTCTAGTTGCCGAGGTTCTGACTTCCTTCAACCAAGCATCGTTGCGATATTGAAAGGGCTGATACTCAGGATGCATCAGCTGCGCGACGAGGACCATGCATTCCACTAGCAGACCAACGGACTCAGCTGACTCCGCTGGATGGACCAATCCTAGAGTCTGGCAATCCTTGACAGCGTCAGCATGACGTTGCGCCATAACCAGTTTTATAATGCGCAACAAATCTCGCCGTTGCTGCAGAGAGTAGGCATGAGTGGCACCAAAGTCGAGGAGCACCAAGACCCCTTCTTTTGGCCGATAGAGAAAATTGCCGAAGTTCGGATCGGTTTGGACCAACCCGTTGATCAGCATTTCTTCAATCATCAAACCCAAGACCAAGCGTGCAAAGTGCCGCGTTTGCTCAGGATCCGGCTGGGACTTCAGCCAATCACTGATTCGAATCCCAGCTTCAAATGACAAGGTCAAAACCTGTTCACTAGAGAACTCACGAATCACGTCCGGAACCCGGTACGCTGGGTTGACCAGCAGCGCCTTATACGCCTCCATGCTATTGGCTTCGATGCGGTAGTCGGCTTCACGCTTCAAAGATGCCACGACAGCTTTGAAAAACGGTTCGAAATCAACCTTCTTACCCTGAATTTGCAGAATCAATAGAACCATACGCTTCAAAACGTTGAGATCGGCATCGATACTCTGCCCGACCCCAGGATACTGGATCTTGACCGCGACCGGGCGACCATCTAGAACCGCACGATGTACTTGGCCAATCGACGCAGCAGCGATCGGCTCAGGAGTCAGCTGTTCGAGTCGAGACAGCTTTTCAGCACCAAGCTGGCGCCCTAAGATATAGCGAACCTGGTCAAAGGGCATGAACGAACTATCGTCATGCAATTGCCGCAAGACGGCCATTACCTCGGGTGGCAGCATCTCACTAAACTCTATACTTAAAAGCTGCGCGGCTTTCATCGCCGCGCCTTTTAGCTGACCGATGGTACTAACCAGTTCCTGCGTCTGTTTGATTCTGGTGGCGATAGGTGTCTCGCCACTGCTCAAACGATCGGCCGCTTCCATAGCCACTACTTTCGCGCCAGACAAAAGCATCCGCCCGGCGCGTCCGATCATACTCTGAGGTATTTTCTTGCCCACCTTGGCCATCGTCCGATTGCTCCTATTGGTTTTTCCCGTGGGCGATTCGCTGCCAATAGGTGGCGAAGTCAAACTTTGGTGAGTGCTGCCGGTTGTGACAGGTCTGGCAAACCTGTCGCGGGTCCGCTTGTAGTGTCGACTTAGGGATGGGATTTTTCGTGTGGGCAAGTCGCGGTCCGTGACAATTTTCGCACTGCACATTGACCAATGAGGGACTATCAACGAGCGATACATATCCGCCCTTTTCCTTGGCCCCAACCACGTGACAGGCGACGCATTCGGCATCCTCCTGCTTTCCTCTGATTTCTAGGGTGTGCATGGCCACGGCGTGTTTACTCGCGGCGTAGACCTTAGCCTGCTGTGGGTGACAGGCCTGACAGGCCTCGGCACCAGCGTAAGGACTGGACTTGAGATCCTTAAGTCGTTGTTGGCTCTGGCCACGAAAGGCCGTCTGTGAGGCCTGCGTGTAGGCTTCGTAGATACCCTTTAAGGGGCTTTCAGCTTCACCAGCCTCAGGCGTGATCCACGTCACCAGGGTCGCCGGTTTGAGCCACGGCTCTGCTGTTGTGGACTTGTCGCCAAGCCCCTCTTTGGGCTTCAGGTAATCGGCAATGGGCTTTGCTTCAGCGAAACGTAGAGCACCACCACGCAGCATGCCTTGCCCGCCAAGCGGCACCGTCAGCACCTCAGGGACTTTACGTCGCAACAGCCGGTCCGGGAACTGCCTTTCCTCGGCTCCGATGACGGTCTGCAATGGAGCGGGATTCGCACTAATGATGACGCCAAACAATTTTGCATCGACGATCGTGCCTAGGTCCTCGGATGGGCCCGAAAACAGCAAAACCCGCTGCTCGATGGGTGTATAGCCAAGCAGGCTCTGCCAATGCTTTAGCAATACCGGACCGACTTTTTGCAGTCGGCTTTTGAGTTCTGGCACATAGGTATAGCCAAGTGCGACCCAGTCCTTACCGCTGCGGAGGTTATTTGCAGCGAAAGGGCGAGAACTCAGTGGCAGTGCGTTGCTAAGAACATAGGGCGGCACATCCATTGGCCGACGGTGCCGCAGCGCATCAATCTCGCCAAGGCGCTCCAATTCGAGCTGATTCATCAACACGGCGCCCGGCTTAAATTGAGCACTAGCGGCGATTAGGAAGGGGGTCTTCAGCGCCGTTTCCCCAGGCAAAGGCAGATCATTGCCGAGATCGAAGGCTACAAGCTCCGGATGTACACTGCGCTCGCGACTCAAGACGATCCCCAAGCGCCGGATTCCGCCAAGATCGGTTTCCGGGCTACAGCCACATGGCTCGAGATGGCCACGAAGCTCCCCGTAGGCCAAATAATCAATAGCTACAGCAGGTTGGGTCCAAACCCCAAGCAACGCAAGGCCCCGCAGCAGCCCCAACAGCCGGTGAAAAAGCTTCCCACTCATCACAAAATCCATGCTTTAATTGAAGGCTCCAACCTTTTTAAGGCATAAGACCTTCGTCTATACTCGGTCCGAAGGAGGATGCCATGCCAGACATAAGCTTAACCCCAGAGGCGCTGCAGATCGCTGAACGCATGGCAGCCGAGGATCCCGCCAATAGTGGCCTTGCCCTTCGACTGTACCTTGAAGGTAAAGGATGCGACGGTTTCTACTACGGCGTAACCTTCAGCGCGCCACTTGCCGAGGATATCACTTTTAGCCAAGGGACTCTAACCCTTGTCATTGACAAAGCGGCGTTAGAGTTCATGGACGGGTCTATCGTCTCCTGGGTTGACGACGACAGAGGCCGTGGCTTTCTCGTGGAGAACCCGCAGCACAAGCGCTTTCGCGGTAAATTCTTCAAACGAAAAAGCTGGCAAGATAAGCTTACTTCTTCTTCTCCAGAATCACTTTAGTGCCAGGCATGATCTTGGTCACTCCCTGACCCAACACCACGATATCGAAGACGCCAAAACCACCGCTATTTTCACTAAGCGACAAAAGGCCAGACCCTTTGCGTTCGGCGGCGGACAATCGCAGCTTATCTTCTGAATTGCTTACCGCAAGTGCCTGGATTTGCGGTTGAGCCAGCGCTGCGGTCGATGAGCCTACAAGCAGGTAGTCAGAGGTTTGCGCCAAAACCACTCCATCCCAATTGAAGCTCGAAAACAGCCAGCTAATGATCGCGTCTGGCGTCAGGCTGGCCGGGCCCTTTCCTGAGTGGACCACAGTCGCTTCGTCTTCGACTTTGCGTAGAATCTTCCAGTCACCTTGCTCCGGCGCCAAAATCACGGTGTCGGCACCAGTGATTTGGATGACCGCATCAAACGGGTCAACTTTCTTTAACTTACTGACGTTTAGCTTAAAGTCCCAATCGGAACTCGCAAAATCAGCAACGCGCAGATAACTCAAGCTGTCAAATTTAGCTTTATCGATTGGCAAGAATTCGGGAAATTTCCCAGCCAATTTCGGAAGAGTGCGCAGAATTGCTAGCTGCCGCGGAATGCCTCCAGTTGCATTCTTGACACTCTCTAGCCAACTAGCCAAAGCCGGCGCAGTGACTGGCCCTGCAGGTGCAGCGACCGGCCCTGCAGGTGCAGCGACCGGCCCTGCAGGCGCGGCGACCGGGCTAGACGCTGCTGCCGGCGCCTTCCCGGGTGCTTCACCAGCTCTCGCTAAATCACCGCCGACGAACAACGGCAAACCGGCTGCGGCACAACACACCAAAATGCCGAGGAGAATCTGCATAAAGCCCGTCTTTACCATGAGAGCACCGCTCCAATCCCGGCATAGCCCACCGTGTAAGACACTCCGGAAATACTAGAGTCACCAGGTGCGAGCTCGCCAATCGGCTTGTTCGCTGACAAATTCACCGATTCGAAGAAATAGAAGGCCATGAGCGCAGTTTTAAGCGGCACACCAAAGAGGGGAATCGTCGGCCCAGCAGTAAAGTAGGCGTCGATGCCAAACTGGTTCGATGTCACCTTACCGCCAGTCTTAAGTATTGAGAACCCTGAATTGATCCCATACCACCCACGAATGGTGTACCAATCCGAAAGCTCCTCCAACCCAACTTCAAGACCTAAACTAACCGTCGTTCCAAGTCTAAAGTTTGCCGTGTTTGAGACCAATCCATCGCCATCAATCTCGGTCGGCAGCTTGGCATTGAAGGTCCAAACTCCCACCTTTGGATCAATCGTAACTCGGTCCACAAGTAGATGCGGATCGAAGTCGAAAGAGTAGCCAAGCGTGTGCCGCGAAAACTGTATACTCGTATCCACAGGGCCACCGCTTCCAGGCACTGTCGCTTTCGCCTTCGGCAGCAGATCATAATAATAGCGCAAGCCCTTGGCTGGGCCACCGCGAATCTCCACCAGTAGTCCAAAAATACTGGTCTTGTTAAGCAAGGTTCCTAGACCTCCAACTCCGGGTAACACCTGCCGACCGTAACGCAGACCGACGTATCCCGACGCAGTGGAACTAAGTAGGCTGCTCAATAAGTCAAACTTACCAAGCAAAAAGTCGCCCAACTTGCCACTCTGCGCGGCCGCGGCGAGTGCGATCTGCGCCTCCTTCAATTGCTCGGCAGTCTCTTTATGCTGCGCTCCTGGACCGGCCGAGGATTGTGCCCAAAGGTTACCCTTTTCCAAAGCAGCAGCTACCGCAGGGGTGGTTTCATAAACAACCTCACCACCGACGAGGATAGAGCCCTTCTTTTTCTTCTCCTTCTTCGGGGGAAGCACGCTCACTCTTTTGGCACTACCGACCACGTCGGACCGCCAGCGCTGTTCCGCTTCAGCCCATTGTAGCCTATAAATCACCAAATACTCTGGAGACTTAGGAACCGTAAATTTGAAATCCTTAGCTTTACCGGCTCGCCAATAGCGGCCCTTAAACTGCGGTGGGCTGCCGGACAGGTCGGACTTGGTCAATAGTCGACCCATAGGAGCACTCTCGAGTAGGGCATATGCGACCGAGTCAGCAAATTCATCATCGGCAAAGAATTCGAGCGTAAACTCCGAAGACGGCATCGAATATTCAGCAACCACCGAATAACCACGATGGTCCTTATGCTTTAGGACAAACTTGGCCTCGGTCTTGCCATCAACCACCGTAACCAGCCAAGCGGAATCTTTTTTATCCCCGGAGACTAAATCAGCGCCTCTAAAGCAGGAGAACGACGCGAAGGCACCGAAGCCGAATGGGCCCTTTCCAGCCGATAGCGCCGCTCCTAGTCTTTGGCATCCAGACTTCCATTGCTTCCGATACTTATCTTTCTTCTTGCCCTTTGGCAGGGCGCGCCCGGCCTTTGTATCCAACTCAATGCGCAAATGCCCAGCGTCAATGACCTCCGCAACAGCCGTCGGGCCGAGGCAGAAGCCAAGTAGTAGGACTATGTTCTTGAGAAATCGCAAAATCAGGGACTCACCGGTTAATGGTAGTTAACAATCTCGACACTCTGTAAAAAAATTGCCATCGCCTGGGTATCAACAAAGGAAGCAACTTCGCTGCTTGTCTTGATGAAGTCTCGACTGACTGGATAAATCTTATTTCGTTTCATCAAATAGAGGACCTTTCCCTTGTCGAGCAAAGCGCCAATGGTATCCGCCAGAGCCGCCTGACTTGTGGCACGGACGTCGTACAGCGCTGATCTCGCGCCACGAAAAATGAAATCCGCATTCATGGTCAGCATCACTTTGTCCAACACTGATTTATCGATATTTGCGCCGGTTAATTCGGCGACTACTTCCTGCTTTCTAACGACAAATAAACCAGTCTGACCAACCAGTCCTTGGTCACTCAGTCCGATACGTGTCGCACCGCGAATAAACGGAAGAAAATTCGCATAATCATTGCCAGAAGCAAGGTGAAGCCCGACCGGCGCCGCATTGACGTCGATGAGTTGCTTACTGATAAGCCAGTGCGTTGAAGGGTCTAGTGGTCTTTCATTCAAGGCATCCAAACCAATACTCACCGGCCCATCAAATGCGGCTGGGATTGAGTAGACCCGTGTCACGATGGGCTTTGTATTCATCGATTGACCGCGCTCTTTGCCACTGATCACCGCAGCGCCTCCCCGCACGCCAAAGGTATATAACTTGATTGCGCCTCGCGTGTTTATAGTCGCACTGCTGAGAGCCCTGTCGAGGCCGACATAAAGCGACTTCCCGGTGAGTCCAGAATTAGGCACCTCACTCGGCCGCTTCGCTGCGGCGTCGGTCACCTCGAATCGTGGCCGCCACTCTCCACGCTCTGGACGCGCCGTGGGCAAGGTGATCGGATAAGCAATGCCTTTGGTTTTAAGAGAGACTAAAGGCTCCAGGGTCCAGTAATCCAATCCGTCTTGCGGCGCCTCCACCGAAGCCTCCATCGCTGGTGTCAAAAGTGGCGCTGCTGGCACAACTACGGCGACCGGTGGCGGAGCGGGTCGCGGCGTCTTAACGACGACGGGTTCAGGGACCACAACAGGAGCCGCCTGGATGAAACTCGGACTAACCACGGCAACCTTTTCAACGGCTGGCTTAGGCGGAACCGCCCAGTCTGGGGCGGTCGGTTTGAACTTCTGAACAGGCTTACTTCCCGCCTCCTTGGACACACCAAGCTGCTTACCCGCAATGACACGGAAGGTTTCCTCACCAGCTCGGATGATAATTGGACCGCAACTAGAACAGTCACTCGACACCTCACCCGAGGCCGTCCCCCTGATCAGCTTTATTAAAAACGAAAAATCTCGCCCACTGGAGCTAATGGCGGTAATTTTCACCTGCGTGCTCTCGCCCAACGTCAATACGCGATCTGCTCCGAGCCTGATACGTACCTTGCCATCCTCACCAGTCGCAACCATATCGCCGTCATACAATCCATCCCTGGTCACCAACTCCCGCCATCTCACCACGCCTTCGGACCGTGCAACCGCACCGCCAATCTTCTTCTCAAGCGTTGCCACCGGTTTGATGCTGACCACAAAGAATCGCTCTTGTTTCGCAATCGCCGCCGCAACGCCGCCAACCAGCAGCAACCAAACGGCGAAGGCAAATCGCTTGAATAGCTGAGTCTTCTCCTGAAAATGTCCGTCTGCCAATATATCCATCGGTAATCCCTTGAGAAAATGGATACCCATCGCCTGAGTATCGGACCTAGAACGAAAACATTTAGGGGCCGCCACCAGGGCACGGCTCTACAGTTTTTCCGCGAAGTGCCGATGCACTCTTAAGGAATTTTTTTGTGATCAACTAGGGGCTGTGAGGCGTGAAGGTTCACCAACTAAAATCACTTGGCGCCAAGCTATTCTACCAAATGACGATTCTCGTCCTCCTCACGATCATCGGAAACTCCTGGCAATTCTTTCGAACCTTTCGCACCTACCAACTGCAGCAAATGCAGGACAGTTTGCAGGGTCAGGCCGAGCGAACGAAAGACCAAGCCGAAAATATCCTCGAAAATTGGCGCTCACAGGTAGCTGTCGCTCTACCGACCCTGCGCGGATCGGATATTAAGGACCCCAAAATTGCCCTGCAAAGGTTTATAGATGCGAATCACGAATTTACATTTATCCAGCTATTTTCGGCGCCTAGCGCTATTTCAATCGCCATAAAGCCGCTGGGCGATGCGGTCACATCGCACATCGCCGACAAAAACTTTGAGGATAAGGAAGCCAGCAAAGTCATCTCCGCGAGCAAAGAGGTGTCTTTAGCTTGGCTGAAAACTCAAATCCCGACGCTCAAGCGCACGAACTACACGGTAGAATCCCTAGCGGAAAAGGTCGATCTACCCATCTTGGCCATGGCGATACGTTTTGAGGTCGCGGGTTCTGAAGAAGTTGTTTGGGCCGTACTTGGCATCTGGCAAACCAGTCTCATGCGCACCTTGCTAAAATCTAGCACCATTAACAGTGCTGTCGTCGATGCCAAGGGTCACATCTTTTCATCTCTAGATCCTACAGAAATCCTAGGCAAAAGGTCCTTCGGCGGCCGGCCGCTACTGAAGAAAGCGATCAACGGCAGTAGTCCCTCGGGCTTTGAAAGCGAGTACCACGATAGCCGAGGGCGCCTAAGAGTAGGGGCCTTTGCCCGACTGCAGCGCTATCCCCTCACCATCCTAATCGAACAAGATGCTGATGCTGCAACACAAACAGTGAAGAAAACCTTGGTTTCAACCAGTTTATGGGCGGCTATGTTTGTGCTCTTTGCAATTATGTTCAGTTTCATCGGGTCTTCGAGCATTACCAAAGGCCTGCGAGCGGTAGCTTACGCCACAAGCCGAATTGCCGGCGGAGACCTCACCTATAAAATTCCACGTGGTCCAGAAGATGAGGTCGGCGCTCTCGGTCACGCTGTCAACCATATGTCTGGAAAAATGATTGAATTGATGCGATCACAGGTGGATAAAGCCAGGTTTGAGAAGGAGCTGGAAACAGCTAAAATGGTGCAAAGCACCTTTTTCCCTAAACAATCGATCCATCGTCCGCACTTTGACGTTTCTGGTTTCTATACCCCAGCTTCTGAATGCGGTGGCGATCTCTGGGGCCATTTTACTATTGCCGAGGGTGTGGAGTTTTTATTTATAGCTGACGCGATGGGTCATGGGGCCCCTGCTGCGCTGGTGACGGCCATGGCATACTCAACAACTATGACTGTAGCTGACATCATTCATACCGATCCCAGCTACAGGGACTCACCGGGCGCACTACTCCAACGCATCAATCGGATCATCTTTGAGGCCGTACGCGGCACAATTTGTATGACTTTTTTCGCCTCTATTCTCGACCTCAATAAGGGCACCTTGACCTGCGCCAATGCGGGCCATAATTTTCCGGTCATCTTACCGCTCGACCCAAAAGATACGCGCCTGGGCAAGGCTTCGAAAGCTATGCAAAAAACTGGCGCTGTGCAGCCGATTTCCCTAAAACTCATGGGTACCCCCCTGGGTATTGCTGCTGACTCTGAATTCAAAGAGCAGGTCTTTGATATCAAGGCGGGTGATAAGTTATTTTACTTTACTGATGGCTTGATCGAATGCGTCTCTCCCGCCGGTGAGCAATGGGGTCGCAAGCATCTTCTCGCCGAAGTTGGCCTTGGCGCGCCGATGAATCCGCAGCAGCTTTGCGACGATATCGTCAAGAAGGCCTTTGATTTCTTCGGTGGTGTTCCCCTAGCCGATGACATCACGGTCGTCGTAGCCGAGATCGGTCGGGAATGGACCAAACGTGTGGGACCCACAGATCAGCAAGAGCTGGCAAAGGTTGAAGAACAGCTTCCAGCGCTCAATCTAACGCCGCTAAACTCCGACCCGACCCTGCCAAGCCCTGCATCTTTACCGGAGGTCTCCGTGTTACCTGCCCTCACCCCGCCCGTTCAGGATGTGGAGGCAAACCAGGGGCATGAATCCAATCCGTTTGTGCAAGATGGTGCGGGCCTGATGCCAGCTTTCGCGGAGCCAGCTTTCGCGGAGCCAGCCCCAGTACCCGAAATTCCCACCGTTGCCGTGACGAAGGCCAAACCCCAGCCTATCGGCAAATATAAGCTCAAGTTGCCAGATGCCGTCTGACGCCTGTTCTCAACCGCTACTTTAAAACATAGCCGCCGCCGTAGACGGTGACGATTTCGACATCGGCGCCTTCAAGGCGCTGCCTTAGACGCGACATATGGCTATCGATAGTGCGGGGAGTGACGTGAATGTTCTCCCAAATCAGCTCGGAAATCTCGTCGCGACCAAGACAGACTCCGGGGCGGTCGAGAAAGAGCCGCAGTAGTTGCGCTTCTCGCCTTGGCAGAGCCACAGGCACTTCGCTGGGAGCTACGACGTATTCGAGCCTATGATAATCCAGCATGATTCCGCGGTAGCGCACTATGCTACGTGGATTACTGATCTCGCTCGTTTGAAGAATCTCCTCGACGAAGGCAGATAGTCTTAGCCCATCAAATGGGCGATGATAGACATGCAGGTTTTCTACCGCAGCCTTTAGCTTATATGGACTGTCGACAGATCCAGCAAGCTCTGTTGATGGCTCTGCCTCAACACAGACGATCGGTGTTTTTGGTAGGTGGCAGTCTAGAACCTCCCGCAATTGTGTGGGCGTGACCCGTTGAGTGGTGGCGTCGATCAGTAGTAAATCCGGTAACTGGCTGCGTTTGAGACGCAACAAGCGAACAAACGAACTAAGCGAGGCGAAGGCTCTGACCGCGTAGTCGCCAATCAATGCACTCGCCAGCTTTGGATGCGGCGCCTCGGCATGTTCGATGATCCAGATAACACTCAAATCAGACCTTTCTTTGGAACCAATAGCTCGGACAATCCGCCAAAATCAGGCTATATTTAAATTGTAGCCGATTTTTTGGCAAAGAGGATCCATATGGCTGGTGTAACCCTATTGCAGATCGAGCAAGCGCTAACCCGCATTCGTCCTTACGTCGCCTGCTCCGCGGTCAAATCCTCGGTCTCACTACAAAAGCGTCTTGGAATGGAAACATTTCTAAAGCTTGAAAACCTAAATCTGGCCGGATCGTTTAAGATTCGCGGTGCTATAAACGCACTGCTCCAAGTGCCACCAGAACAGCTACAGCGTGGCGTTGTGGCCGCTAGCGCAGGCAACCATGCGCAGGGAGTCGCTTATACGTGCCGCTTGCTGGGAGTCAAAGCGACCATTTTTATGCCGCTGCGCTCGCCCTTGGTAAAGGCTGCAGCAACGCGGGAGCTCGGCGCCGAGGTGAGGCTGATCGGCATGAGCTATGACGAGGCTTTTCAAGCCGCTGTGGACTTTCAAAAGACCGATGGAGGCCTATTGCTGCACGGCTTTCATGACCCACGGGTCATCAGCGGCCAAGGTACGATCGGCCTGGAACTACTCGACCAGATCCCAAACCTGGGAATGGTCATCGGCAGTATCGGCGGCGGCGGAATGATGGCGGGAGTCGCCATGGCCATCAAGGCCCGTCGCCCGGATATTACGCTGATAGGCGTTCAATCCGTAGCATTCCCGGCGATGCATCGCTCCTTTCGTGAGCATCGCCTCGTTAGCTGTGCTAGCGGCTCGACGATTGCAGACGGAATCGCTATCAAAGAGCCAAGCGCACTTACCTTCAGCATCATCGAGCAATATGTCGATGACATCATCCTCGTCACCGAGGAGGAAATCGCGTCTGCAGTGATGAACCTTATGGAATGGGAACACATGCTCGCAGAAGGTGCGGGCGCGGCCAGCCTCGCTGGGCTGCTTAAGCTGCCTCCAGAGATTTTGACCAAGCATAGTGGACAGGCTGTTGCTTGTATCATCTCTGGCGGCAACATCGACGTCAATTTGCTCAAGCGCATCATCCCGAGCGGACTTAAATACTCTGGCCGTCTGTTTCGTCTGGCTATTCGCATCCAAGATCGACCTGGGCGTCTGGCCGAGCTCCTGAACACCATTAGCAGCACCGGCGCGAATCTACAGGACGTCCATCACAATCGACTCTTTGGCGCAGTGTCCTACGAAGATGTCGAAGTCCAGCTTGACCTGGAGACCATCGACCAAGCGCACCAGGAGCAGGTCATGGATGCACTGTCTAAGGAACGATTTAAGTTTGCCAAGCTGGACTAAACAGAACGAAAATAGGAGAGCCAAGCTCTCCTATCATCGACTATCATCGAATCAATGCTCACCTCAGTTTCAGCTAGCCAAATCCTTCGGCCCGTCGCCGATCAGCGTTGCTGGTGACTCCGCAAAGACATTGACCAGTCCCTCGAACATGATGGCTGCAACGTCCACATAGGACTTAACAAAGGTCACCTTGATCCGCTTGCGGACGTTCATCGGGAGCTGTTCAAAGGTAGCCCGATTCTTTTCTGGAAGCAGGACGTGCTCGATGCCTTCGCGCTGCGCCGCAAGAAGTTTTTCTTTCAGACCGCCGATAGGCAGAACTTTACCGTGCAGAGTGATCTCTCCAGTCATCGCCACCTTTGACGTTGGCGCCTTACCGAGGAGGGCAGAAAGAATAGACGTGGCCAGCGCAATGCCCGCTGAAGGGCCGTCCTTGGGGACCGCTCCTGCTGGCAGGTGGATATGCAGCTCATGTTCTGCCAGAATTTTTAGGTCGAGTTTAAAATCGAGTGCCTTTGAGCGGATGTAGCTAAGTGCCGTCTGAGCCGATTCCTTCATGACATCGCCGAGCTGACCGGTCAGCACCAACTTAGCCCTGGAGCCGGGCAACAGATTGGTTTCAATCGCCAAAACCTCGCCACCATAACTAGTATAAGCTAGTCCGAGCGCAACTCCAGTCAGCGCCTCCATATGATAGAAGTCATCATCGAACCTTTTCGCACCTAGGTGCTTTTGCACTAGCTGCGGCGTCAGCTTGATCAGCGCGCGCTTATCCGTGGTGTCCTCTTCGGCGTATTGCCGCGCGATTTTCCGGCATACCGACGCAATCTGCTTTTCAAGTCCACGCAGACCGCTCTCACGAGTGTAACTGTTGATAATCGTCGTCAAAGAATTGCGCGAGAAGGAGACCTCCTCCTCAGACAATCCTGATTCCTTGAGCTGCTTTGGTACGAGGTACTGATTGGCGATCGTCAGCTTTTCCTCTTCGGAATAGCCTGAGACCTCGATGATTTCGAGGCGATCCCGAAGGGGGCCGGGAATGGTATCTAGACTGTTGCAGTTAGCGATGAAAAATACATCCGACAGGTCGAAAGCCACGCCGAGGTAGTGATCAACGAAGTTCTTGTTCTGTTCAGGATCCAATACTTCGAGTAGGGCTGAAGAGGGGTCGCCGCGATGATCAGCACCCATCTTGTCGATCTCATCCAACATGATGAGCGGATTGCAGCTTTGGACCTGCTTCATACTGGTCACCAAGCGACCTGGGTAAGCCCCAACATAGGTTTTGCGGTGCCCACGGATATCGGCCTCATCGCGCACGCCACCGAGTGAGATCCGCGAAAAGTGCCGACCCATCGCTCGCGCCACTGAGCGGCCGAGGCTGGTTTTGCCAACACCAGGGGGGCCGACAAAGCAGAGGATCGGGCTCTTGGCCTTAGGGTTGAGCTTTTTAACGGCTAGGTATTCGATGATGCGGTCTTTTACTTGGTCAAGACCGTGGTGATCTTCATCCAGCACTGCTTTGACCTGCTTGAGCTGAAGCTTATCCTCGGTTTTAACCTCCCAAGGCAGCGCCAGAATCGTCTCTACATGGGTCCTGGTAAGTGCCGCCTCGCTGGTGTCACCATGCATACGCTCGAGCCGCCGCAGCTGACGCGACACCTCCTCGCGCGCCTCAGGCGATAATTTCACCTCGTCCATTTTCTTCCACATGGCATCAAGCTCTTCTTTGCCATCGACATCACCAAGCTCGGTCTTGATCGCGCGCATTTGCTCGCGCAGGTAGTGCTCGCGCTGCGTACGACTTATCTCTTCTTTGGCCAAGGACTGAATACGCACCTGCATTTGGTACACTTCGATTTCACGCGAAAGGTACCGGTGCACCGTGCGCAGGCGTTCGACCGGATTGTAAACCGCCAGGATGCTTTGAGCTTCTTGAACTTTTAAGCCGAGATTTGCCGCCACCAGATCCGCCAGTCGGCCAGGATCGGTCACATCTTCGAGAACCATCAGAATGTCGGGGGACAGGACCTTGCCTAGACTGACAACCTTTTCTAGGTTCTCGCGCGTGGCTCGGATCATCGCCTCGACTTCCGGCGAGTTTTTGACAATGACTGGCTCTTCGACGGATTTGATATGGACTAGCGGAAACGGCTCGCTATGACTTAACTGCTGGACCTCAGCCTTAGAGATTCCTTGGACCAGGACTTTCATGCGCCCATCTGGGAGCTTGCGTGTCCGCATGATCGAACAGATGGTGCCGATATCATAGACATCGAAGGGAGGCTCTAAGGTGCACTCGAGGCC
>Ga0315289_10001345_pt1 | contig 37990 bp, 31 predicted proteins | sample YL17G11_40_MG_FD_203452 | JGI IMG/M metagenome (GOLD analysis project Ga0315289, IMG submission 203452) | Sediment microbial communities from Yellowstone Lake, YNP, Wyoming, USA - YL17G11_40 | ecosystem: Environmental > Aquatic > Freshwater > Lake > Sediment | place: USA: Wyoming | collected... | reverse complement strand
TTTGGGTCCGGAGCCAGCAATTTGAGTGCAGACTACGGAGGCCGTACTCCGCTTGGTGTTGAGTGGGTACTGCCGGATGGCGAGATACTGCGTCTGGGTTCATTGGGGACTGGATCTGGATGGTTCACCGGCGATGGGCCTGGCCCCAGCCTGAGGGGGGTGATGAGAGGTTATGGGGGAGCCAATGGGGGACTGGGCATAATGACCAAGGTAGCAGTAAAGCTTGTCCCCTGGTACGGTCCCGAAAAGATTGAGGCTAAAGGAAGGCCACCTTCATATGACTGCGATGTACCGGAGAATTTCGCAACTTACATGATCTCATTCCCTTCCCAGAACCGGTTGGTAGATTGCTTTTATCTCTTGACTGAGGAGTGTATTGGATTTAGCGGGCTACAGAATGCAGGCAACTTCATGATCAATCTAATAGCAGAATCAAACGACGAGTTATTTGGCATGGTTCAAACCGCCCCCCCTGAACTGATAGAGAAACTGCGGTATACCGCGCTTGTCATTCTGGATGCAAGCTCCCAGGAAGAGATGCAGTACCGGAAGAAATGCTTCGAGAAGATACTGGAAAAAACCGAAGGCACGATATTCCCCCTTGATTCCAGAGCAAATGGCATTATGTATCTATGCCATACCACTGGGCAGGGGATGACCAGGGCATTTCGTATTGGTGGAGGACTGGCCCTTGCACCGGTTGGCGATGATAGCCTGGATTCGATAGGAAAAGTCTGGGAGCGTGGTTATAAAGAGATTCTTGAAAAGCATGAGCAGGCAGGGGAAATACTTGCAGCGCCATGGGCTCCGCTTTATTCTGATTCGTCGTATGGGCACATGGAAGGTACTTGTGTGTATGATGCCGCAAACCCTGATGTAGCTAAAGTTATTGGAGAGATTGGAGCAGAGGCTGATACGAAGGTAGCTCAATGGAGTTTGGCAATAAACTCGCTTGAAGGCGCACTTAGCTTTGAGGAGTCGGCACTTAAGGCTGCGGATCCGTACTGTCTTAATTTGCTCAGCTGGATGAAGAAAGTAAAGAGGGCATTCGATCCAAATCTCGTCTCAGAGTCCTCTTTCTATGTGACATAGTGACAATTACAGAGTAGATTTATACACGCAGCATTACACACCCGATGTCTTGACTGCCGTTGAATCTTCAGGGTGTTGAGGTAACCTGTTTGAAACCGGGAATCAAGATATTGCGGGGAAAGGAGGTGAGAGATTAATTAATTCGGTAAAAACCAGGGGCTGAACCTGCTATTTTGGAGAGACTGATTTACTCGATAATTATTGGGGTATTTATTCAAGGAAGAATCTAAAGGAAAAAGGAGGATAACTATGGAACAACAGAGGAGCACTTGGTTCGATCCCACTGGTATAGGCATGTTGGCGGTGGCTCTATCAGTGATACCCTTCAGTTTGTTTTTACTCGGCGTGCTTCCCTTACAGACGATGCCGGCGATAATGGCCTTGCTATTAACCACTGGAATACTGTCCCTCATAGTTGGCCTAATATCCTTAGCAAGGGGGGATTTTGGGGGTATTCCTATGTTACTCTTTGGTTTGCTTTTTATGATCCAACCAGCGGTCAGTTTCATGATGAATCCGGGACCACCTAATCAGGTAACGGGGATAGTGAATATAATAGGTGGCGTGATTTTGATTCCGGTAGCCATTGTTTTGGGTCGTATGAGCTGGATCCCGTGCGTTTTCATCGGGCTTGTTGGTATCGGAGTAATTCTCGCTGGATGTGCAATCCTGGGGGCTCCGCCTATTCTCGGGTTGCTTAGTGCTATATTAATCCTATTATTTGGTGTTCATATGCTATATACAGGTATAGGGCTGATTCTTGCACAGGGCTTTGGACGTCCTATATTGCCCATGGGAAAACCAATGATTAAGTAAATGCAATATAGTGTACTGTATACTGCTCCCCGTTAAGACAGGTGGGATACTAAGAGAGTAAAATGGCTGAAGATGAGGAGAAAAACAGACATCTTACTCTCTTGGACAGGCCTATGTCTTAACAGGGAGCAGAATAGTCTTTATCATAAACGTCCGTTTGCCTTATAAGCATATTGATCACATCCGGCAAGCCTGAACAAAAGTAATATTCATTAAAGGATTCAAGCCTTGTCCTTTTATCAAAAAGCGAAGTTGACAAAAAACATAATGCTCAATATAATTTGATAACTGACGGGTCGGTTACTCTTTACAACTCGATGAAATAGATATTGAGATCTATTTTTCAACTGAACATTGAAGTGCTTAATGAAATATGAATCGGAGGTTTATGTTAAATGATTTCAAAGCAGGTTAACAAAGTTGGAGTTATCGGTGCCGGAAATATGGGCGCCCAGATCGCGGAGGTTTTTGCAAATGCGGCCAAATGTTCTGTTTGGCTGCACGACCTTGATGAAGAGTTGGTTAATAAAGGCCTTAATGGGATACGTAACAGTTTAAAGCGAAGAGTTGATAAGGGCAAAATAACACAGGATCAAATGGATGAAATAATCGGTAGAATTCATACTACCACTAGCCTTACTGAAGTAGTAAAGAATACGGATTTTGTAGTGGAGGCAATAATCGAGAATATGGAGGCTAAGAAAAGCCTCTTTAAACAGTTAGATCAGAATGCCAATCCAGATATGATTTTGGCAACAAATACTTCCGGTTTGAGTATAACCGAAATGGCAGGTGCTACAAATAGACCTGAAAAAGTCGTGGGCATGCACTTTTTTAATCCTGTAAGGATCATGGTACTGGTTGAAGTTGTGAAAGGATCACTTACTTCAGATGAAACAGTAGAAACAACCTGTGATCTTGCGAAAAGAATGGGTAAAGAAACGGTTGTTTGCAGGGATATAGGATACGGATTTCTGGCTAACAGGCCTTATATGGCTATGATAGGTGAGGCCGTAGAAATGGTATGGGAGCGCGTGGCTCCTCCTGCAGAGATAGATAAGGCGGTTAAGCTTGGATATAATCTTCCAATGGGACCATTAGAGTTAGCAGATATGCTTGGTGGCTGGGCTAATGCAGTGACTTCAGAGCAAGATAAAATTAAAGAATTGGGACCGATAAAAGGTTATTTACATCCTCTAATAAGACAAATGATCAGGGCTGGATATACAGGTGGTATGGGGAAAAAAGGTATTTATGATTATTGGAAAGACGTTTTGTCTAAAGGGTGACAGAAGATATGAAAGACTTTGAAACTATAATTTACGAAGTTGAAGAAAAGGTTGCATGGATCACCTTAAACCGCCCAAAAGCTCTAAATGCTCAGAATAATCTTATGCGTAAAGAGCTTATACTGGCTCTGGATGATGCGCGAACTGATAGAAAAGTAGTTGTAATAGTAATAACGGCATCAGGCGAAAAGGCCTTCTGCGTTGGGCTGGATGTTACTGAGGTACCGGTAGTAAATAGTGCTGATTTGCTGCAATTAAGAGGACCGAGAACTGTAGATGAACTAATAAGAGAGGTATGTAAACCCGTCATAGCAGCAGTGAATGGTTATGCACTCGGTGGCGGATGTGAATTAGCTATGGCTTGCGATATTATTATAGCCTCTGAAAATGCCAAATTCGGTCAGCCAGAGATAAAAATGGGGATCATACCGGGCAGCGGCGGCAGTCAAATGTTACCACGGCTGATTGGTGAAAAGAAAGCTAAGGAGTTGATATTTACAGGACGTTCCATAACAGCTGATGAGGCACTTGCCCTCGGTTTGATCAATCGAGTCGTACCGCAGGCGAATCTGAGGGCAGCTGTCGAAGAATTAAGTAAAGATATCGCTAAAAATAGTCCTCTAACCCTGGGCTTTGCAAAACTCGCAGTTAATAAATCTATGGAGAATCATCTATCATCAGGTTTAATTTGTGAAAAGGACATTTCTATTGCTTGCTTTGGAACCGAAGATCAAAAGGAAGCAGTTAAAGCTTTTCTTGAGAAAAGAGAACCGGTGTTCAAGGGCAAATAATAACCGCAGTTCAATAGTGGCTTATGGATTGGCGAGAAGAATACAGGCGTAAATTAGTATCAGCAGATGAAGCAGCCGCGCAGATAAAATCTGGCGATCGGGTGTTTTTGACCTTTGGGGAATGGGCATCTGCCATACCGGGTGCCATATTTAGTAGAAGACACGAGTTGAAAGATGTTCGAATTTATACCACTGCAGCGGAAAATGATCCCGGATGGTACAATCCCGGAGCTCCTGAGTCATTTAAAATGGCTCAGATCTGTTTTTCCGGAGAGTTAGCAAGGGCTTCTTTAGATGAGGGAAGAAGTGATTTTATACCGCAACCTTTATCTACTCAATTTAAACTCTATGACGAAAGGCCAAAAGAACGTAAAGCTATAGATGTCTTCATTGCAACTGTATCTCCCCCTGATAGTCATGGGTTTTGTAGTTTTGGTGCTTACCTATGGAATAAAAAGGCCTATGCTAAAAGAGCAAGGAAGGTCCTCGCAGAGGTAAATGAGAGAGTCATAAGAACTAGGGGGGACAATTTCATCCACGTATCAGAGATCGATCACTTTGTTGAGCATACCCCTCCATTGCTTTACACAACTGATGAAGAAATTGATACCGCCTTAGCCAGTGTTGAAGATGCAGAGTATCGTAAGAAATTAAAATTTATTATATCAAATTATATTCCTCCACATATGCGTGGACGTGTTGTTCCATTTCTTACTCAAGCAAAAGAGGGAGATATAGATCTTGACTTTTTTGGACGTACTTTTGGCCTTGCAGAACCAGAGGAATGGGTAAAGAGAATAGCTGAGAATGTTTCTACTTTGATAAAGGATGGTGACTGCATCCAGGTAGGTATAGGTGCTCCCGGGGTATATTTTGCTCAGCTGGGCATTTTTAACAACAAAATAGATCTTGGTTTCCATTCGGAGGTGATGAGCCGCGGCATAGCGAAACTTGTGAAAGCTGGAGTAATTACCGGTAAATATAAAACTATAAACATCGGCAGAGTAGTTTGCACTGCTGCTACAGGTGCTGATCCAGAGGATCTTGCTATCATTAACGACAATCCCAAATTCGAATTGTATGCAGCTGATTATGTGACCAATATTAAAATCGTATCTGCGAATGACAATCAGGTAGCTATGAATAACGCAATATGCGTGGACCTGACGGGCAATATTAATGCAGAAACTGTTCTGGGACCACGTATATGGGGAGGGATAGGAGGACAACCAGAACTTCATATTGGAGCGGTGCTTTCAAGAGGGGGAAGAGCTATTACTTTACTTCGTTCTACTGCTATGGGGGGAGGGGTATCGCGCATTGTACCTTATATGGATGAAGGATCAGCAATAACAATCCCACGTTATTTTGCTGATTATATAGTCACAGAATATGGCATAGCCAGAATGTATGGAAAAACTTTTCGGGAAAGGGCCAGAGAATTAATTGCAATAGCGCATCCTGATTTTCGGGCAGATCTAACCGAAAGGGCCAATGCACTAGGGATGATCTAATTTAAAAAGGAGGGATGCAAGAAGTTATCGTTTTATTATAATAAACAACAACACCGTATTCTAACAACTAATTTTAATAACAAAAAGATGGATATAACTTGGTTATATAGAAGCATATAAAAAGGAGAGTTTAGATATGGCAGGAATCGTCTCGTATGGAGCACATATACCAGTAACGAGGATCGGTCCGGATACAAAGGGTTGGGATTCAACTATAGAGAAGGCTGTTGCATATTATGACGAAGACAGTTTGACTATGGCAGTGTCCGCTGCTATTGATTGCTTGGGCAATATTGATCGGCGCGCTGTGGATGGTCTGTTTTTCGCATCAACTACTTCACCCTATAGTGAGAAGCTCATTTCGACTACGATTGCAACAGCTGTTGACCTTCGTGATGATATCATCACTCATGATTGCACCAACTCATTAAGATCAGGGACTGGTGCTTTGAGATTAGCATTAGATTCTGTGAAAGCAGGCTCGGTAAATCAGGTTTTGGTAACAGCCGCAGATTGCCGAATAGCTATTCCACGCGGAAGTTTCGACTTAAGCTTCGGAGATGGAGCAGCCAGTTTTATGGTTGGAAACACCAATGTAATAGCAACAATTGAAGGCAGCTATTCAATATCAGATGAGATGCTCGACATTTGGCGTACAAGCACCAGCAAGTACGTACGATCGTGGGAAGAACGCTTCGTATATGATGAGGGATATAACAGAGTATTTCCTTTAGTTGTGAAGGGCCTCTTAGATAAGTGCCAGCTAAAACCTGGCGACATAACCAAGGCTGTTCTGTACGGGCCTGATCGTAGGAGACACGCGGCCATGGCTAAAATGCTGGGATTCCAGCCGGCCCAGATTCAGGACCCGCTATTCGGAAAGCTGGGTAATACGGGCACGGCGTTTTCTTTGATGTTGTTAGTAGCTGCGCTGGAAGATGCTAAGCCCGGTGATAAGATCCTTTGTGCAAGCTACGGAAACGGTGCAGACGCTCTTTTGCTGAAGGTAACTGATGAAATCGTTAAAGTCAAAAACAAACGAGCCATTAAATATAACCTTGGAACCAAGATGATGCTGGACAATTTCGATTCATACCTCAGCTATCGCCATCAGGCTTTTGCAGACGCCGAGCCTCAATTACCATTCAGGCCATCGGCTTCCTGCATCTGGAGAGAACGAGACTCGATTTATAGACTTTATGGTAGTAAATGCAAAACATGCGGCACTATTCAATATCCCCCTCAGAGAGTATGCACTAAGTGTAGAGCAAAGGATAATTTCGATAATATAAGGCTCTCCGATAAAAAAGGAAATCTCTTCACATACTCGCTCGACATCATGGCAGCTGTTCCTCGGTTTGATTTGCCGATGGTCGATGCTGTAATCGACTTTGAGGGTGGTGGCAGGGGTAACTTTATGATGACTGACAAGAACCCGATGGAAATAAAAGTAGGTATGGAAGTCGAGATGACTTTCAGGAAATTGCACACGGCTCAGGGCATACATAATTATTATTGGAAGTGTATGCCAGTTAGAGATAGTAAGCAAACTAAGGGGGAAAATTAAATGGAAAGTATTAAGGATAAAGTTGCTATAGTGGGGATGGGATGCACCAAGTTTGGTGAGAACTGGAACAAGAGTGCAGATGACTTAATGGTAGAAGCGGCTTACGAGGCTTATGAAGATGCTGGAATAGAACCAAAAGATATCCAGGCGGCCTGGTTTGGCACAACGAGGCTGATAACGGGAGAATTTTTGGCTAACGTCCTCAAGTTCGACTATATACCTGTAACACGTGTGGAAAATTTGTGCGCAACTGGTGCAGATGCAATAAGAAATGCCAGTTTTGCCATAGCAGCAGGTATTTATGATTTGGTTATGGTCATCGGGGTTGAGAAATTAAAAGATGGAGGTGCTGGTGGCCTGCCATCACCGCTCATCCAGGAAACAAGTGAAATAATGCCACCTGGCGGAGGAGCTGCCCACTTTTTCGCAAGGATGGCTACCAGGTACATGTATCACTATGGCCTGAGCTACGAAGATATGAAGATGGCCTTGGCCAAGATAGCAGTAAAGAATCATCATAATGGGTCACTAAATCCAAAGGCCCATTTTCAAAGAGAAATAACACTCGAGCAGGTAATGAATGCTCCAATTATGTCATGGCCACTGGGATTATTTGACTGCTGTGGCGTGAGCGATGGTGCGGCGGCAATGATCTTAACCAGGGCTGATCTGGCTAAGAAATTCAGGAAGGATTATATCCTTATCAAAGGCATAGGGCTTGCTGTCGGCGCTCGCCAGGGATATCTTCAACCCGAATACGACTTCGTCCACATTGAAGAAACAATACGCGCTTCCAGACAGGCTTATACAATGGCCGGGATAAAAGACCCTGTTAAGGAGATTGACCTTGCCGAGGTGCATGATTGCTTCACTATCACTGAACTAACAATCTATGAGGATCTCGGTTTTTGTCCGCGCGGGAAAGCAAAAGAGTATATTGACGCCGGGACATTTAACCTGGATGGCGATCTGGCGGTTAATACAGATGGTGGCCTGAAATGTTTCGGGCACCCTGTCGGAGCAAGTGGCATCAGAATGGTTTACGAGATCTATAAACAGATGCAGGGCAAAGCTGGCCCACGTCAACGTAAGAATCCCACTCTCGGACTTACCCACAACCATGGCCTTAATCCCGGGAGTGGAGTTGGATGTGTATTAATTTTGGGCCAAAGATAAGAAAGATTTACGGCAATCAAGTATATATAGATATCAATTCATTAGTAGCTTGTGGGGAAGCCTTGATCAATTAAGTGCCAAGGTAGCTTTGCTTCACTCTCTCATCATGCTCCAGGCTTTCAGATGTGCCAGAAAGCACAATGCTACCTGTTTCCATTACATATCCACGGTCAGCAATACGCAGCGACTCGGCAGCATTTTGCTCCACCAGTAAAATTCCTACGCCACGTTCTTTAATAATTACTATGGCATCCATGACTGATCTTACTATTAGTGGTGATAGGCCTAAAGATGGTTCATCAAGCATTAGAAGTTTGGGGTTTGACATTAGCGCCCTTCCAATAGCCAGCATCTGCTGCTCGCCGCCAGACATAGTACCTACTAACTGGTCTTTCCTCTCTTTTAAGATAGGGAATAGCTCATAAACCTGCTGTCTCATTTTTTCTACAAGGTCGTGATCTCTACGGCGAAGGTACGCTCCCAATTCCAAATTCTTATGTACAGGCATTTCCGGAAAGAGCATCCTACCTTCCGGGCAATGAGAGATACCCAGGCTAACGATGACATCCGGTGATAAGTCATTTATATGCTTACCGTCTAACTCGATATTGCCTTTGATGGGACGAACCAAACCAGAAATTGCCCTGAGAAGAGTAGTTTTTCCGGCGCCGTTGGCACCTAAAATTGCAGCGATCTCGCCAGCATATATTTTCAAGGACACGTCATGCAGGATTTCAGAGGTACCATAACGGACAGAAATTTCATTTACCCGGAGCTGCATAGCATTCCCCCAGATACGCTTTTACAACCTGTTCATGACTTGCCACTTCCTTTGGAGTCCCTTCAGCGATTTTTTTACCATAGCACAGAGCAATAACACGGTCCGATATGCTCATTACCATTCGCATCTTATGTTCGATTAGGCAAATACTTATTCCCGACTTTCGCACCTTTTCCACCAGTTCTATGAGTCCATCAATCTCCCGTATGTTGACTCCGCCCGTAGGTTCATCCAGCAATAAAAGTTTGGGCTCCGTTGCCAATGCTATAGCGATTGATAACCTTTTCTGCACCTCCTGGGTCAGATTGCCCGCTATCTGGCTATCTTTGTCCTCTAAGTCTACAAATGATAATATTTGCCTAGCCTTTTCCCGCGTTTGGGCTTCTTCACGCCGCGTACTACGAGTATTAAAAATTGCTCCCCAAACTGCCGTTCGCGTGTGAAGGCGCTGTCCTATGATCACGTTATCCAGCACTGAGGCACGACTGAATATCGCAGTCTGCTGAAATGTACGGCCTATACCTTGGCGTGTTACCTGATATGGTTTCATGTGTGTTATATCTTTCCCATTGAACCTGATAGCACCGGACGATGATCTGTATATTCCAGTCACTACGTTGAACAAGGTGCTCTTTCCAGAGCCATTGGGGCCAATAATGCTTACCAGTTCACCTGGCCTAATAATTAAATCAATTTCGGATAAGGCAAGCAAGCCGCCGAAATTTTTACTAACATTTGAAATTTCAAGCAAGATAGTATTCCTTACGTGTGCTTCGACTGACTTTTTATCCTGGATATCAGCAAACTAACTTCTCCTGCTACGCCTCTAGGAAGGAATATTATGAACAACACTAAAATAATTCCGAAGAGTAATCCCCTGATCTCAGGCACTATCTGAAGCATCTCGGGTATAGCGATCATGACAAGAGGCCCTACAAGTGGTCCAGCCAGTGTGCCGGCTCCACCGATTATGATGTAGGCGACAACCTCCATACCTTTCATAAAACCGGCCGAGTCCGGACTTATCACTGTATTGTATGAGGCAAAAAGCGCACCTGCAATACCGGCAATTATGGCGCTGATAGTAAAGCTGACAAGCTTATTAGACATAGTATTTATTCCTAATGACTGTGTCAGATTTTCATCATCCCTGATCGCAATAAATGTCTTTCCCACCAGTGAGTTTATTAGCCTGTAGCTGACGGCAAATATAATCACAAGAAAAAACAATATGAAATAATACATGCTAAGTGGTGAGTGAAAACGAATCACATCACCCCATGGGAGAGGTATGGGGTCAGGCCTGGGAGCTCCTGCCAGCCCTCCAGCGCCACCGGTTAGCTCAATCCATGCCATTATGACTATATTAATGATTACAGCGAAGGCAAGGGTAACCAGCACAAAATAATGTCCCCTCAGTCTAAGAGCCGGGATACCTATAAGAAATCCGGCAATACCGCTGATAATAATTGAGGCACAAAAGGACGGCCAGAACCCAAGGCCAAATTTTATGGCAATCAGGCCGAAAGCATAGGCTCCTATCCCCAGAAAGGCAGAATGGCCAACCGAAAGGAGCCCGGTATAGCCAAAAAGCAGGTTGAGTCCAATACAAACAATGGCATAAATGCAGACGATTGTTATAATGGTAATTAAATATCCGCCCATTGCCATAGGGACAATCAGAGCTATAAGCAATAATACCAGCCAGGCCATCCATGGTGAAGAGCTGAGTTTCTCTATCGTTTTCATAGCTCCTTCCCAAATAGACCACGCGGGCGAATTAAAAGCATAAGAATCATGGCAACAAATACGAAAACCAAACTGTATGTAGCGCTAATATAGCCGGAGGTAAGGCTCTCTACCAAAGCAAGTATGAAGGCACCGAGAACTGCACCGGGTATGCTGCCCAGGCCGCCGACAATTACTGCTGAAAAGGCGACCAGCAACGGACCTAATCCCATTGAGGGCAATATCATGACGGCAGGCGCTATGAGTGCCCCCGCAACCCCAGCCAATGCCGTGCCAATAGCGAAGGCCATAGCAGCGATCTGAGTTACCTTTATTCCGCAGAGCATAGCCCCCTCCCTGTTCTGAGCTGTAGCCTCCAATGCAGCCCCTACAGCAGTTTTTTTAATGAACAGTTCCAGGCCTAGCATAACCATCAGTGTAGCCAGTATAATAATTAAACGCTGTACTCCGAGTGACATACCGCCAAACGTTATTATGTCATTTGAGTAGGGAAGGATGAGCCACTTGGTCTCGCCGCCGAACCACAGAAGCGCAGCACCTTCCAGAATCATCAGAAGCGCAATCGCAGCCACAAAAAGATTCGCATGCGGAGCATCTCGCATTGGATAAAACAGGAACCTGTAAATTACCAGGCCAAGAACTGCCAGGATAACGGCAGCCAGTAATATGGACATTAAGTAGCTCACGTTAAGCAGCATGACCACGTAAAAGGCAATATAGGCACCGAGCATATATAAGCTACCATGTGCAAAGTTGGGCACGCCTAATATGCCCAGCATCAGGGTAAGTCCGGAGGCCAGTAGGCAATAAAGACAGCCCTGAGAAATCCCGTTAACGAGATATTGACCTAATTCAGCCACGACAAATACCCTGTCTCCTGTATCATTTATGGATATGGGTGGCATAGCAAGCTCTTGCTTGTCAGAGGCCACCCATTTTCACTTTACGATCTGACTAAGTATACCCGGTAATTACTCCAGTACACTTCTTGGTACAATTAGCTTATCTACGATGACATTGTACTTGCCGTCCTTTATTACACACAGGTTTTCAAATGCACCATACGGAAGACCATTATCCAACATGTCAGTTGCCGGAATTAATTGTGGCAGCTTGCCTTCCTGAAGAGCTTTAGGGCAGGCAGCCCGGATGGCATAAGGATCAGTAACGGTACCGGCTATCTCCATCGCCCGTGCAAGCATGTAACATGTATCCCATGATGGGACAGCAGTTTGTGCCGGTGTCTCATTGTAAGCTTCCTTCCATTGCCGAAGAACGTTAGTTACAGCACCCTTCTTGTCCATATCCGGATATTTCCTGTATAAAGTCCACTCATGCGATTGGACCAGCGAGCCATCAAGCTTATCCAAACCTATCTTTTGCTCAGTCTTCGGCCCCATCTCCGAGGGGAACATGAACTTGCCGTTATAACCTACCTCAAAAGCATGGCTCACGGCTAAAGCAATAGGTTCGTCATACATTACAACGAAAATAATATCCGGATTTTTAGATTTGAAGTTGGTCATGATAGAATGATAATCAGTTGTCTTGCTCATGTCCACTATCTCAAGAGCCGGCACCTGCCCGCCAAGCTTCTCAAACTGATTCTTAAACTCTTTGGACATACCCGACCAGCTATCGGCAAGATCAGAAACTATACAGACCGTCCTGTAACCTCTGTCCCAAGCTGCCTTAGCCAGTGGCAGTGCATAATGCTGAACCGGCATCCGTTCCTGAACGTATAGTTTGTCGCCCATCTTCCTTGTGTTGTCAGATGCGCAGAGAGGGGCGGTTATCACTCCCAGCTCTTCATTTATTTTCATGGCTGCCAGGGCACAGGGACAGCCCATGGGTCCCTGTATCACTTTAACGCCATGCATTTCAACAAGCTGCCTGTATCCCGCCACAGATTTCGCCGGATCAAAGCCGTCATCATAGCTTACTACTTCGATCTTATATGCCTGGTCACCTACCTTGAGACCAGGTCCCAACCCCGTAGTCCCGTTTTTGTTTATATTACTTGTTGCCAACTGAACAGCACGGAGTATACCCAATCCCATGAAGGCTATAGGACCGCTTTGAACACATACAACACCGTATTTGACAGTTTTCACTTCAGCGGGTTTTTGCGGCTGTGATGGCTGCGAACATGCCACCAGGATAGCCAAAGTAATTATTGTTAAAACCAAAATATATATATCCTTTTTAACCATACATCACCTCCAATAATTATTACGTTGTCAGTGGATAACTCATATTATTTCTACATCGGCAATATCTCACCTCCCTGCTATCTAAAATAGTAGGGTATTATATAATATTTTTAATAAAAAATAAAACTAACCATTCAGTAAACATTATACTAAACGGTTAGTCAATATTACAATCGTTCGCATTATATGGCAGGATACTTAGATAATCAAAAGTTGATTCATTTATCTAACTACGATATAATCGATAAACAAGTGATTGATCGGACAGTATGCTAAAAATAACCATTAAAAGAGTGAATATATGAATCGAAGACGTACATCAAGAAAAACCGCTAACCGCAAGGATCAGATTATTGAAGTCGGCACGAGGTTATTTGCTGACAGGGGCTATCATGCTGTGACGCTGGACGAAGTAGCTGAAAAATTAGAGGTATCTAAAGGAACTCTGTACCACCACATCAGTAGTAAGGAGGAGATCCTTCGTGAGATCTGTAATAGAGGAATGAAGAAAACAACAAAGGAAATGTTAGATATACAGAAATCCGACATATCCCCAAAAGAAAAGGTACGTAAAATAGTTCATATGCTGGTGAATAATGCAGCGCTGGAATGGGATAAAATTTCGGTCATCTGGGAGCAGACGAGCGCCCTCCCGAAAAGAACTCAGGATGCAATCAGACGTCAAAAGAAAGCAGTTGAAGTGAGCTTGCGTGAAATTCTGCAGGAAGGTGTAGACAAGGGCGAGTTTAAAATCAACGATATTAAAATTGCTGCTTTCGCAATCTTTGGTATGTGCAACTGGACTTACCACTGGTATCAACCTGAGAGAAAATCGACACCAGAACAGATAACAGGTAAATTCTTAGAAATGCTGGAGAAAGGCTATCTCCGGTAATTTGCCCATTTGATTCAAAGGCTAGTATTTGATCTCAAAGTAGTTTATTTCAACTGTTCTCTGGAAAAATCAAGGATTCGCCGTGCCACAATCAGCATATTTATCTGGCCTGTGCCTTCGAAGATATCATTTATCTTGCCATCACGCATCCACTTCTCGAAAAGATATTTTCTGGAGTAGCCCAGAGGCCCCATCAGCTCGACTGCCTTTTGAGTGATTCTGGTGACAGCCAATCCAGCCTTTGCCTTGGCCATTGAAGCCTCAAGATTGTTAGGTTGAAACTGACTCATTAACCAGAACGCTTTCAAGGTTAGCAGCTTGGCTGCCTTATAGTTTGATTCCATGTCCATAACATCACGCTCTACAGAAGTAAGCTGATGTCTCGGCACACCGTACCGAATCTGAATCCCTTTCTTATCCAGGATTTCCTTAACCAGATCCAGAGCTGCTCGTCCAACGCCCAGTGCTTGAGCGGCTACAAGCGGCCGCGTAGCGTCGAAAGTAGCCATGGCCCTTTTAAAGCCTTCGGTCTTGGTCTTGTCTGCTGATCTGACTTCAGGGCTACCAATTATGTTTTCATAGGGGATGCGGCAATTATTAAAAACAACTGTGGCAGTATCACTGGCCCTGATTCCCAGCTTCTTTTCAAGCTTCTCTACCCTCATTCCGGGGGTACCTGCTTCCACCACAAACGGTTTAATACCAGCTCGTCCTGCTGATTTGTCGATGGTCGCCCACACAACTACAAAGCCATCAGATTGTTCCAAGGCTTTTTTACCCTGAGTTACAAAAATCTTTTCTCCATTAAGTATCCAGCTATCTCCATCACGAGTAGCTGTAGTAGTAATCGCAGAACTATCTGATCCGCAACCCGCTTCCGTTATAGCCATGGCACCCCATTTTGGCGCACCTTCATTGAACCTGTTCAGGAAATGTTTAATCTGTTCCTGAGTTCCAGTCGCATAGACAGCTGCACCTCCAAGCCCTGGCCCAGGTGCACAAAGGAGCAATCCAGCATCACCCCAACATATTTCTTCGACACTCATGGATGCATTCATATCAATGCCACCGAAGAGACCTTCGCGTCTCTTTTGCCAGAGTATGTTAATAACCTCCTGCGGAGTTTCATGTTCATGCTCGTCATAATATCGGCTGACAGGGCGGAGCAGGTCCACAGCAATCTGATGAGCGATCGAAATTATTATTTGCTGTTCAGCTGTAGGTTCAAAATCGATCATTAGTGAAATACCTCCTTCTATACAGTAGCCATGCCATCAAAAGTGGTAAATCCACGTGCGTTCCTAAGATATAGCTCAACAGGATGCTCACGCGTATATCCATGTCCACCGAGAATCTGCACAGCATGGTCGCTAACCGTTAGTACCATATCATCCGCATATATTTTTACTAAAGAAGCCTCTTTATTTGCTACTTCCTTTCGGTCTAATTTCCAGGCAGCTTCCCATGTCATCAATCTTGTAGACTCTATTTCAATCGCCATCTCAGCCAGCATAAAAGCAATGGACTGGCGAGCTGCTATGGGTTCACCAAAGGCAACTCTTTCCTTGGCATAGTCCCGTGAATATTCAAAAGCAGCTCTGGCCACACCCACCGCCATCGCCGCGAGTGTCACTCTTGAATAGTTCATGAAAATGTCAAATTTACATCCACTTTCACCACCGAGCCGGTTCTCTTTAGGTATACGGCAATCGTCGAGTGTAAGCTCATATGTAGGTAGTGCTTTTATACCCATGTTCTTTTCTCGCTCACCAATCTTAAGACCGGGTGTTCTCCTCTCAACAAAGAAACCCTGGCTGTTACCTTTCTCTGCTGCATAAACCAGTATCAATTCAGCAGAGGTCGCTAAAGGAACATAGCACTTCTCGCCATGGATGACATAGTTGGAGCCGTCAAGACGGGCTGTTGTTGCGAGTTGATATGGGTTGAAATCAAAGCGGGGCTCAATGAGAGCCGCAGTGGCTGCTGTGAAATTCTCCCCACAGAAAGCCGGTAAATACTCTTTCTTTTGCTTAACTGTGCCCATTTCCAGAACAGGGGATACCACCAGAGAGGGACAAAGTATATGCATCGCCATGGACAGGTCACCCCATGCCAATTCCTCAGCGATTAGCACTCCCGTAAGGGCTGAGTGTTCTCCACCTGCTCCCTGATATTCTTCAGGAATGCAACTGGAAACAAGCCCTAGTTCCCATGCTGTGTTGATGACCCTATCAGGAATCTCACCAGACTCATCACATTCCCTGTAAATCTTGCGCATCTCATCATTGGCAAACTGTCGGACCATTGTTACTATCATTTGCTGGTCTTCGCGGGGACTAAATGAAATCATGTATCACTCCTTTTCCATTTTCTAATAGAATTGATGTAAACCGAGATACTCGATGGAGCAACATTTTAACCGATCTGTTTAACGCACAGCAAAGAATATAAAAAAACTGCCAAGCACCTTAAAATGACTGTCCAGTCAGTTACCTGATGCCTAATTATAGCGGTAGGATATTACTGATGCAAATAAGTCTGCTGATGGCCGTAAAAAAACTAGCCACCTCAACTCTACTGCCAAGTGCAGAACGTTTTAATTCCGTTCCTGATTGCCAATTATAAGGTGCCTTGTTTTATTGAATTGATGTACCGTGATACTTCACAGCACGAGTTTCCCACGTCTACTAGCTGAACAATGGTGCTGCTGTCACATAAATTCCGCATATTATGGCTGAGGTAATCACACCTGCTACGTTTGGTCCCATGGCGAAAGGCAGGATCATGGCCATATTATTCTCATCTGCAGCGGCTTTTTGGGCGACTTTTGCACAAGTCGGTACGCAGGAAACTGCTGCAATTCCTAACAGAGGATTAACCTTCCCCTTGCTTATCTTACAATATATCAGGCCTCCTATTAATCCTCCTATTCCAGAAAGAAGCAAAGCTGCCATACCCAATATGAGTAGTTTAAGCACAGCAATATTGGAAATGATCTCCACGCTAAACAGGGCACCTAAAGTAAGCCCCAGGAAGAACGTTGAACCATATAGTAGAGGTCCCTCTAAGAAATCAAGAAACCTGGTAATACCCGATTCTTTAACAGCCACTCCGAGGAAAAATGATGTGAACAGGGGGGCTGCCACCGGGAAGAGTAAACACAAAATTACTAAGGCAACGATCGAAAAGGTGAATTTTTCTGCCGGGGATACTTCAGGTATGGCCATCGGGTCCATAGGTATACCACGAAGACGCTTGGGTACCATCAGTTTAATCAGATACGGATACCCGGCATAAGTCAAACTCAGGTATATATAAGCGATAACCGTTATCGGGACAAATAGATTTTTTGACAAAAGTAGAGAGGTATATAATACCATTGGCCCATCTGCCCCGCCTACCATACCGATCGACACTGCTTCTTTTAGATTGAATCCCCATGCCATAGCTAGTGGAACAGTTAGAACCGTACCGAGCTCAGCACACACGGCAAGGATAAGGCTTTGAAAAGGCCTGGCTATAAAAAAATCCAGATCGGTAATGGCGCCTATTCCCATGAAGATCAGACATGCTATCAGGCCGTTACTGAATGTGAATGTGTAAACTGGTTGCAGAAAATCAATCTGCAGTATCTCGACGAGCTTAGTTGGGTCACTAACAAGAGGTTCGAGAAACAGGTTGCTTAGTCTGCCGCCTTCTAAAACAAGCATTCCACAGTTTATAGCCACCATGCCAATGCCCATAGGCAACAGAATAAGAGGATCCAATATTTGCTTATAGCTCAGAAAGATTAATATCAGCCCGATGACGATTAATAGAAGCCGTATTAACGATATCTCCGGACTGCAGTGAAATAAACTGTATATACCTTGAAAGATCTGCCAAAATTCAAATCCGAACATATCGTAAGCCTTTCATTATTTTATTTACCGGGAATGGTTATTTGTCTTCCTTATTCTACGCATTATCTTATATATAAGAAAAATAAGGCATGCAACAAACGCAGCAATGAAGAAAGTCAGTATATATGTAAATATAGCGAATACCAGGCCACCGAGAGACGACTCAATTATATTAAGCATCGCTGTGAATCGTCCTAATTGAGGTTAAGACTGCCAGTACATCAAATTTTTTTATAGATTGACCGATTGCTACATTTAATAGCTTTAATGTACCATTCTCATGTGCTCTAAGGACATTCTTCATTTTCATTGCTTCATAAGTGAGGATTGCATCCCCCTTTTTCAATACATCACCTACTTTGGCTTCAATAGATACGATTTTACCTGGCATAGGTGCTACTACAAAGATTTCCCTCGTTTCCTGACTCATTTGCTTCTCCTTAATCTGAACCTAAATTTTAAAACGAGCACTACGGCTTGCCGTTTAAAGCAATGCTTTTGTAGACCTCGTTGGCTGCAGTGAATGGGTCCAATTTTCCATTTTCAACATCCTCCTTATATCTAGATAGAATTGCATCAGTAGTCAGCCTGTTAATAACGTCAGATGTAATTCTATTGATTACGGTTTCTATAAATTCAGACTGCCTCTGTTTTCGCCTTCGTTCAGCGAACTGCCCATTGTTTATTAACAACTGTCTTTTCATAGCTATTTGCCCATAAAGCTCTTTTATGCCCTTGTTATTAACTGCCTCTGTAGCTACTACAGGAATATCATAATTACTTCGTTCGGCATTTAACTTTAAAATAGCCTTAATATTGTTGAGTGTATCTTCCGCGCCCGGTCTATCAGCCTTATTCACCACAAAGATATCACCGATCTCCATCAACCCGGCTTTCATAGCCTGGATGGAATCACCGGCTTCCGGAACTAACACTACAATTACCAGATCTGAGCTTTGCATAATATCAACTTCGGTCTGGCCCACACCTATCGTTTCAATTAAGACCATTTCCTTCCCGAAGGCATCAAGAAGCTTGATAACACCATGAATTGTTTTAGGCAATCCACCAAGACTACCTCGTGTGGCCATACTACGAATGTAAACCCCGTCATCGAGATCATGCTTCTGCATCCTTATCCTGTCACCCAAAACAGCGCCTCCTGTAAAAGGGCTGGTTGGATCAACGCAGATTATACCGACGGTTTTCTCCTGCCCCCTTAGTAAACTGGTCAACCTCTCTACTAATGTACTTTTACCAGCTCCTATTGGACCTGTGATGCCTATCCGGTATGCTTTTCCAAGGTGAGCGTTGATTGATTTCATTATTCGCGGTGTTGCTTCATCCTCAGACTCAATCAGTGTTACCAACCTGGCCAGCGATAATATATTCCCCTCCAGCATCTCGTTAATCAGTCTGGTTACCATGCTGCTAGACATCTCATGCATAGAATAAATAACTCCGCATATAAATCCTGGCTTTCAGACCTGCTCACATAATGATTATTTTACTTTTATCACTGTTTCTTAATATGCTGTTTAATATAATCTGCTATTTCTTTTATTGATGTACCGGGTCCAAAAACCCTGGCGATACCCTGTTCCTGAAGAAAAGAAATGTCATTCTGCGGAATAATGCCGCCGGCTATTACCATGGCATCTTCCTTACCTTTCGCTTTTAGCAACTCAACTACTTTGGGGAATAGATATTTGTGTGCACCAGAGAGGCAGCTCAGGCCTATGACGTCAACGTCCTCCTGAATTGCTACCTGAGCAATCTTTTCCGGAGTTTGTCGAAGTCCGGTATATATAGTCTCCATTCCCGCATCTCTCAAACCCAGGACAATTATTTTAGCGCCCCGGTCGTGCCCATCTAATCCTGGTTTAGCAATAAGTACCCGTATCTTGCTTTTTTCACTCATATAAGCACCCTCCGTCATTAAAGAGCAATGGGTTGGTATTCCCCGAAGATATCTCTGAGAACATCGCACATTTCCTGCAAGGTAACATAAGCTTTAGCACACTCTATGAAAGTTGGTATCAGGTTTTCATTTTCGTCTTTTGCCTTGACCCTTAAATCATTTAACAATTTGCTCACTGCATGATTATCTCGTATACTATTCACTACCATAAGGTTTTGAATTTGTTTTTCTTCTGCCTTTTCCCTTTTTTCAGGATCGTAAGGATGCGGCACCAATCTGGTAGTCATCACTTCCAATTCATCTTCCCCCACAAAACAATTGACACCTACTATCAAATCTTCGCCGTTCTCTATTCTTTTCTGTCGCTCATAGGCGCCTTTCGCTATTTCCCTCTGCATATAGCCATTCTCGATAGCAACCACGGCACCACCCATAGCCTCTATTTTATTCAGATCATCCCATGCCGCACTTTCAATTTCATTAGTTAAAGACTCTATGTGATACGATCCGGCAAGTGGATCCAGCACCTCGGTCAGCTTTGCTTCGTATTGCAGAATTCTAGCGCCGTCCTGAGCTAGCTGACTGGCTTCCATACTCCATCCTAATCCCAACGCTTCATCATAAGGGGGATATACGATCGGCATACCGCCACTAAGAGCCGATGCAATAGCACCAACAACTGCACGGGTTATATTATTCAGAGGTCTCTGAACTGTGCAGTTCTCATTACCCATATTTGCATGAAGACCGGCCCGGAGCAGCAGTGTCCGTTCTTTTTTCGCTCCAAATCTCTCTTTGAGTATCTTGGCCCACATACGACGTGCCGCTCTCTGAAAAGCTATCTCTTTAAAGAATTCCATGCTCCCGCCAAATGAATTGACAGTGAATCTAGGAACAAATTCATCCACATCAAGACCTGCACGAATGCCTTCTTTTATATATGCAATTAAATTTGCCATGCTGAAAGCGAGGTCCTGTGCACGTGTTGCACCAGCCTGACGTATATGATATCCACCCAGCTGGTTTATATTCATGCTCGGGCAGTATTTGGTGATGAATACGATGCTATCCCGGACCATTCGCATGGAAGGGCCAGGAGGGAAAATATAAGTTCCCCGCGCAACAAATTCCTTCAGGATGTCGTTTTGTGGCGTAGCTCGTAGTTTATCGAATGAAATTCCCCTTTTCTCTGCAAGTGCAAAATACATGGCCAAAATAATATTGGCAGGCGCGTTGATAGTGTAATTTGATGCTATCCTGTCCAGGTTCAGATCTCCTTGAAAGGGCTCATAAATAATTTCAAAATCACGCAATGTGTCAACCGCTACTCCGGTTTTGCCTACCTCTCCTCGCACCATGGGATTAGATGAATCGTAGCCACACTGAGAAGGGAGATCGAACGCTAAATTTGGGCCTCCTCTCTGTCCTAATTTTTGCATTTGCATGTAGTAGTCACGGGTATCTTCTGCTGTCCCATACCCCGAATAAGTTGCTGCTCTCACCAGGCCTGATCCCCCTGGCATGCTGCCTCTCAGGGCGGGTCTGTAAGGTATTACCGCGTAAGTACCTGCTGTAAAAGGGTATTGGCCAGGAAATCCCACATCAGTCAAAAAATCAAAATTTTCGAGGTCCGCCGGACAGTAGAATCTATTTGGAGATTCCTTTAAACCGAACCTATCTAGCGAAGGTTTTATTACTTTTTCTTCCCATTTCTTTCTTTCACCTTTGATTTTTTCAATCTCTTCGCTCATTGTACACTCCTCATAGTATCTCTATTTCAGACATTTGCCATATACATCGTATACTTATGGCCTTCGATTGTCAGTTATAAATTGGGGTACAGTGTAGTATTTCAACTGGTATTCCAGTTGCTCTCTCTATATCCAGGTATATTCTGCCGGTGAGATCTCTTCCCCAACCACTTAAACTGAATGGGGAAGAGGGAATTACTATTAAATCCGGGTGATGTTTTGCATTGTTCAGGTATTGTTCAATACAATCAATAAAGTCCTGCACTACCAATAAATCACCTATAAGAATATTACCACCGAAAAATTTATTTTCAGGCACTTCTATATGTATTTCAATATCTGTGCCGTCGAATAAATGTGATTCAGAGAGACATTGTTCAAAAAAGGGCTTAACCAGCTTTGAAGAGAGGAACAGCACACGGTTTGCTTGATGAGTTTCTACTATCTTTTTTAGATCTTCAATATATTTGATTCTAAAACCGCTTCCCATGAACACGACACCATAATATGAATCCACTTCTTTTGAATATGGGTAATCATACTCGTGAGGATTTATTTTTACCTGATTATTTTGATTATTCCTCCTGATACTAAGTGAGACCTCTCCGCAGTTATCCCGTGTAAACATTGACAGCAAATCCCTGGCTTGCGGGCGATTACGCACAGGTATACCGCCTATGTTCGTAATTACATCTCCTCTCCTGATACCTCCGAGAGAAGCTGGGGAGTTTTTTACCAGTCCAACTACCTGAGCAAGATTGATTTGATCGCAATAGAGTATTTCCTCATACATAGTAGGCATCACAATTATGGGATTATCAATGATTTCCCTCATTGACCTGGCCCTGGAGATTATCTGCTTCCAAATTACTGGGCTATCGAATAGCTCTTGCTGCGAAAAATAACGGGTGTAACCGGGAAGATTGATTTGAATTAAATGCGTTTCATACTGAGTGGCATATTTTATGGTATTTACCAGATCATCTAACATTTCACGTTCATTATCCAGCGGCCATGGTACTATGACGGTAGCATAAGGGATACTTTTTTTCTTAAGTAGATTCAATGATGCTATTGCTATTTCCGGTTGGTTATCCTTCATTAATCTATAGCGTCTGCCTGGTGAAGAACTATTCAAAGACAGGTAAACGTATAATGGTTTAAACTGGGTTAATTGTTCGATAAATTCAGGTGTGAGATTCCTCCCGTTGGAGGTGATCCTGATGACACTGGATGTAACTCCCCTGAGCTTTTGCAATACATGCATAAAGTGTGGATGCTCTGTTATTTCATAGACAGAACCACCGGAAGGGAATAAGGCCGTCTTATTTCTTTCAGAAAAATACTTCACCCTCGTGTTTAATTGATTAAATTCCTTATCGCTATTGCTTTTCACACAGGTAGTTGCCTTTAAAACGGGGGGGTTACCGTTATTACAACAAAAAACACAATCACAGCTGCATCTGCTTCCCAGGTATTGTAGGATTTCATTAGGATCTCCTGAGCTATTAATTATCCAATCCCGGAGATTTTTTAATCGGAAACTGTCTATATTAACAACATGGCCATTATTTTCTAATTCGATCAAGTTCAATAAGGATTTAATTAATTTTTTTATTAAAACGATCCTGGGCTCGTAAAATGCAGGGGCATCTTCAATATTTGAATGCTGCGCTGATTCAGCTTTGTGAGAAGAATATTTATCTAGTGTGATATCACCATATTTAGAAAATATTTCATATTTATTTTCCCGATCCATCATCCATCTGAATCCATCGATCTTTATATCCTCCCCATCTTTCAGTGGAACAATTATGTTGAGAACATTTTCCAATACAACTCTTACAAATTCAGCCAAACGATGATTATGAACAGGTGTTTCACTGACTTCTAAATCTAGCTTATACCTGAATATATAATCGTCAAGCATCTCATTTTCCATGAAAATTCGGTTTTCGTTTCTCAATGAAAGCTGTCAATCCTTCTTTTAAATCTTCTGTCTGCCAGCATTCTTGCATAATGGCATGGAGTTGGGTCTTTGCTGGTTCACTCAACCTCGACTCAAGCAACTTATTCATGATTGTTTTGTGACCAGTTACGGCCAGCGGAGCATTTTCAGCAATTTCTTTGGCAAATGCGTAAGTGAATGAAGCAAGATCTTCTGCACAAACTACGTAGTTAACCAACCCGATTTCTTTAGCTCTTTGCGCTGTTAGGAACCTACCTGTGAAAAATAGCTCTTTTGCATAAGATATACCAACCAGATCGATAAACCTCTGGATGGCTTCGGGGAAATAAATTATTCCTAACTTAACCGGATTTATTCCTATTTTTGCCGTATCGGCTATTACTCGAAAATCACAGGCAGAGGAGAGGTCACATCCAGCACCGATAGCATATCCATATATCATGGCTATTACCGGGTAACGGCAATTGGCAACAGATTGCACTGCGTGGGGGATTAGATTTCCTGCGACACCGTTAACCATGAGCGCTTCTATATCAGCACCAGCACAAAAAGCCTTCTCTCCAGCTCCGCGTAAGATGACAACCCTGACGTCTGCATCTGTATTTATGCTGTTGAAAACGGTGATAATATCCTTCAACACATAGCTATTTAAAGAGTTCCGTTTCCCCGGGCTATTAATTGTAACCGTACAAATGTAATCTTGCTTTCCTACTAAAATATTTTCCATCAGGTTCTCCACTTACAAATTCTTGTTATGAGAATTTAATATTTGGTATGTTAAGGATAGGATTAATAATAGTGCCGGTAAAATTATACCAACCGGTCAGTATCTTATATATTAACTTATTCCAGTCAATTATCGCAAGAAGAATGCAATTTGATCATCAAATTAGCATCCGTGCTGAACACAATCGGGGCAGACGGGGCTTTTCCTTTGTGCGTTGTTATTTATTTGACCCTGCAAATATATATAAAAGGGTATAACTCGTGGCCCCCGTGTATCTTCATTTATTATTCAGTAGAGTAAAGATAGAATAATGATTTCCAACGGTTAGATTTATTAAAATTCCGCGATTGATTAACCAGTCGGTATAATTATATAATTACTGCATTCAAGATTTCAACTGTGATATTCTGGAATAATTTGTATATTGTTTATGCTTCTAAACTAGGTAATGAGGTGAATTCAAGTGAGCAATGAAATGGGCGAAAGGGTAAAAGAATTAAAGGAGTTGCGGGAAAAACTATACCTAGGCGGCGGAAAGGAGAAAATCGATAAGCATCGTGCCAAGGGCAAGCTGACAGCACGTGAAAGGATTTATAGATTATTAGATCCGGGCAGTTTTGTGGAGTCTGGTTTATTTTCTGAGTATAAACAGGGAGCTCCTGGAGACGGGTTGATTGTAGGGCATGGCACCATTAATGGCAGGATTGTGTGTATATACGCACAGGATTCTACAGTGCTTGGCGGAACAGTGGGCTCACTGCATGGCGAAAAACTATATATGGAAATTGAGAAAGCTATGAATATGAGGGTCCCGCTGATTGGGTTATTGGATTCTCCGGGTGTCAGAGCGGATAGAATAGATAGGCCAACAAGGGGTGTTGGTGACAAAAACCAGGGGACAATTTATTTCCCACTAACACAAGCATCAGGTGTAGTCCCGCAGATCTCTGCCATTCTGGGATCCTGCGCCGGGGCTGCAGTTTATGGCCCAGCATTAACTGATTTCATTTTCATGGTGGACGGCATCAGTCACATGTTCATCACCGGGCCTCTTATGATCCAATCTGTGATTGGCGAACAAATAACAATGGAGGATCTCGGTGGTGCGAGGGTTCACTCACAGATTTCCGGTGTCTGCGATTTCAGGCTACCTGGTGAGGACGAATGCTTTGCGAACATAAAAAGGTTATTGAGCTTTTTACCTTCTAACAACGAGGAAATGCCACCAGTCATTCAATCCAAGGATAACCCCGACCGCATCACCGATGCCCTGGCTGAAATTGTACCTGCCGATTTTAACGAGGTTTATGATATGCATCATATAATCAATGAAATTGTGGACGGTGGTGATTTCCTTGAAGTAAAGGCTGAATTTGCTCCCGAAATTATCGTCGGGTTCGGACGTCTGGACGGCTATACTGTAGGAATAATAGCCAACCAGCCTATGGTCTGTGCAGGCAGTCTTACTATCGACAGTTCTGATAAAGAGGCCAGATTTATAAGATTCTGTGATTGCTTTAATATTCCAATGGTGCTGCTGATTGATACTCCGGCATTTTTGCCAGGGTCACAGCAGGAACATGGAGGAATAATTCGCCATGGGGCGAAGGTTTTATATGCTTTATGTGAAGCTGTTGTCCCCAGAATAGCTGTACGTCTGCGCAAGTGTTATGGCGGTGGCAATTTAGGCATGGGCGCACTGCGGGGGCACGGCACCGATTTAATCCTTGCCTGGCCCACTGCTGCATATGGAGTAATGGGCACCAGGCAGATCGTAGAGCTTCTGTATTCAAATCAGTACAGAGATACTGCTGATCCCGAGCAAGCTAAAGAAAATCTTATAAAGGAGTACGGAAAGATTTTCGATACACCTTACCACATCGCATCTGAATCCAATCTACTTGATGACATCATTGAACCGGGTGAAACCAGATTGAGGCTTATCAGAGAGCTCCGGTTACTACGGCGTAAGAAAATATCTAGAATACAAAAAAGACACGGCAACATGCCTTTGTAATCAGCTTATCAGGTACTTAACTGCTATGGCATAAATGACCAATTGTTACCAATAATTAAATACCAGTAGCTTGCTTACATATGTAAAAACTTAAAATTCACACACACAGCGGTCAAGTTTGATTTTGAATACAACCCGGGTTTGACAAATTCCATTGGATATAGTATAAATAACTGACTGGTCGGTTGTATTTTTTAGTATATTGTCCGGTTGAGTGAAATTTGATCAGTTAATAATTTTAATATAAGGATGGTGTGCCTATGATTATCGATACTCATGTACATATGACTTCACCAGGGTTTGTCAGAGGCAGATTCGCCAAATCTAATGCGCGCACTGCCATATCATTATATAGCCGGGTGCATAACAAAAAAATAACCATGGATGAATATTTTGAGATGCTTAAGTCCCGGGTGGATCCCGACTGTAGCAAGATGATTGCAACTATGGACAGGGCAGGCATAGATAAAAGCGTTATTTTTGGTGTTGATTGGGCATATGCCGTATCTGGTGAGCCAAGGATCAGTAACAGAGAGCAAAACCGTATCCATGCGGAAATGGCCAAGAAATATAGGGGGCGGTTAATAGCCCTGGCTGCCCTTGATCCCAGGCGACCCGATGTAATTGACCAAGCAACTGAAGCTATTGAAGAATGGGGTATGAAAGGATTCAAAATTCATCCGTCAGCCGGATTTTATCCACAGGATCCAATTTGTTTTCCCCTCTATGAGAAATGTGCGAAATGGGGAGTGCCGATAGTGTTTCACAGTGGGGGTGGAGAAAGGAACTGGGAGTTTGCTCAGCCCTGGAATATAGCCACAGTCGCTGATCATTTCCCCGGCGTAAAAATGGTAATGGCTCATGCCGGGGGTGAGTCCTCTGCCCAGGCATTGAATGCCGCTATGGTATTACCCAATGTATATCTGGACATTTCGGTAATGCAACTTAATTATAAGCTGAATCCTGATTATTTTTACCGTTGGTTGCGAAACTTAATTGATTGGGCCACTCCTTGGAAGATACTATTCGCCAGCGATGCTCCAATGCCTACTTTTTGGGTTTCTAATGAAGAATGGGTACAGGCCATAAAGGAACCCAAGACAAAAGAAGTAAAGTTCACTTCGGAGGAGATAGATATTATTCTAGGCAAAGCAGCTGAGCAGGTTTTTGATTTCTCGTAGAAGAGACTTATTTAATTAGATTGTTGTTTTGGTAATCGTTTAGTAAATTGTCAGTTTGAAAATCAGTTGATTGGTCAAAGCATATATATTTGGTAAATTTGGAGGAACATCATGGGAGACATTTTAGATGTTATTACAACGAGGAGGAGTATCAGACGATATAAGACTGATCTCGTTCCTGACGAATTGATAGATAAGATTTTAGAGGCTGCGCGCTGGGCACCTACTGGTGAGAACTATCAGCCGTGGCGGTTTATTGTAGTCAGGAATCCTGAAATAATTAAAAAAATCGGTACGCTAGGGAAAATAATAACAGGTTCATGGGCAACGGCGGATTATTCTCTCGGGCGTATACAGGAGCGGTTTGCCAAAATTGAAGATCCGGTGAGAAGGGAAGAAGTTCTAAAAGTAATGTATACGGGCCAAGTCTCAGAGTTCCCGGGCAAAGCTCCCTTGATTATAGCGGTCATAGGTGATTTAAAACCGCCCTCCGCAGATGTGGCATATGATTTATGCGCAGCCCTGGAAAATATATGTTTGGAAGCACATTCGCTGGACTTAGGTGCCTGCTGGGTACATGCTCCTGCTGCTAATATCAGAAGGGCGAACAAACTGAAAGAGCTGTTAAAAATCCCAACAGGAATTGGTGATTATAAATTGATGGCTATTGTTGCCATTGGTTGGACTGACGGGCCAAGACAACATCCCAGACCTAAAAAATCTTTATCAGAATTGGTCTACTGGGAAGAATTCGGTAATACAAGGAGGCCCTAAGTGGACAAGAAATTCTTACTATCTTATTTGAACGACTCATTAGCCCTCTATGAGGAGACTTTGTGGCATGAGCTGGGCGGTATAGCTGGCGCCAAGGGCGATATGGTCGGTGTAAGTTTCATCAGGTCGCAAAATATTATAGGGAATACTACCGAGGATATCATTGGTAATTGCATTAAAGCAATAGTTAAAAATGGGATTGCCGAAGAAATAAAGTATGTACTTGGTGGTAAAGGTATCTGCTTGAAGTTAAGAGTTAAGGGGTGCTGTCATTTACCAGCAGCAACCAAAGTCAAAAATGATGGTATTAAGCCTTACATGTGCCCGATCGTTAATATGATAGTTGATAGGTTGATAGAGCAGCTTGGATATGAGACCGCTTATGTTGCCGACTTGGAAGTAGATGAGGGAAGTAAGCAATGCCAGCTTATTTGTGCTATATATGAGAACATTGACAAAATCGGCCAGGTATCAGATTGGACTAAAATTCCTAATCCATAAATCGGAACAATAGTTACTGGCCTTTTGATTTTTATTATTCTATTTAACAAAAGACCGGCTTGAACTTTTGTTGGGGTACTAATTGGACTTAAGTGAGATAATCAGGAATACCACCCACCAATACAGCGATAAAGTGGCTGTTTATAACGAGAATAGCAGAGCAACTTTTACTGAGTTAGATAGACGTGTTAATAAACTATCCAACGCCCTGGTCGACATAGGGATGAGACCAGGTGATGTTCTGGCAGTTCAACTAAAAAACTGCCCTGAGTACAGGGAAATATACCTTGCTTGCTTTAAAGCGGGTTTGGTTGTACTGCCTATCAACTTCAGGTTGACCGCGAAAGAGATTGAATACATTGTTAATCTGAGCAAACCTCGGATTATTATTACTGAGCCGGAATACATCAGTACAGTGGCATCTCTAACATTAGATTCAAGCTGTATTGAAAAGATGATTTGTATTGGGGCTACTCAACCTCCAGTAATAGACTTTGAGCAGTTTATTCATAATAGCTCATCTGAAGAACCCGATATACGTGCTGTAGAAGATCAACTCGCGCTGCTGATGTTTACCAGTGGTACTACCGGCCGTCCCAAAGGAGCCAGGATTACACGAAAAAATATATCTTCCCACCTTGCTATATCCGCACAAATGTTTGATATTTATCCCGATACCGTTTATTTGAGCATCATGCCAATGCATGCCAGCGCCGGCTTTATGACAGATCTATCTTTTTTTACCGCCGGTTCAGCCATTGTCTCATTAAGAGACTTCGCAATTGGCGCCAGAAATATTGGGCAGATTATCAAAAAATACGAGGTGACTGATACATTTCTGGTGCCTACTGCACTTAACTTCCTCATAAATGATCCAACATTTGATATCAGTCTCTTTAGCAGCCTGAGGACCGTATTGTATACGGGATCGCACATGCCAGCGGAACTGTTAAAAAAAATAATGCGGTTATTCGGCAATATTTTCGTCCAGGCTTATGGCTCCACTGAGACGATTGTAATAAGTATCTTAACAAAAGAAGATCACCTTATTTCTAATGCAGACGGGATATTAACCAAGATCGAATCCGCTGGCAAACCATTGCAGGAGACGAGGGTACGTATAGTTGACGATAATGATGAGGAAATGCCAGCCGGAGAGATAGGAGAAATCGTTGTGAAGAGTGCCAGAGTAATGAATGGCTACTTGGGCATGCCCGAATTAAATACCAGGGTACTAAAAAGGGGATGGTATCATACGGGAGACGTGGGCTATATTGATCGAGATGGTTACATATTTATAAGAGATAGAATAGATGACATGATTATATCTGGGGGTATCAACATTTATCCAAGAGAGATAGAGGAAGTTATTTTTAGGCATCCTGCAGTACTGGAGGTCGCTGTAATTGGTATACCCGATGCTGAATGGGGTGAAGCTGTCAAGGCAGTGGTTGTACCAAAGGAAGGGGCTGATGTTGAAGCGAATGATATAGTACAGATTTGCAAAGATAACCTGGCAGGTTATAAGAAACCAAGATACGTAGAGTTTGTTAAATCTTTGCCTAAAACATCCAGCGGTAAAATCATTCATAAACAGCTTGCGGATTTGTACAGAGAGAGGTGATTACTTGATCTTAAGATATCAACACAATTTATCTCTATGAAATTCGTAATAGATTTGGTAAAGGATTTTTTATATTCAAATTAATTAGCTATTGTTATAACTAAATAATTGGCAAATCAATGGAGAATTTCAATTAAATGAAAGATTTTGATGTTGTTGTTATTGGCGCCGGTTTAGGCGGTCTTTCTTCTGCAACTTCACTTGCAAAGGCCGGGAAAAAGGTATTGCTTCTCGAGAAGCATAGTGTCCCGGGTGGTTATGCTTCATCTTTCGTCCGCAAGGATTTCGAATTTGAAGTGGCATTACATGCGTTGTCAGGGCTGGGAAACGAGAAAAACCAAGGCCCTGTCTGGAAGATTCTCGATCGTTACGGAGTCCGCCCAAAAGTAGATTTTATACTTATTCCGGAGCTGTACAACTGTGTGTTCCCTGCTTTTGAAATAACCATACCTTTCGGAAGGGAGAATTTTGAGAACATTCTATGTGAGAGATTTCCCGAAGATAAAGAATCGATAAGGAATTTGTGTTCAATTATATTTAACTATTCCGAGGAATATATAAAGGCACTTCGCATGGGTATGGATTTTGCCATGACCCAACCCGGAAGATTTCCCACTTTAACGGCGAATTTTGGAAAAACAGTTGACGAAGTTATTAAACCCATCGTAGCAAATGAAAAAATCAGGGCTATTGTCTGTCAGACCTGGGCTTATCTTGGTCTCCCACCTGCTCGGTTGTCTTTTTCGCCCTGGGCACTGATGATGAGTTCGTATATCAGGTTTGGCGCTTACCACATCCGGGGTACATCTCAATCATTATCGCAGGCTTTTGTTGATACAATCGAAGAATTAGGTGGAGAGGTGTGGCTTAATAACGGAGCAAAAAAAATCTTAACATCAAAAGACAAGGTTACAGGAGTTGTTACATCTAGCGGTACTGAAATAATTGCACCGTATGTAATATGCAGCGCTAATCCCATTACCACCTGCATAGATCTCCTCGGGGCAGATAATGTCCCGTCCTGGTATTTAAAGAGGTTGGGAGCTTGGACTCCGGCAACTTCAACTTTCAATGTATATCTGGGGATGGATTGTCCTTACGATAGATTAGGCATTAAAGCATACGAAAACTTTGTGAATTTAAGTTATGATATAAATCAACAATATGAATCGATGAACAGGGGAATACCTGACGGCATCACGGTGACTGCGTACAACGTTCTTGACTCAAGTTACGCGCTACCGGGTAAATCAGTTATGACCTTAACCCTGGGTAACTATTCTAAACCATGGTTAAGACTGAAGGGAGCAGACTACTTTGATGCTAAAAATCACCTTGCTGATAAATGTATAGCATTAGCGGAAAAAGTAGCTCCCGATCTCCGTCAACATATTGAAGTAATGGAAATTGCGACTCCCCTGACCAATATGCGCTATACAGGTAATCTTGGTGGAAGTATTTATGGGTTTGATCAAACCTATGAGTCAAATATACCACTGCCAAACCGTGGCCCGTTAAAGGGCCTCTATTTTGCTAATGCATGGGTTAATATTGGAGGTGGTTTTGAAACATGTTTACAGTCTGGCTTTTTTGCAGCCAGAGATGCTCTAAAGGACATGAATAACGGTGGGAGCGAAGCTAGCCTGATGAATAGAATACAAGCCCAGGCAGAGAAACAGTCAGCCAAAGCTTCGGAATTGAAAGAAACTGTCTTTTTGCCCGATAGGCAAGCACTGAAAAGATTTCATGCGGAACGTGTTTCTCTTAGAGTAATTGAGATAATCCGGGAAACGGAAAGTACTAAAACTTTGCGTATGGAACCGCTCGACGGTGATATTCCCTTTTTCCGCGCGGGTCAATATATTAATCTGGTATTGAATATTGATGGCGTTATCACCTCACGCGCATACAGCATTTCATCATTGCCGGGAAAGCCCTATTACGATCTAACTGTGAGGCGTATGCCCATTGGGTATGTATCCCACTTCCTTTTGGATCGTACCAGAAAGGGTGACGTTTTTACTGTCTCGGGGCCGCATGGAAATTTTTACTACGAGCCTTTGATCGATACTGAAGATCTGGTGTTCTTAGCTGGAGGTAGTGGTATTACACCCTTTATGTCCATGATAAGAGAGTTGACGGGGAAGAAAAAGCCTCTAAATATTCATTTATTGTATGGCAGCAGGAATCCTGCAGATATAGTTTTCGAAGAGGAATTGCTAAATATATCTCACAAACATAAGAACGTTAAAGTAGATTTTATTATCAGCGAACCCCCGACAGGTTGGAAGGGGACATCAGGATTGCTCGACCAGAAAATGATAGGAAGTCTTGTTGGTTCAATAAAAGATAAAACTTTCCTCATGTGCGGTCCAGCACAGATGTATAAATTATGCGATGAAGCCTTAAAAACACTGGGAGTACCATTACGAAGCATACGTAAGGAAGTATTTGGCCCCCCGGCAGACGTAACTATGGAACAAGGCTGGCCGGCCGCAGCAACAAATATGATATTTAATATTATCGAGGAACGTTTAAATAAAAGCTTTAAGGCTAAGGCGACTGAACCTCTGTTGGTATCCATGGAAAAGGCGGGGATAGTTGTCCCTGCGATATGCCGTTCCGGCGAGTGTATGGCCTGTCGTACCAAGCTGCTGAAAGGGAAGGTATTTATTCCACCAAGTGTCCATTGTCGCCAGATTGATGACAAAGCTAATTATATTCATCCATGCATGTGTTTTCCAGTTGAAGACCTGCGTATTCGTATATCGACCGCCTAGTATACGTATATGTAATGTATGTCCTATGCTAAAATATCGTCTAGCTATCGTTAATGGATATTTCTGCTAGTCCATTTCGAAATCAAAGGTTTACATGGATAACTAATTGACATAACATTTTGCACGACCCTATTTTTAAGGACATCGGGCGCATCATTGTCGCTCTTCGCGATTGTATGGTCGTTACATTACATTGACCCACCGGTACTAAAAGCCGTATAATCCCTGTGTAAACCGATGCATGACCTGCACGAGAGTTGCGGCATCTTTGGCATTTACGCCCCCGGAGTAGATGTAGCCCGAATCACTTTCTTTGCCCTGTATGCGCTCCAGCACCGTGGACAGGAAAGCGCGGGCATAGCTACTGCGGAGGGCAGTAAAATCTATATCCACACAGATATGGGACTGGTCTCGCAGGTTTTCACGGAAGACGACCTCGTCCGCTTAAAGGGCAACATAGCCATCGGCCACAACCGTTACTCCACTACCGGATCCAGCGTTGCCTGCAACTCCCAACCAGTTATCGCAGGCACCACCGAGGTCAAACTGGCGCTGGGACACAACGGCAATATCACCAATTCCAAATCGCTGCGCACTGAGCTCGAAGAGAAGGGATTCAGCTTTAACTCCAGCACTGACTCGGAGGTTATCGCCAACCTGATCATTGCAGCACCGGAAAAAGATATTGAGGCTAAGATTAAATACGCCATGCGGCGGCTGATGGGCGCTTACAGCCTGGTCATACTGGCCAATGAGAAACTCTACGGTGTCCGTGATCCGATGGGCGTGAGGCCCCTCTGCCTGGGTACGCTGGACGGTGGCTGGGTGATAGCTTCCGAGACATGCGCGCTGGATCATATCGGCGCCCAGTATGTCCGTGAAGTTGAGCCGGGTGAGATTGTGACCATGGATAACAACGGTCTGCGCAGTACGCACGTCGAGAGTAACCGTAAGGCGCTGTGCATCTTCGAGTATATCTACTTTGCCCGCCCGGACAGCGTGCTGAACGGAAAGCTGATTTATTCAGCCCGCGAAAAGATGGGAGCAATCCTCTCACAGCAGTACCCGGTAGATGCTGATATGGTGATGGGTATCCCCGACTCCGCCACGGCGGCAGGAATCGGCTATGCACGGGCCTCAGGTATCCCTTATCACGAAGGTCTGCTGAAAAACCGCTATGTCGGACGTACCTTCATCGAACCGGATCAGAGGCTGCGCGAGCTCGGAGTTCGCCTTAAATTTAACCCGCTTACTCAGGAGATATCCGGCAAGCGCCTCGTCGTGGTGGACGACAGTATCGTGCGGGGCACGACCACGCCGCGCGTTATCAACATGCTGCGCAAGGCGGGTGCCCGCGAGATACACATGCGCATCTGTGCGCCTCCCATAAGCTATCCCTGCTTTTTCGGGGTGGATATGGCCACGCGCTGGGAATTGATTGCTGCCCACAAGAGTGTCGCGGACATCAAGGATGCCATCGGAGCGGATACGCTGGGCTATATAAGCATGGATGGATTGATCGAGGCTGTGGATTTACCCAGGGATATATTCTGCTGTGCCTGCTTCACGGGGGAATACCCCACCCCTGTTCAGCTCGAGATGGACAAGCTGCAGCTGGAGACCCTCCCGCCCATCGACCTGCAGAGGAGCCTCAGTGAAATCGAGACATAGAGGCGCTTACGCCCAGGCCGGCGTGGACATCTCCGCTGCGGATAAGACCAAGGACCTGATCAAGGAGATCGTACGCGCCACCTTCCGCCCCGAGGTGCTGACCGATATCGGGCATTTCGGTGCTTTCTTTAAGCTCGGGCAGTATCAGGACCCGGTGCTGGTGTCCAGCTCGGACGGCGTTGGCACCAAGCTGAAGATCGCCGTGCTGATGGACAAGCACGATACAGTGGGCATGGACCTGGTGAACCACTGTGTCAACGATATCCTGTGTTGCGGGGCACATCCGCTTTTCATGCTGGACTATATCGCCGTGGGCAAGCTTATGCCGCATAAAGTGGCGGCCATAGTCCAGGGGATGGCACAGGCCTGTACGGATGCCGGTTGCGCTCTGATAGGCGGCGAAACCGCTGAAATGCCCGGCATGTACAGGGCCGGTGATTACGACCTGGTAGGATTTATTGTTGGAGTGGTGGAGAAAAACCGTGTTATCAAGGGGGATAAGATAGCCGGGGGGGATGCGGTACTGGGGCTGCCTTCCAGCGGGTTGCATACCAACGGTTACTCGCTGGTGCGCAAGGTTTTCGGTATAGAGCGTGATGCCATCCCGTTGAAGATGATCTACCCCGAGCTGGGCAGGACGCTGGGCGAGGAGCTGCTTCAGCCGCACCGCTGCTATTATAACGATTTGAAGCCATTCCTAGGGGTAATTAAAGGAATGGCGCATATAACGGGAGGCGGTTTCGTGGGCAATATCCCGCGTATATTGCCACAGGGCCTTTCCGCGGAGATAGACAGGTGTTCCTGGCAGGCACCACCCATATTTGAGCTTATACGGAAGCAGGGTAGTATTAAGGATGCCGAGATGTTCCGGGTGTTCAATATGGGCATAGGCATGGTGGTTATATGCGGGCAGAATACAGCAGAAAAGATAATGGCTGCGCTGCCGGGAGCTAAGCTCATCGGGAAGGTCGTCAGGGCTGACGGCAGCGAACGGGTGATAATACAATAGGGGGTGGTCTTATGCGCGCAATCCTCAGCGTCTCCAACAAGGCAGGTATCGTCGATTTCGCAAAGCAGCTCCAGGACTTGGAAGTCGAGATCTTCAGCACGGGGGGCACCAGGAAGTCCCTTACCGAAGCGGGTCTGAAAATACGCAGCATCTCGGATATCACGGGCTTCCCCGAGATACTTGACGGGCGGGTCAAAACGCTTCACCCGGCGGTACACGGCGGTATACTCGCACGCCGCGACCTGCTCAAGCACCAGATGGAGCTGAAGAAACATAAGATCGGGATCATTGATATGGTGGTGGTGAACCTATATCCCTTTGTGGAGACGGTGGCTAAACCCGGTGTGACCCTCGAGAACGCGCTGGAGAATATTGATATCGGCGGACCCACCATGATACGCGCCGCCGCCAAGAACTTCCCTGAGGTGCTGGTGGTGGTCGATCCTGCCGATTACGACGCGGTCATTGAAAAGCTTAAAGGCGGAAAAGTAGATCAGGCTTTTCGCAGGAAACTGGCGCAGAAGGCCTTCCAGCATGTTGCGCTTTATGACACAGCCATCTCGCAGTACCTGCTGGAGGGCGAGGTCTTCCCTGAAAACCTGACCATCGCACTTGAGAAGGCCTATAACCTGCGCTATGGTGAGAACCCGCATCAGAGCGCTGCATTGTATTTTGAGAAGGTTGCCGGGCGTAAAGGCTGGGGCATCACCCGGGTCAAGCAGCACCGCGGACCTGAGCTATCCTTCAACAATTTCCTTGATATAGAATCGGCATGGAACGCTGTGAGCGATTTCGAGGAGCCGACAGTCGCCATCATCAAACACACCAACCCCTGCGGGCTTTCCAGTCACTGCAATCTTCCCGAAGCCTACCGCAGGGCATTGTCGGGAGATCCGGTTGCAGCCTTCGGTGGTATCGTGGCGGTGAACCGGTTGATAGAAATAGACCTTGCCACCGAGATAGATAAGACCCACTACGACGTGATCATGTCGGCCGGCTATTCGGATGAGTCGCTTAAATTGCTGGAACGCAAGAAGAACCTGCGGCTTCTCTCCATGCCGGCTCAGGGCAAGGCGCCGAAGGGTAAAATGGTGGAGTTCCGCCCCATTACAGGGGGTTTCCTGGCGCAGCTCAAGGACTTCTATACGGATGATGAGTTCAAACCCAAAGTTGTCACCAGGCGACAGCCCACGCAGAAAGAGTGGGACGATCTTTTCTTTGCCTGGAAGGTGGTGAAGCATATCAAGTCTAACGCCATAACGCTGGCCAAAGACTGCATACTGCTGGGCATGGGTGCCGGGCAGCCGAGCAGGCTGGTGAGTGCCCAGCTTGCCCTTGAGCGTGCCGGTGACAGGTCAAAGGGCAGCGTCCTGGGCTCCGATGCCTTTATCCCCTTCCCCGATACCGTGGAGCTGGCAGCTAAGGGCGGTGTGACTGCCATCATACAGGTCGGCGGTTCGATCAGGGACAAAGAAACTATTGAGGCTGCTGATAAATATAACATGGCAATGGCCTTCACAGGCGTGCGCCATTTCAAGCACTGATTAAAAGGGAGTAAAATATCCTGCAGGCGGTGCTGTCATGATGATGATAAATATTGATACCTTCGAAGCGGCCAGGAAGAAACTGGCGAACCCTTCAACTGGACAGGAAGGAATAGAAGACCTCAAGAAGATGCTGGAGATCAAGCAGGCGCATCTATGGAGATCGGATGTCATTGCTCCCTGCTGCGGGAACCTGGGCGGCTTTGCCTGCCAGCTCAACGAGGAAGTGACGCTGCTGGAGAATGCGCTACCTCTACTGGAACGAGGCGACCTTACCGCGGCATCCCCCATGCTGGACAGGCTGGCCCAGCTTATCAGCTACGGCATGGGACAGAAGGAAACTCCCGACCTCATCAACAGGCTAACATCATCCCCCAAGCAGACTTGAGCGCTATTTTGTGGATAGCTGGCGCGGTACATGACGCCCTCGATATCAGAGCTGGTTGAACTCGTCGCTGCCATGCCTCCTGGAACCAGGCAGGCATTCGAGCGCATATTCTCGGTGGATGTGATGCAGGGCGCTCTGAATATACCACCTCAAATGCTCACCTGGATCGAAAAGCAGTTCGGCTCCGTTGAAAGTGTTACCAGCCAGAAGGTTGTAAAAGTTTCCAACCGTGTTACTTCTGAATGTTCCATATTCAACCCGCTCAGATCGCTGCGTCCCCATCATTTCTCCCCTGGTCATTATGGGCAACCTGCCGTTTTGCAGGAAACAGAAGATGATCCCTTCTCC
>Ga0315289_10001344_pt1 | contig 38054 bp, 32 predicted proteins | sample YL17G11_40_MG_FD_203452 | JGI IMG/M metagenome (GOLD analysis project Ga0315289, IMG submission 203452) | Sediment microbial communities from Yellowstone Lake, YNP, Wyoming, USA - YL17G11_40 | ecosystem: Environmental > Aquatic > Freshwater > Lake > Sediment | place: USA: Wyoming | collected... | reverse complement strand
AAGGTCTTGATGTGCGGGGCGATCCTGTGAATTTCCTCGTTATGGCGCTTGCGGTAGGGAAGGAAGAGATCGCGAAACACCCTCGGCGGCGCCATCAGCGAGTTCTGGTTGCCCCAGTCGTCCGAGTCAATTCCCACGATGTCTACGTAGTCGCGTATCTCCGGCAGCAGCGCCCGCACGTTCTTCAGAGAGGCCTCGAGGCACATCGAGTGAAGTTCGTGGACAAGGTCCGGCTTGAGCAGGCACAGACAAGGAAAGACCGCGAGCCCCCCATAGCCGTGAATGCAGATCCCAAGGCTCATTGGACCTGCGAACAGAACGGCTCGGTCCGTGGCTTCCCGGACGCGCCGGCAGAAATCGCGTATGCGGGTGATCTGTTCGTCGTGCAGCACGCGCGCCTCTTGCCACTTCCTCACTTCCTTCGGGTCCGGCGTGGGCAAGTCGCCGTCGAGCAACAACGGCTGCCCCGCATGCTCCGAGTCGAAAACATAGCCTGCGGATGGCATGCGGAGCCGCTCCTCGTACACCAGCATCCCGTCCGGTCCTGCACGAAACGCTCCCGGGTCGCGGACGAGTGCCGGCAGCCGCCCGCCGAAGTCGTAGGGCTTCCACAGTTCGAGCTGCTCGAACGCGTTGGTGATCTCGCCGCCTTCTACAGTCACGACGTCGCATCGGAGCGCGTCGAGCACGTCCCTATCAACTAACGCCAGCATCTGCCCAACGTCGTGGACCTTGGGAGCGCACTGAGGCAGACGCAGCGCAGCGCGCAGTTTGGGATAGACAAACGCGCTGATGCCCGTCGAGCGCATGCCGCCCAAGTCTTTGGGCACGCGGTCGGTCGGCTGGAAGTTGAGCGCCTTCAGTACGCGCTCTCTCGGCGTCATGAAGAACTCCTCACGCCTCTTAACCCCTTTTGCCAGAGCCGCTCCCAACCCGGCGCGAACATGCTGAGTTGCCCCGGCACCTCGATGCACGCCTCCGCGACCTCCGGCGCGCCGACGTATTCGTCGCGCGAAACCGTTAGGTTCATGCCGGCGCGGGCACCCGGAGCACTCCTGCAAGGGAAGCACATTATCGGGGTACGCCGAGGCGATGTCCAGGTGCGGCGCCCAGCAGCTATTGACGCCCCGAGATCTGGCGGGCTGGCGGGCCCCAGGACGGACACACCGGCTCGGCACAGTTGCCTCGCGCCGGCCCCACCGGAGGAGCGAGGCGGTTCTGAAGGCGCTTCGACGGCTCTCGTCGAAATCCGAGGACGAGGACGTCGTCCGCGACTGTTTCGACTTTCCAGCCGCCCGATGGCCTGCTTCACCCACTATTCCGAAGCTCTCAGGGAATCCATTAAGCGACGGGTGCCACGGCGGCCGGCGAAAGAGGGGTGCAATGCCGGCATTGCATCTGGATGCGGCGGCCCGCCCCGCCCGATCCTGAGATTGGGGCCACTTTCTCAACTCGGCCAAAGGCGTCCAGACAAGGCCATGTCCGCTTTCATAAGCCCAGGCCTTTCTGGGGGCAAACTTGGCATTGCGTGAGGAGTTGAAAAAGCCGCGTCAGGCTTGACATGGGGTGCGGCTATCGGTTATGATTGCGCTTTCTAACTAATCCCATAGGAATAGTTCCAACGATGAAGCTGTCCACAAGAGTTCGATATGGGATGCGGGCGCTCGTGGAATTGGCCCTCGCTTACCCCCACGGAGCGGTGAGCCTTGGCGAGGTGGCCAGAACTCAACGCGTCTCGCCTAAGTACCTCGAGCACATCATCGGTGCCCTGAGGGTTGCGGGCATAGTCAGATCCGTCAGAGGGCTTGGGGGAGGCTACGAGCTGGCCAGACCCCCAGCCGAGATCCGGCTGCTGGAGATCTATGAGGTGCTCGAAGGGCCCTGCGCGCCGGTGCCGTGCGTGGACGCGCCTGATTCCTGCCCGATGAGCCCCGTCTGCGCCACCCGCGACACGTGGGGCGAGCTGAAGGAGGCCATCCGGGGCGTCCTGGCCCGCAGGACTCTTGAGGACCTGGCCAGATGCAAGCTGGAAAAGGCCGCCGTGGGGCCGCCGTCGTACCATATCTGAGCTGTCTTACTGACAGCGCAAGCGCACCTGTGCCAACGCAAGGGCGGAAGGCGTTGCGAGGTTTGCCGGCCGCCCGAGAAACGCGGACAGCAGTTGTCGTGAAGCTGGGATGGCAGGAGGGAGAATGAACAAGGCCTACTGCAACTCATGCCAGAGCCTCGTGCCCGCCAGGCCCGAGGCGCGCGAGGGCAGGATCCTCCTCGTCAAGGACTGCCCTTCGTGCGGGAGGACAGAGACCGTCATCTCTGCCGACTCCAGGCGCTATCTGGACAAGCGAGCAATGGACTCAGGCTTCCGCTACACAGGGTGCGCGCTGAACTGCCTCGAATGTCGTCACAGGAGTCACCCGACCTTCATCTTCATTGACGTCACCAACCGTTGCAATCTCAACTGCCCCATCTGCATCAACAACACGCCGAGCATGGGGTTCGTCTTCGATCCGCCGACCGAGTACTTCGACAGGATCTTCCGACATTTCGCGCAGGATGAGCCCTTGCCTGCCGTGCAGCTCTTCGGCGGCGAGCCGACTGTGCGCGAAGACCTCTTGCAGTTAATCGAACTCGCCAAGTCGTACGGCTTTCCCACGCGGGTAGTCACGAACGGCCTGAAGCTGGCGGATGAGGAGTACTGCCGCAGGCTCGTGGAGACCGGCGCCACCATCCTCATCGCCTACGACGGCAGCGACGCGGAAACCTATCGCGTTCTCAGGGGAAGCGCAAAGTCCCTCGACCTCAAGCAGAAGGCGCTCGACAATATCCGCAAGGCGGGCGGCGCAAAATCAGCCCTCATGGTGTGCCTCGCCAGAGGACTCAACGACAAGGAAATGCCTGGGCTTCTCAAGTTCTGCCACGAGCGCCGGGACTTCATCCGCGGCGTCTACTTCATGCCTCTTGCCCAGACATGGGACCTGTCCGATTTCCCTTTTGAGCCCCCGCGGACCACCACGGAAGACATCGAGGCCGCCCTGGCGGCTTGCTTCCCGGCCGTCGGAGCCGAGTTCGCTCCCGCCGGCGTGTTCGGCGAGTTGCCCACCATCATGCGGTATCTGAACATGAAGCCCCCGCCGTTCCGCGGGGCGCATCCCAACTGCGAGAGCATGTACCTCCTCGTATCCGACGGGCTGAGGTACGTGCCCCTCGACCACTACCTGAAGACGTCCTTGCCAGAGCTGGTCAAGGCGCTCTTCCCCGTGGAGGCCCAGCTTGCACGGCGCGCCGAGGCGATGGAGGGCAGCCTCGCGGGACGGCTGCTGCAAAAGCTCGGGCTTAGTAAGGGCTATCTCTCCCTTCGGGCTCTGCTGTCCGTAGCCGGCACCGTCAGGCGCCACGCCCGGCTGGATCGCGTGCTCAAGGGGCGCGGGCTGGCCAAGCTGGGGCACGCGGCTGCGGCCGCCACGGGCTTGATGCTTCGCCGCAAGAGCCGCACCGTCCTCCAGCGCCACACTACGCTGCATGAGGTGCTCCAGGTCATCGTCCTGCCCTTCGAGGACAAATACGTCCTTGAGACCGACCGGCTCGAGAGATGCCCTAATGCGTTCGCATACTACGATCCTGCCCGGGACGAAGTGAGGACCGTGCCGGTCTGCGCCTGGGGCAAGCACAAGGCCGCGATCATGCGCAGGATCGCCGATCACTACGCAGTCGCGCCCGCCGCGGCGGGCGACCGGGCCATAGAGGAAGGAACAGGCGCGCCGGCGAACGGTTGATCCGCGCGCCGCCGGCGCAGTACTCCGGATGGGAAGTGAAGGAGAAAGACGCATGAGAAGGACGCTGAGAGCCGGTCTTCTGGCGTTCGCCGTCGTTGCATGGGCAGGGTGCAGCAGCGCCCCGTCATACACCAGCATAGACCTGGGCCGGGACCTGAACCCCGACACGCTGAAACGGTACGAGGCCGAATGGCAGGATATGCGCAAGGAGGGCCATGCCGAAGGCATGGCGACTCTGGAGGACACGAACTGGTGGCCGAGCGGCATATTGCTCTACTACCGGCGGGCCACGGTGATGCGCGTCGAGGGACCGGAAGGGACCAAGTACCACGTGATGAGCGGCCAGGGCTTCGGCCCTCTGTGTCTTCTTTATGCTTCCTCCACGCATTCGACGTACACCGCCAAGGGCGAACGCCAGAGCGGCATGGCGATGGACTCCGTCTTGCTGGGAATGCTTGCGATGATCCACTCAAGCGACAGCAAGCTTCCGGACGGCACGAAGGAGGAGTCAACGTCCATGCACCTAATACACCACATCCTCAACGTGCATGAGATGGACAGCCATACCTATTGGTCCTTCCTCACGATGCCCAATCCGGTCGGCTTCGAGACGTGCAGCGATCATTCGGGACACAGCGGAATGGACACGCACCGTCACGGCCCAACGGCCCCCGCTGAGGCCACGGTCCAGCCCGGGAGGAAATAGACTTGGCGGCCATCAACAATGCCGTGTGCACTAAGTGCCGCAGGCGAGTGCCCTCGGAGCACGTCTTCCGCGAGGGCAGAGTGTTCCTCAGAAAGCACTGCCCGGAGTGCGGCGAGACCGAGGCGCTCCTGAGCTCCAACCAGGCCCGATGGCAGCGCAAGAGGGAGCTGTGCCGCTTCGACGCGGAAGCCCTCGTCAGGTGCACGCTCACATGCGAGACGTGCCGCCGCGACCACCATCCGCGCATGGTCTTTGTGGATGTGACGAACCGATGCAACATGAACTGCCCCATCTGCATCGCGAACATCCCGGGCATGGGCTTCGAGTTCCACCCGCCCCTGAGCTATTTCGCCGCGCTCTTCACAGGTCTGGGCGAGCTGACGCCCAGGCCGGTCGTCCAGCTCTTCGGCGGCGAGCCCACCGTGCGGGAGGACCTGTTCGAGATCATAGAGCTGGCCAGGAGCAGCGGCCTCGAGACGCGGGTCGTGACCAACGGGCTCAAGCTTGCCGACGAGGAGTACTGCAAGAGGCTCTGCGAAGCGAAGGTCCCCGTGCTCATAGCGTTCGACGGCGCGGACCCGGAGATATACGAAAGGCTGCGGAAGAACCGAGGCGCCTACCAGAAGAAACTCCAAGCAATCGAGAACCTCGGCAAGTACAGCAGGTGCAAGAACACGGTCATGTGCTGTGTGGCCCGGAACATCAACGACAGGCACATGCGGGACCTCATTGATTTCTGCCACGGAAGACGAAGCTTCATCAAATGCATGCACCTGATCCCGCTGACGGAGACCTGGGCGCCCGGCGAGTTCGAGACCGACGTCGCCACCACCACCGAGGACGTAGAGCAGATCGTGGCGGCGGCCTTTCCCGATGAGAAGGTGGAGTTCCTGCCCGCCGGTCCGGCCGACCGCTTGAAGACGGCCTGCAAGTTCTTCGGGATCGCGCCCCTGAGGTTCGGCGGCGTCCATCCGAATTGTGAGACGGCCACCTACATGCTGTCCGACGGCGAGCGCTATCGCCCCATCAGCCACTACCTGAAGCGATCTCTGGATGATCTGGCGGCGGAGATGATGGACCGGGCCGCCCGGATCGAGCCCCGGCTGGCAAGGCTCGCCCCCGACCGGTGGCTCCAGAGGACCCGGGGGCGCCTCGTCATACTTCACGCGTTCCTCCCGGTGCTGGCGCGGTCTGTGGATCTCAGGAAGGCTCTCAAAGGCAGCCGGGTTCTGGCGATCTTGCGCATCCTGGGCGGCCTTCTGGCTGGCGGCCGGGTGAAGGATGTCGTTCGACGGCACACGACCGTCCAGGACGGCATGCTGATGGTCGTTCTGCCGTTCGAGGAATACCACTCCATCGAGGCGGCGCGGCTGCAGGACTGCCCGTCCGCGTTCGCCTTCCTCGATCCTGACTCGGGGCGGGTCAGGACCCTTCCCGTCTGTGTCTGGGGCATATACAAGGGGGACATCCAGCGCAGGATCATGGCGGCCCACAGGTCTGCGACCGCCGAAAGCGCGCTGGCGGCGTCCTGAGAAGGGCGTGAGCAGGTTGGACGCCCCCGCGCATGCCGAAGGGGCAGAAGGTATTTCCGCCCCTTTCTCCATAATGCGTGCGCGATCTCCTGGACCAGCAGAGGAGACTTTCGCCCCTTCCTTTCCTGAGAGTCCGCCCGCGCATCGGGAGTGCCCAGCGACGAAGCACCTCGTGCGCGCCCTGCGCCCTGGCCCCCCTTGCCATAGACCCGAGAGTCCACTATCCTGGTGCTCGCGAGCCAGGCGGGCTCCTGACAAGCGCAGAAACGAAACGCGGTTTGCCGTTGCACCGCCTTGTTTCATAGGAGGAGACAATGGTGGCAACGCCCGCCAAGCGCCTGATCATCACCTGCGACGAGTTCGGGGAAACCCATTCCGCGAATCTGGCGGTCTTTGCGGCCGTGGAGCAAGGCCTGAACGCGGGCTGTCCCATTGGCGCCACCCTCCAGATGCCCGGCCCGTGGGCTTCCGAGGCGGCCGCCTTTGCCGCTGCGCATCCCGAGTCGGACGTAGGAGTCCACCTGACCATCGAGTGCGGACTGCGGGGCATGAAGTTCAGGCCTATCTGCGGGCGGACGGAGGTGCCGGGGCTGTATGCGCCGGACGGGTACATGTGGGCGAGCGCTGCGCTGGCCTGGCAGCACTCCCCCGAGGACCAGATCTACCGGGAATGCAGGGCGCAGATCGAGGCGGCGCTCGAACTGGGCGTGGACGTGTCGCACCTGGACGGCCACGGTGGATTCCAGGGAAGCAATCCGGCCGGCTACGCCAGGGTCTGCGGCGGACTTGCCGAAGAGTTCGCCCTGCCGGTGCGACTCCAGGCCAGAAGCCGTTACGAACAAGTCGGGGCAGCCGCAGAATGGGACCGCATTCGGGCCAAAGGCATCCACACGTCCGACCGGTGCGAAGACCTCGGGTACAGGAAGGCCGATGAGTCGTACAAGCAGTTCTACCTCCGGCGGTTGCAGGAGCTGCCGGCCGGGCTGACGGACGTCTATGCCCATCCTTGCGCCGATTCCCAAGAACTGCGGGCGCTCCAGCCCGAGCGAGCCGAGGGTAGAATCGAACAGCGCGACCTGCTCCTCTACGTCCGGGAGCTTCCCGAGGCCCTGGCTGAAGTAAATGTCCAGCTCTGCTCGTGGCGAGCCATTCGCGAGCTCCAGCGCTCCGGTTCCCGGGCGCGCCCGTGAGGTGGATAGCGAGAGCCTCGGCAGGCCTCAGGGCCCTGCGGGGCCTTGGGTTGTTTCTTTTTGAGAGAACGAGCAGCCGAGGGTAGAATACCTCGGCAAGAGCCACACTGTGGGAGTCACCTCGCTTATATGCGCACACGACTTCCCTCTCTTCCTCGCGAGGATCACGACAATGGCGGCATTCGGTGGGGCGGGAAGTGCGGACCGCTCGAAGGCGGCGGTGAAGGAAGAAAAAGGGATGGTGCTCATTCCGGCCGGTGATGTCGTCCTCGGCACAACGCCCGAAGAGCGGGCCGACCTGGCGGGGCGTTTCGCCTGCCACCCGACGTGGCTGAACGACGAATTGCCCCGCCAGCGCGTCAAGCTCGACGCCTTCTGGATGGACAGGAGCCCCGTCACCAACGCCCACTACCTCGCCTTCTGCCAGGCCACGAATCGCCGCGGGCCGGCGTGGTGGCGCGACGGCCTGAGCTTCCCCGTCGAGTACGCGGACCACCCGGTAGTGGGCGTGACCGGCCAGGACGCCCGCGCGTACGCCGAATGGGCGGGCAAGCGCCTCCCGACGGCGGAAGAGTGGGAGGGCGCCGTCGGCGCGAGCGGGACGGCCTTCCCGTGGGGGGAGGCCTGGCCTGGGCCGTTGAAGCTCGCACGCGCCGAGCGCCCCTTGTGGGGGCTGCCCGGGACGCGCCCTGTGGGCAGCACGGAATGCGGGATCGCGCCGAGCGGAGCGCGGGACTTCGCGGGGCAGTGCCTGGAGTGGGTCGGGCGCTTCATCGCCCACCACACCACGGAGTTCCAGCTCCTGAAGGGCGCCAGTTGGCTCCACGAGGAGCCCCTGAACTTCCGCGCGGCGTCGGCCTGGTGCGCCTACGCGCGGTGGGGTTCCTCGCTCACGGGTTTCCGGTGCGCGCTCGACGCGAAGGGCGCTCCGCCGCAGGTGCGCTCCGCCCGGCCGGAGGGCGCGCCACCGCTCGAGCAGTTCCGCGCGGAGGCCGCACAGGCCCTGCCCGCCGGGCCGATCACCGTCACGGCCGGCGGCGGCAAGCAGCGCTATGTCGCCATACAGGCGCCCGCCTTCGGCGCCGGGACGATGATGTTCTACGGGCCGGAGGGCATCCATTGGAACGGCCGGGGGGCGCTCACGTGGAACCAGGTGCCCGATATTACCTGGACCGAGTCATCGCCCGCTCGCGCCGCTTACACCATGAGGTTCCCGGAGTTCACCCTGCACGCCGAGTTCATCGCCGGCGACGACACTGTGGAGCAGCGCTTCACCGCGGTGAACGGCACGGACAAGCCGGCCACGTTCCGGACCAGTTCGTGCTTCAACCTCCAGACCCAGCCCATGTTCTACGATTGCGAACAGCTCCGCACGCAAGTGCTGGACGCCGAGGGCAAATTCTTGCCGATGCGGCGCTTCTCGCGGAGGGGCGACTGCGTGCGCTGGATCACGGGGATGAACCCCGAGGAGCTGGGCAAGGACATGCGCTGGGCGCTGCTCGCCGTCCCCTCACGGGACGGCGGGGCCGTCATCGCGAGCGGCCGGGCCGGGGACGGAAACGGCTTCACCGCGATGACGAACACCCTCTTCACCTGCCTGCACACGGACAACACGGTCGAGGTGCCCGGGAAGGGCCAGAAGACGACGCGGCAGCTTCTCTACTTCCTGAAGGGCGACCTGGCGGCGCTGCTCAAGCGTTTCCGCGACGACTTCGGGTTGTGACAACTTGAGGAGTTCTTTGAGGACCCCAGCCAAGGCGTGCCGCTCCGTGGCGAAGGATTCGTTGGGAGATTAGGGCGGTAGATAGGAGGCACGCTGAGAGATAGGTGTGGTGTTACCGGAATTACCGTCGAGGGTGAAACAGGCAGGCAAGGCTACTTCAGGTACGATTGCGCTGCGGCAGCCAGGACGGGATCCTGACCTTGCGCGACCCGTTGGAGAATGCTTTGGATTCTCCTGTCGCCGGAGTTGTTGCCAAGGATTTCCAGGGCCCTCATGGCGACGGCCCTGTCTTGCGCCCCCAAAAGGCCGTCCAGAGCGGTGACGGTCTCGGCGGGGGCAGCCACCGCAAGCACCGGTCCCCAGCGCACAAGCAGCTTCATCTGCTCGACGGGCGTGCCCTTTCTGAGTGCCCTTGCGATCTCCCGGTCCACGACCTTCTCTGTTACCAGCGGCGGCCGTCTGTCTGCCAGCCTGTGGAACGAATCGAAGTCACCCCGCCCAAGCAGCACCGCGGCCCTTATTCCGAAGACTTCGTCGGTCAGATGCGTAACGCCGACGCAAGCCTTGTCAACCAGAGCTTTAGCCTCATCGTAGCGCTCGTTGTCGAGAGCCGTCTTTGCCTGGGCCAGAAGCTGCTGGTCCGGCTTCTTCTCCGGCGGCTGGGCCGGCCTCGCCTCTGACGGCGGAGGCTGGCGCTCGCGAAGACGCGGCCGTCCGCCCCTCGGTTCTATGTCGAATGTGCTTCTGCCGAGAAAACACCCCGCAAGGACTATGGGCGTCGCCAGTGTGCGAGGAACGAGTGAGAAACACTCCGTCACGTACTGATGCTGCCAGTCCAGACGCTCCCACAGAGCTTCCTTTGTATCCAGGTACGCGTCATGGGCAACGCTGATGGGATGGATGATAACCGCATCCATTGCGACCGCGGCCAGCGCCACCGGCAGAAGGAGCGGGTACGCGACGTAGCGCGGAGCCCCCTCTTCGGGGAGCATCCTGTTCTCGACGAAGTTCAGCGCCGGAGTGTTGTCGCGGTTGAATGCTGCGCAGCCGCCGCATAGCAGCAGACATGCAACTAATACTATGATGCGGGCTCGCGACACCATCGCTGCAGTCATCCCAAAAGCCTGAGGCAAACTATCCTGTATCGAACAATGACCTGAATGCCCAGTCGCTGACGAACACGATGGGCGTCGCGGCGACTACCGGGACAAAGAGGATCATCTTCCGAAACGCAGTCAATTTTCGCGGCTTCCACAGGAGGTCATAAGTATCCTTCGCTGCCGGCGGGACAGCGCAGACGGGCTGGATGACAGCAACATCGAGGGCGAATGCAGCGGTGCCAACGGGTATGGCGATTGGGGCGGCTGTAATTCTTCCCGCTGTGGTATCCGCGAACCAGGTGCCCTCCGCCTGGCGATCGAGGAGGTTAAGCAGCCGCCGGTTATCGTGATGCGTGAAGGCACAGCCCGCGCAGGAGCACACAGCGACCAAGATCAACGCGAAACGCGGCACTCTCGGTTTCCACATGGTTGCTCTCGCACGGTTGCGTTTGCCACGAACAGACCGCACGACGGCGTTTAGCCGCAAGCAGCATACCCCAAGTCCCAGCGCCCTGCAAGGCCCGCCTCCTCATGGGGCGGTGTAGCGTGTCGACGGCTTATGCGCATCGCCTGGCCCTGCGGTCTTGGCTCACTGATCCTCGACCCACCGCCGGCCCTTTGGTGACCCGTCTGGATCAGCAGGGGGGACCATGTCCAGGGAAACAAACTGCATGCCCTTGACGGCCGGATTGAGTCGCGCCATCCTATGCAGCAGATAAGGAACAGCGGATTGCACGGCGCAGCGACCCGAAGTGGGAGGAACCCGGCAATGGACAAGAAGAAGCGCATCAACATCAAGCCCCATCACTTCATCGACATCCTGGGCGACGTGGGCCGGGGGCACACCGACTGGCAGCCGGTGCCGGCCTATGGGCACGCCCTGCACCGCGTCGCCCGGAGCCTGATGGAGAACCGCGACGCCCGCATCCGCATCGAGGTCGGCATAGATGACATCTGCGAGCCATGCGTGCACCACGTGGGCGAGACCTGCAACGACGCCCGCGGCCACCCCTTCCCCGGCCAACCGTCCGAGAAGGCGAAATGGAACCTCATGCTTGACCGGGGCTGGTGCAGCCTGCTCGGACTCAGGCAGGGGCACGAGCTGACAGCGCGGGAGTTCTGCGGCATCGTCGGCCGGGCCGTCTCGCTGGATGCTTTGGGGCGGATATATCCCGGACAGCCCGAGGAGCTGACGCAGAGGCGTCACAAGGACCTGCTGGCCGGCCTCGATATCTTCTGCGGCGGGACAGGGCAGCACGGGGAGCGCTGAACCGTCGGTTCCACGGAGGGCTGGCTGCGCGTGCAGGTCAAAAGTGGCCGCGCACCCGTTCAGTCGGCCAGGGCGGCCTTAGAAGGGCCGGTCCCTCAGTGCGCTGCGTAGCCTCGGAGGCTGCTGCTCAGGCACCCTGGCTGGCCCTTGACGGGCCTCTGTGGCGATGCTATGTTCGCCGCGTCCAACATGCAGTCAACGCAGCCCGCTTTGCCCCCGGAGTGAACCAATGATCCTTTACGTCGGCACGGATACATACGAGCAGTACCGGAAGAGTGCGAACTTGTTTCAGGTGCGCAATACGCTTGAAGACATCGCGGGCGATGCCTGTGTCGTTCTGCACTACAAACAGGTCAACTTGAGGACCATGGCGCAGGTTCAGCCGTGGGCCATATGTCACAGCGGGTCAGGAACCGACTACAAGAACTACGACGTTCTTCGTGACTCAGGCTACCGGCGCGTGGTTAGGGAGTTCGACGTTGCGCAGATTGGCTTCTGCGGCGGGCACCAGATCGTCGCCAAGTTTTTCGGCAGCAGGCTGGGCCCGATGCGCAAGCTCAAGCCGAGTGAGCCCGATCCCTCGTCATACCATCCGGGTTATCTCAAAGAGTGGGGAGTGTACCCCGTGCGCATCCTGAAGGCCGATCCCCTGTTTCGGGGGCTTGGCAAGCTGATCAAGGTTCAGGAATACCACTACTGGGAAGTCAAGCGACTGGGGCCTGAGCTTGATCTCCTGGCGAGTTCCCGGGACTGCCACGTGCAGGCCTTCCGGCATCGCACGAAGCCGGTTTATGGCACACAGTTCCACCCGGAGAACTATAGCGATGCTTACCGCGATGGAGCCAAGGTCCTGGAGAATTTCTTTGGCATTGCCAGGAGTCATCGAGAGAGTTCGGGAGGGATAGCACCGGCCGAACAAGCGCCTCGACGACGGCGTACGCCGCGTGCCTGAGGCGGTCCCGCCACTAACCCGGTAGAGCAAAGGACCGGCGACTCACCGGTACTGTGCGACTTCCCAGAACGCCTCGAAAAAGCACCTCAGGTTGTCCATCACCCGATCGGTCAGAAGCATGTTGTAGAACTGGAGGACGAACCCGCCTCCGGGGGCTACGGTTCGCATCAGCATCCGGAGGTCGTCAAGCACGGCGTCTTTGCTGCCGAACGCGTACACGCTTTGCGAGCCGCAGCAGCCCCACAACGTCAAGCGGTCGCCGAATGCCTGTTTGATCTGCCAGGGAGGCATCGCCTCAGGCTGCACCGGGTTGATCGCCGTAACTCCAGCGTCGAGGAGGTCGGGCAGCAGCGCCGTCAGGGCTCCGTCGCTGTGGTACAGCACGTCTACGCGCGGATTCACCTGGCGCGCTGCTGCGACCGCGTCCGCATGGAACGGCTTGATCCACCTGCGGTACGTCTCCGGGGAGACGAGCAGAGCCCGTTGCGTGGCAATGTCATCGCCTATGCGCAGGACATCAACCCCCGCTTCGGCGAAGCATCGAGCTTGAAAACGCCGACGCTCGGCGATTTTCCCGAACAAAGCCTTCACGTAGTCGGGCCTTTCGTGGAAATCAACGAACAGCCTTTCCATTCCCCGCATCTCGTAGGCAGTCTCCAGTGTCGTCTGCGACATCTGGCCGACCACAGTGAACTCGTCGCGTCTCGCCGAGCGGGCCGCTTCCGGCAGGTGCCGATGGCACTCTGGCGCCGTCACGTCAGGAAAGGGAAACCGCTCGAGTTCCTCGACAGTGTCCACATCCGCCAGAGGGTGAAAGAGTCGGTTGCCGGCGCTGTAGCCGTCGGCGGACTTCAGCGGCAGTTTTCCGACACCCCATGCGGAGACCTCTGCGCCCGCGGGAAGATCCGGCAGGTAAGACCTCAGAGCGCCCCTGTCGGGCTTCAACTGGAACTCAAGGTACTTGAAGTCCCCCGCGACGTAGTACTCCTGCATCTCCTGTCCGAGGCCCATGTCGGCGAGCAGGGCGCGGACCTCGCCGCACATGAACCCGTTAGTGTCGAAGGGCACCCGGTCAGCTTCTTTGTGGGCCAGGATACGGGCCACTCGTTCTCTTGATCGGCAGGTCATGTCACACCCCACGATTTTGCGTCACCATTGCAGGCGTCTGAGGCCTGCCGGGGAGGTCCAAGCTTAGTAAAGCGGAGCGCCGGCCGCATGATAATAGGGCGCCATTGTAAGCGCTGCTACGAGATACGGCAAACGGACTCTCGTTCGTTGACGACCGGCGCTCGTCCTCCGAGACGCTCCGGGCGGTGTGCGGGAGGAACGGCATTGACGGCAAGACGCGGGCGGCACTATACTCGTCGCGTGCCGCGCGGGGCACTGACGCCGGGGTGCTCGGCTGCGGCGTGCGCAAACCGTGCGATCAGTAGTCCTGCGGCGGAGAGGAGGACGGGTTGTCATGGCGTTCAGGACTCTACTGGGTAACGCCGAGTCTGTGGCCCTGTCTCCTGACGCACGCACCGTTGCCTACAGCGTCAGGTCTTCGGATCGCGATCTCCATGCCACGCATTCTGGTTTCCTCGCTAACGGGGTTCCCGGGCACGCCGCCGGCGCGGAGATATGGTTGACGAGCGTTCCGGAGGGGGCGAGGCGCGTGCTTACCCCTGATTGGGGCAGCAGTTGGTGCCCTCGTTGGTCCCCCGAGGGGAAGCTGCTCGCGTTCTACTCGGACCGAGAGGGCGAGCCGCGCATCTGGCTTTGGGACCGCGACAACGACACGTTTCACGTGGCCTGCAGCGAGCCGATCTGCGTTGCCATAGGATTCGAAGGGGTCCACTGGTGCCCTGACTCAAGGCGGCTTGTTGCCAAGCTACGCACACCCAACTGGAGCCCACCTGCGGATAACGTCGGCGATGCTCACCTGCTTCGACAGGTCTGGATGTCGCCGCACGATGACAGGGGTCGGTCCACTGCCAAGGAGGGATGGCGTCTGTTTGACGCGTGCCGAGGGGACCTATCCCTGGTGGATGTCGGCAGCGGCGCGGCTTGGCGCTTGGGCACCGAGATATACCCGTTTGGGACGGCCGCGTCTCCCGATGGGCGTTATGTTGCTGCCATGTGTTTTGCCGACATGCCGTCGGAGCTTGACGGGAACCTGGGCCTATTTGACTTGCACTTGTTTGCTGTTGACGGTTCGTTCCACTGCATACTCGCCGCCAAGGTACCGGCGCGGCGTGGTACGGCGTTCTCTTGGTCCCCGCAAAGCGATGAGATCGCCTACACAAGTTGCGCCGGGGAAGCTGGAGAGTTAATCGTAGTCTCAAGAGATGGAACCCGGAGGATGAGCCCAAGCGCGGGTGGCACATGCCTGGGCAATCGCCAGGGCTACCCTCCGCTGTGGTCCCCCGACGGGAGTACGATCTACTGCACGACGGGCGGCTCCGTCTATGCCGTCTCTCGCGCGACCGGGGAGGTCCGGGACGTGACAGGGGGACTAGGCAGATATGTGTTCGGCATAGTTCATTCTCTTGAGAGCGGGACGGTGTCTGAGTTCGGCGTGCCGGGCACAGTTGCGGTCATGGCCCGGGATGGGGACACGTTGCAGGAGGGCATCTTCCGAATCGGTGCAGGGAAGCCCGAGGTCATTGTCGCCGAGAGCAACCGGTCACTCGTAAGCTTCCTGCTGTACGGGGATGCACAAGGCGACTGGATCGTGGGGCAGGCAGAGGATCCTGCAAGCCCGCCTGACCTATTGGGTGTCAACGTCACCAGCGGCGAACAGCGGCGTCTTACTCGCCTGAATCCGCACATCGACATCGCCCCCCAGGGCTGTAGGCGCCTGATCTCGTATCACGGCCCCAGAGGAGAGCACCTTCGGGCGTCGTTGATGTTGCCGCCAAAGCCACGAGCCCGGGAGGACTTATCCAACGATCATCCAGCTCTACTATGGACAGGCGCAGTCACAGTACAGGAACTCGTTTGATAGGGACAGGGCCGGGAGCGCCTGGCTAACCGGACAGGGCTATGCCGTGCTCTTGCCAGACATGCCGCGTTCCGAAGAGGGTCCGGCAGAACGGACCACAGCCTTGGCTTTGGCGGCCGCCGACGCGGTTGTGGCGCAGGGCTACGCTGATCCCAGCCGCCTTGGGGTGATGGGAGGCAGCCTCGGTGGCTACTCGGTCTGTTGCGTAGTCACCCGCTGTGACAGGTTCCGGGCGGCCGTGGCAGTTTCCTCGTTCTGTGATCTGGTCTCGTTCGTGCTTTACGCGAAAGGGAATGAGCTTCTGGGAGCGCCTTGGGTGGAGGGAGGCATACTGCGGTTAGGGGCCACACTCTGGGAGGATCCACAGAAGTACATCGAAAACTCGCCGGTTTTCCGTCTCGACCGGGTGGAGACGCCGCTGCTTCTTGTCCATGGCACAGCGGATGCCGCGTGTCCTGTCACCCAGGCCGAAGAGATGTACGCTGGCCTGCTGCGCCTTGGGAAGGTAGCCGCGTTGGCTCGATATGAAGGCGAGGGACATGACCCTGACGAGTGGTCTGCGGAGAATCACGCGGACTTCCGAACCCGGGTCATCCGGTGGTTCGACAGATTCCTCTGCGAGGGCACTGATGTCTGCCCATCCGTGCCCAGGAATGGTCCGCGATAGGTGATGTCATGGTGAAGAGGCTGCCTTTGCTGTTCTGGCCGGCTGTGGCCGCGGCCGTAACGGCGTCCATGCTATCTGTCAAGCCCTGCACGAATGCAGGCATGGAACCATCTCCTTTTCGGTTTGAGGAGCCTCATGGGGCTCTTGCGGCGTTTGTTTTGGTCGTAGCCGTCATGCTCGTTGTCCGGTACATCAGGACGCCCCAGCGTACCGGCTCGGCCTCCGGCACCACCTTCTCGCACATGGGATCAAGCCGAAAGGAGTTGCTATTTCACGTTGCGTGGTCTTCCTGCCTAATGGTAGGCTTCCCGCTGGTGTGGATAGCGCTGAGAGAGAACCTGCCTGCTTTGCCACAAGCGCTCCTGAGGTTGCCCGCAATCGGCCTCTTGCCGGTGGTCCTCGTGGTCGGTGCCCTTTACTTCTTCTCGCCTGGCCCGGGGATGGGCCAAGCTGCCCCCTTCAAGCTGGGGCACGTGTGGGCTGCTCTGCCGTACTTCGTTTTCCGTGCAGGAATGCCCGAAGAATTCCTGTTCAGATTCTGTATTCTGCAGGCATCCTTCCACGCTTGGGGAGCGTGGCCCGCCATGGCATTCAACGTTTGCCTCTTCTCGGGTTGTCATGTGGTCTCCCAGGTTGGCTGCGCAGTCCGGGCCGGCGCAGTGGAGCATGTGCCCTGGGGACTCGTCGCCCTGCAGGTTGTCACGGTTTATGTTCCGGCCACGTTCATCTTGTGCTATGTCTGGCTGAGCACTGGCAGCTTTGCTCTGTGTGTTGGGCTGCATGCATACATTGACGCCTGGTACCTCGGGGGCGACTTCTTACAAGCGTGGCAGAAGGCCACCGCACCCTAAGAGCTCACGCGGCCACGCTTGCCGCACTCATTGGTGGGCGGGAACTACGTAGGCAGGCCAGCCGGGTTTTCGGTGAAGGCCAAGCCCGAAACTGGCACGATGAGGAGGGTGTCCGAGATGGTTGGCGAAGAACTGAAGCTGAGGGTGGTGCCATCTCCACCATGTGACCTCGACTTTGCGTGGTACGAGATGATCCGTGACGAGCTGCTCGGGAAGACGGTGCCTGCCGGCTCTTGCGTGCTCGATGTGGGATGCGGCCGTGGAGAAGTCCTGCTCATGCTCTCGGAGCAAGTCAAAAGCGGCACGGGCATCGGCGTTTCCGAAGATGACATTGCAGCGGCAGAGAGGGCACGGAAAGACAGGTGTGTCGAGAACGTCGAGTTTCACCTCGCCAACGCGGCTGATCTGCCTTTCCCAGATGCCAGCTTTGACGTAGTGCTCTGCCTTGGGGACGTGCTCTGCTACTCCAACTTGTTCGGCAAGAAAGACCGCGTGCTGGCAGAGATCCGGCGAGTTCTCAGGGTCGAGGGGGTAGCCGTCCACGACTGCATGAACTGGGAATGGGAATACCGGACGAGTCCTTACTGGACGCACTTCTCGCGTGCGGGTCCGGGCCGATTTCAGTTCAGCCGTGTCAAACGCACGGCGTCAGGCATTGAGGTCTCTCGGAACTACGAGGTTTTGGGGGATACGCCGCTGCATGAATGGCTCCTGCAGCAGAGCTGGCCCGCCAGCCCTCAAGGGCACAACACGTCCTTGGACGTGGCTGAAGAGAGGCGGATCCCCCGCCGCTGTCTCAAGTACCTGGAGGTCAGCAAACACCAGCATTTTACGCCTCATGGCCTCAGGAGGGCTTACATGAAGGCGGGTTTCCGCGAGTTGGGGGCATTCTCCTACGGTCAGACCTACGACATCGCCAGCAAAGCGGGCCTGCTGGAGAACCTGAAGGATGCGAGGCCTGCGCTTGCCAAAGCCGAGGCTGAGCTGGCTCTGCAGCAGCGTACCGGCAGCGGCCCGTGGCTTTTTCTGATCGCACGCAAGTAACTGCGGCTTCGCTGCGCTTCGCCCGCGCGCAGGTTGAACGGTTGGAACGCGCAGTGCACTGACGCTGGGATGCGCGCCTGCGGCCCGCGGCGATCTGATCAGGCCCTATCCGGCAGCAACCGGCAGGTTCTTCGCTGCGTCGTCGAGGACAAGCACCCAGTCATCCTGCTCACCGCAGGAAGGCGGCGTGAATTCCCGCACGCCCGTGTTGGCGTACTCGCCGATGCGTTCCCAACCGCCGTTGCGCGGATCGTACCAGTGCGCTATGACCATTGCGCCGGAGACCCTGTCCAAGCGGACGCTGAACGGATTTCCGAAGGGAGAATACGCAAGGGCGAAGCTGCCATCCTCGGCTCGGGCCGACTGGACGTGGTCCTCCAGAGGCCCTTGCACCGAGGCGACAATGGCCCGGTCGGGAACCATGCGGTACCACGGACGCAGCTCAAGGAGCTTGCGCATATAGCCCATGCTGAAGGCGCCTTCGCAGTCCATGGCCTCGCGCCAGTTCATACTTGCTGAGGGGTCCTTTGTGAAGGAGTACGCGTAATCAGGGGACGAGAGCCGGGAGTTGCCGGCCTCGTAGAATTGCCATATCTCCCATGCCCCGTAGCCGTTGCCTGCGGCGCCGGCGAGCATGTTCCAGTAGGCCGCTTCGCGAACCTGGTGCGCGTCTATGCGCTTCTTGCCTGCCGTCCACGAGACGGTAGCCGGATGGTTCTCATAGCGCGTCTCCATGTCCAAGGTCGGCTTTGCCGGCGTGAGGTTGTAGTCGTGCGTGATGAACTCGTAGTTAAGGGTCCCCCAGGCGTGGCTGGACTGAATTGAGTTGAAGTCGAGCCAGTCGGCGTTGTGGAACCAGAAGGACGATGAGTATCCGACCACACCAGGCGCGGGACCGGGGCCGTGGTAAGAGACAAGATGGCCTCCTCCGCTACCCTCTTTGAGGCCCCTGGCCATGGCAGCCCAGACCGCCTCATAGCCGACGGGTGTTCGGTCGCCCCCGAGGAACCAGATGATGGCGTTCTGCCAGTACCGACTGCCGAGGAACCTGCCGAACGCGAATGCATTGGACTCGGTGAAGACGTGCTCGTCGAGGCCTCCCTTGCGGACGTGCTCGCCGCTGTTGGCAACGATGCCCATGACAAGGCCGAGTTCATTGGCGCGGTTGACGACATAGTCCACGTTCTCAAAGAACGCCTCGTTCGGTTTTGCCGGGTCGCCATCCACCAGCGTGAGGTCGCCGTAAAGGTTGGGCGTCTTGAGTCCGCGGAGCATGTAGGCCTGGACGGCGGTGAAGCCCTTTGCGGCGCGATTCTTGAAGTAGACGTCCACTTCCTCGTGGTTCAGGCGTTTGAACAACTGCCAGGCGGTGTCTGCAAGGTAGAGGAACGGCCGGCCTCTGTCAGTGACGAGGTAGCGGCCGAAAGGGCTGACCCTCAATCGCATGCCTTTGACAGAACCAGCCGACGTGAAAAGGGGATCCCCAGGCCTGACAAAGGGCTTCGCCATAGCGGTCTCCTTTAAGTTAGTGTTCAGCGCTTCGGGCCAACCAGGTCTGTATGCATGTTAGCGCAAGTCAAAACAAGCTCCAAGCCCTTCGCAGGTTTACGTCCTGCGTCGGGCTGACCGCCGGATTATGCGCCTCCTTGCCGCTCAAACAGCAGGAGGGCATCCTCCCACCCGTTGGGCGTTGAGAAGCGCTTGACCCCACTGCCTGCAATGTTGCCGATTCTCGTCCTTGCGCCTGTCGTGGGATCAATCCAGGACGCGGCGATCTCGCGTTCGGAGGCCGGAACACCGGCCTTAACCGCGGCTCCGGCGCAGACCGCATCCAACCTGATTGAGACGGTTGTGCCGCTGCTCAGATAGGCCAGAGCCCAATGCGCCGCGAAAGAGCGCGCCGCCACGTTGAGGGTCAGGCCGCTGCCCTCCCCGGCAGCGAAGACGGACTGATCCGGGATTGCGATCCCAAGCGTTAAGTGCGCGGCCCCAGGGAGGGCATAGCCTTTCCCGTCAGAGAATATCCTTGTGGTGCTCCGCGACTTTCCTGTGGGCGGCCGCGTATTGCTCTATCACCTCTGGCCGGTCCTCTTTGAACCATGGGATGCCGTAAGCGATCTGACCGATGGACTCCGACACAGGCAGCGTGCCTGGTCCCTGCCGCACATCCCGCTGCCCGAACGAGATGACCGTCGGCTTGCCCATATGGAATATGTCGGCAGTGTGGAACGCGGGATGCAGATATAGCGCGAAGTTGGCACCGGGGTAGCACATCGTCGCACCTTCGGCCCGCACGGCCTCGCAGAATTTTTCGCAGGGCAGGCCCCCTAACCGCTCCCCTCGGTACAGGCCGCGCGGGAAGTACCATCCCCCCATGGTGGAGCCCGAACCCTTCGGCGGCCGATGCGGCAAGATGCCCGGAACGCCCTCCAACAGGTCCCAGAACCGGTTCATCGCTTTCTGGATTTCGGCAATCCGCTGAGGGTAGTACTTCAGTTGCACGCGGCCCAGCGCGGAACACATCTGGTTCATGCGGTGCTTGGCCCCCCCGAGGGGCACGCCGGCGTACCGCTTCAGGTCCGCGTCGGTGACCTGAGCGTCGGTGGGATTCCAACGGCTGGGGGCGCCGGTGCGCTCGTAGTGCCCATAGGCGATGCAGCGTTCGTATATCGGTCGGTCGTTGGTCACGAGGATGCCCGCTTCGCCCACGGCGAAGCTCTTCCCGCTCATCAGGCTCATGGCGCCGACGTCGCCGATTGTGCCGCACATCTTGCCTTTGTACAGCGTGCCCTGCGCGTGCGACACGTCCTCGATCACCCGCACCCCGTGCTTACGGGCAATGGCCATGATCTCGTCCATCTCGCACGGATAGCCTGCGTAGTGGACTACGACGATAGCCCTGGTGCGCGGGCCGATGCGGTGCTCGATGTCCTGCGGGTCTATGCATAGAGTGTCAGGAAGGATGTCGGCGAAGTTGACGGCGGCCCCCAGTGGAAGGGCGGGCATAGCGCTTGCCCAGTAGGTCATGCCGGGGCAGATGATCTCGTCGCCCGCCCCCACACCGCATGCCCACATGGCCCCGCGCAGGCTGTCGGTCCCATTGGGATACCCGAGGCCGAACTCCATGCCCATCCACGCCGCGAACTCCTGCTCGAATTGCTTGGTGATGTCAGTGCCGCTCATCGCCCGCCGACGGAGCACGTCCAGCACGGCCTGTTCGTCTTCCTCGGTGATGATGGGCCACGTGAAGATGTCACCCGGATCGAGCGTCACGCTCTTAGGCCCGCCTAAGATTGCCAATTGACTGTCACTGCGTCCCACGGTCTTGCTCCTGCAAGGAGGATACGACTTACCCGGAGCCCTGCATCGCGGCTGATCTTCGCTCCATGTAATTCGCTTTACAGACGGAACTCAACCATATCCCGTCGCGCTTGCCTGCCCTGGAACATCACGACCTTGGTCAAACACACGTTTTCGCCTTGTATTCGTCTATCGGCGCCAGGCGCACCAAGCCGGCAATCGCACGCTCACGCGCTGTGTGGACGTCGCTACGCCCCAACGTCTATGACGAACTGCTGGGTCGCTGTGCCCACCCGCTCCGTCGTGGTGGCCACCACCTTCTCCTGTCCCCAACCGAGGCTCGTCTCGTCCAGTTTTCGCACCTCCCGATCAATGACGGCCGTCACAACCACCTCGGCCTTGCCGGCAGCGTCCGGCATCCCCGAGAGCACTCCAGTGGCAGCGTCCAGCTTCAGCCACTTCGGGCCCTGCTCCAAAGCGAACTTCGGCCTCTCGATGTCCCAGAAGTTCTCGGTCTGCTTGCCGTCTACTACCCGCGCCCTCAGGTCCCCCAGTGAGCGGTTGGCGGAGACCTGGTAACGGTACTCGGTGCCCACCTTGGCCGCGGTCGCCGGCCTGCTGCAGATGACCGGCCGCGGCGCGGCGGCGTAGTCCGACGGCCCGCTCCGCTGGCCCTGCTCATCTACCGCCACCACTCGATAGAAGGTCCTGTTGGCGTTGGCCAGGTTGACGCCAGGGCCCAGCAGGGCCAACTCGGTGGCCGACGTCTCGGCTATGAAGTTCGCCGGGGAAGGCGAGGAGATTTCCTTACATATGCCAACGTTGACTCTGTAAGTCTCGTCGCTGACCGAGAAGCCCTTCTCATCGCTTCCGTAGACCCGGTACTTCACCGGCCGGCGGCCCACCGGATTCAGCTTCCAGCGCAACGTGCCCAGGTTCTTATTCTGGTCGTAGTCGAGGGTCACTTCGAGGGGGTAGCTCGGGCCTCGCGGCGTAAAGCTCCAGGTCTTGCTCCACGGGCCCCAGACGCCTTTCTCATCCTTGGCCCGCACCCGCCAGTGGTACTGCTTGTCCGGCGTCAGCAGGCCGACATAGGGCAGGGTGTACTGCGCCTTGCCCTTGTCCGCGGTCCGGGAGATGAGCTTGTAGAAGCTCATGGAGAGAGGCCACTTCATGTCCGAGCGGTTCGATAGCTCGAAATGATAGTCGGCAATCTTGTCGCCGTCGGGATCGGCGGGAGCCTTCCACTGGAAGACGATCTCCGTGCCGTTGGCTTCTCCGCCGTCGGGCGGGTACACCGCGGCCGGCGGGGCGTCAGGCGGCTTGGAGGCCGAGCGCTCCACCCACTCGTGCGTGACGCGCACCTTCCGCTCGCCCGGGGATGCATCCGTGTAGACGAACTTGTTCTCGCCGACCACCATCTCCGGCAGAGCGAGTAAAGCCATTTGCAGGTCGTTAGTGATGGCCAGGCGCTTGAGCCGGGCCGCGCCGGAGAGCTGGCAGCGCAGCTGATACTGATAACGCCCCGCTCCATCGGGCGAGAAGAACTTGTCTAAGCTCCCCCCCGCATCCTCCCAGGCCTGGCCGTCCCAGGAGAGGGAGAACTTGGCCCCATTTCCCTCCGCCTCAAGCCTTCCGCCCACAAGAACGTAAGGGCTTCGCATCGTCCAGATGATGGTGCCGGTCTTGCCTTCCTCTGCCGCAAGGCCGTCCCCTTCCGTCCTGACTCCCTCGACCGTGCCAGCTCCTTTTGTCCAGGTCTCCTTCGAGAAGTCCGGGCGGTACTCCCACAAGCCGTTGCAGAAGGTGTCCGGGTAAGTGGGTCCTATCTTACTCCACATGTACTTGGCGGGGCTCAGGTGCCCCCAGCGCCAGGTGAGCGCTTCGCCCGGGCGGAGAGTCATGTTCATGGTCGTGTCTTCTCTGCATCTGCGCTCGCCCTTGATCTCGTCTTCGCACACGAACATTGCCGCCGCTCTCTCGTCCGAGCCGCGGTTGTCGGCGAACAGAATGCCCAGGGTGTGCGTCCGCTTGATTAAGTCATGGTCCCGCGCCAAATCCTGCTCCCCGGCGACGGTCTCGTTGTCCCGCAGCAAGAAGACATCATCCATGTCGCCGTCCATCACATGCCAGCCCCCGTCGTAGAAGACCTGGGCGATAGAGTGCCCCACCAGCCGGACCGGGGCGGCCTTGAGGCCTACCTTTCGCCACAGCCCGCCCATGATGAGGGCGTCGCTGCCGCACGGGTTGTGCCCGTAGACGTTGTAGACCTTCACTGGGTCCCCCAAGTCCCCTCCCTCCCCGCTGCGGTGGTAACGTTGGCAGATCTGCCGGAACCAGAGTGCGAAGGCCTTCTCACGGTCACGCATCCCCGGTGCGACGGCGGCGGCTACAATCTCGTCTAGGTTGCGGAAGTTGTTGCGGCCGTTGGAGAGCCAGGGGTTGACCACGTCGGTCTCACCAACGTTGTCCATCCGCACCGCACGGTTGGACTGCCAGGTCTGTTCAATGGCTCCCTCTCTTGCCATCCCGCACCCCATAGGGGTCCGACAGTTCTGGCCGTCCATCGTGCCGCCGTGCGTGATGCTGTACTCGTGCCGCCCGCCGCTGACCTCCTCAACGTGACGCTTGGCCACGTCTGTCGGATGGGTGTTGGACGCCCAGGGCTCCAGACCTTCGCCGCACAAGACGTCCCGCATGCTATGCCCTCTGCCGAAGATGAGCAGAGCTACGCCCGCAATCCAAAGCCACCAATACCTGCCCATCGCTCCCTCCTGAAAAGGCAGACGCCGGAAGAATCCGGCAGCACGATCAACCGTCCCATATAGTATCTCACGATCTGAATGTCAACAGGATATAGTCTGTTTGCCTGGGGATCGTTGCCACTGTAGGGAATGAAGGCTGCGTCCCCCGCGTGCGGACGGTGGGCCGACAAGCACTTCGCCCCCAGCCGGCAAGCTTGACCCCCTGACCGGGCAAAAGTAGAATGCACTGTCCGGATGCGCGCCGGCCGCAAGCCGTGCAAGACAGCCGAATTGCCCCATGACTCCAGGAGCCCCAATGCCACCGCGGAATGAGAGCCCAACGCGCAGCATACCCTCAGTTGACTCGCTGCTCCAGGACTCCGAACTGCGAGCGGTGACGGAAGGAGTCCCGCGCGCCATCGTCGTGGGCGCCGTGCGGGGAGCAGCGGACGAGGTGCGCAAAGCCATCTTGGAAGGAACCGTCGAAGAGGCAGGCGAAGAGGCAATCCGGGCCGCAATCCTCCAGCGCGTCCAGGAGCGGGTGCGCGCGGCCATGGGCCCCCACTTCCGCAAGGCGATCAATGCGACGGGCATCATCCTCCACACCGGCCTGGGCCGGGCGGTCCTCGCACCGAGCGTGCTCCGTCGGATACAGGAAGAGCTGTCAGGCTACTCGCTCGTGCAGCTCGACGTTGAGACGGGCAAGCGCTCGCGGCGGGATGAACGCATCGAATGGCTGCTTCAGCAGCTTACGGGAGCCGAAGCTGCGACCGTCGTCAACAACAATGCGGCGGCCACGCTGATCGTGCTGAACACGGTGGCGGCGGGGAAGGAGGTGATCGTCTCGCGCGGGCAGCTTGTGGAGATCGGCGGCTCGTTTCGGCTGCCTGAGGTGATGGCGGCCAGTGGAGCGCGGCTCGTCGAGGTCGGCACCACCAACCGCACGCACCCGAAGGATTATGAGAATGCCATCACGGAGAACACGGCCGCCGTCATGCGCGTACACCCGAGCAACTATGTTATCAGCGGGTTCACAGCGGAGGTGTCGCTGGAGGAGCTTGAGAAGATCGCGCACGCGCGCAGCCTTGTGCTCATTGACGACGTGGGCGCCGGCGCGCTCATTGATCTGTCGCGATTCGGCTTCCGCCGCGAGCCGACGCTACCTGAGTCGGTGCGCGCGGGAGCGGACCTTGTGACCTGCAGCGCGGACAAGCTCATAGGTGCCTCGCAGGGCGGACTCATACTCGGGAAGGCCGGCCTGGTGAACGCGGTGCGGAAGAACCCATTGGCCCGTGCCGTCCGCGTGGGCAAGCTTACGCTGGCTGCGCTCGAGGCGACGCTGACGCTTTTCCTGGACGAGGCGGCGGCCCTGAATGAGGTCCCGATACTACGGATGCTGCGCAGGGAGTTGTCGGGGATAGCCGAGCAGGCGGAACGGATCGCCCGCGCAGTCAGGCAGCGCGGCGCCGACCGGCTCGGAAGCGTCGAGACCATTGACGGCTTCTCCCAGATGGGGAGCGGCTCCCTGCCGGGGCAGGACCTGCCGACGCGGCTCGTAGCGCTGAGTCCGACGAGGATGTCTGCGGAGGAGCTGGCATTGCGGCTGCGGAAGCGGACGCCTCCGGTTTTCGCACGCATTCAGGAGAACCGGGTGCTCATTGATCCTCGCACGCTCCTCGAAGGCGAGGAGGAAGCGCTGACAGCCGCAATCGTCGAGGCACTGCGGACGGGCTGAGGCATGCCGATCGAGCATCCAAATATCACGCTGGGAACGGCGGGGCACATAGACCACGGGAAGACGGCCCTCGTGAAGTTCCTCACCGGCTGCGACACGGACCGGCTGAAGGAGGAGAAGGAACGGGGGATGTCCATTGACCTCGGGTTCGCCCCGTGCACGCTCGCCAACATGCAGGTGGGCATCGTGGACGTGCCGGGGCACGAGCACTTCGTCAAGACCATGGTCGCCGGTGCAAGCGGGATGGACGGCGTCATTCTCGTGGTGGCGGCCGACGACGGCGTCATGCCGCAGACGCGCGAGCACCTGGAGATCCTCACTTTGCTGGGCGTCAAGCACGGCGTGGTAGCGCTGACGAAAGTGGACCGCGTCTCGCCGGAGGAGTTGGAGATCGTGCAAGAGGACGTGCGGAGCTTCCTGAGAGGCACGTTCCTGGAAGGGGCCCCGATCCTTCCCATCTGCAACCTGACGGGAGAGGGATACGAGACGTTCTACGAGGCCCTTGTGAATCTGGTGCGTTCGATCGAGCCGAAGAGGACGGACGGCGTGTTCCGGCTGCCGGTCGAAAGGGCATTCTCTGCCAAGGGCTACGGGACCGTCGTCGCGGGCATTCCGGTGTCGGGGTCGGCCCGCGTCGGCGATGAGGTAGTGCTCCTCCCCCCGGGCGTGCCCGGCCGACTGAAAGGGGTCGAGGTCTACGGGCAGCCTTCGGATGCCGTGCTCGCCGGCCAGTGCGCCGCGCTCAACGTGCGCCACTGGGAACACAAGGCGATCAAGCGGGGCGACACGGTCACGGTGCCCGGCTACTTCGCGCCGCAGGAGTGGTACGTGTGCAGGATGCAGCTTTTGCCACACGAACGGCTGCTGCTCAAGAGCGGCGAGCGCGTGAAGTTCCACACGGGCACCTCGGAGGTCACGGCGGCGGCCTACGTGATGGACAAGGACCAGGCCCGCGGAGGCGATGAGTGCCTGGTGCAGTGCCACCTGAGCGAAGCCCTCGTGGCGGGACCGGGGGACCGGTTCATCGTCAGAACGCTTTCGCCCGTCAGGACGATCGGCGGTGGGATGGTCATCGAGGCAGCGCCGAAAAGGCTGAAACGCACGCATCCGGACATAATCCAGGACCTGGGCGAGCGCGCCCAAGCGATGCGGAACGAACAGGACTTCGTGGAGTACTGCATAAGAAAGGCCCCGCACCTGGCGACCGACGAAGCCGCCCTGTCGCTTCGTGCGAAGCTGCCGGCAGCGCTCCTGCGCCGCATAACGGACGGGCTGCTCCGCCAGGGGAAGGTCCTGGAGCTGGCCCCGGGCCTTTATGCGCACGCTGAGTCAGTGGCGGCCGAGCGGACGAGGCTCCTGGCCATCGTCGCCGACTTTCACCGGTTGGTCCCGCAGAGCCCCGGAATCGCGGTTGAAAGCCTGCTGGAAGATGCGCAACTGCCTGAGGCGGTTTTCAACAGCCTGCTTGGGCTTCTGAGGAAGGAGGGAACGCTCGTCGAGATGGAGGGGCGGCTGGCCCTGCCCGAACATTCGGTGACGTTCGACGAGGAGGACCGCAAGTCGCTGGAGGCGCTGGAGTCGGCGTTCCGCGAAGCAGGATTCCATCCGCCAGGCATGGAGGAGGCCGTCCAGCGCGCGGGAATTGCCAAAGAGAAGGCGGCATGGGCACTGAAAACGCTCTTGGAGCACGGGCGGCTCGTTCAGGTGGCGGAGGCCCTTGTGTTCCACCGCGAAGCCGTAGCGCGCGCGCGCGAGGCGCTGGTCTCGTACATTCGCAAAGAGGGCAGGCTGGAGAGCGTGAAGTTCAAGTACGTGCTCGACACGACGCGTAAGTATGCAATCCCGCTGCTGGACTACTTCGACCGAATCGGTGTGACGTCAAGAGTGGGCCATACGCGGCACCTGAAAGGCCCCGGCGGCACGGGCACGACCGCGTGAAGCGGGCGCAGGCACGACGGACCCCCTCCGAAGGAGAAGAGGACGATGAAACTTGCCTGCCCGAGGTGCGGTCGGCCGATTGAAGCCGCGTCCATCAACGTGACCGCCGACCTGGCACAGTGCACTGCCTGCAATGAAGTGTTCAAGGCCAGCGACCTCCTGCCGGACGTCAGCCCCCCCGAGAGTCTCGATCCGCCGGCCGGCAGCAAGATAACCTTCCGGCGAGAAAACGAGTCGGACGGGGTATTCGAGATCCCGCGGCGCTCTCCCGGCGCTGGAGGTGTGGTATCTATTGGGTTCGCCATATTTTGGATAGCGTTCGTCGCTTTCTGGACGTGGGGCGCGTCGCACGGCGGGGGGCTCTTTGCCGCCTTCTCAATCCCCTTCTGGCTCGTAGGCTTCGGCATGCTTGGCTGGAGCGTCAATTCCATCGCGGAGCGCCAATCCCTCGAGATTGGCACGGAGGCCCTGACGATCCGCAAGCGCCGTCCGTTCTTCCCGCGACGGGTCGTGATCCCATACGGCGATGTGTCCTCGATCGCCATCGAGCATGCGTTGCCCGTGGGGCCGTTCGCCGCGGGGAGCGGCGCCTGGCGCGTCGGGAGGGGCTCCGCGACGCCTGCGTTCGCAATTCCGGTCCCCACCATTTTCCACGGGACGCAGAAGACGCAGTTCGCCGAGGGTGTAAGCGAGGCCGAGATGAACTGGCTGGTCGGGGTGCTGACGGCCGTGGTCTACAAGAAGGTGGGAAAGCGGCTGTAAGCGAAACGGCCGGAGCCGGGCGGAGACGGATCGCTCCCCCGCGATCCGCCGCAGCAAGGTCCGGACCGTTGAGTCGCCGACGCGCCAGCCCACTCCGCCGAGCCTACTCCGCCGAAGCAGCCGCCTCGGCTGCGAAGGCTGGAAGTCCGCCTCATGCCGACGAGGCCTGGATAGCCGCACGCAAGCCCTTCCTTGCGCAGGTCTTCTACGGACCCGCACGCGCCCAGGTCCGGGGTTACGAGTTCCCGATGGGAAGAACTGGACAAGCCTTCCAGACAAACTATAATGCATTGTATCCGTGGTTACAAATTCGGATGCCCCGAAAGATGAATGGCCCCAGAACCTGGCTGCTCCTGACCTATAAGGTGCCCAGGCATCCCAGCGCGCGCCGTGTGTACGTGTGGCGCAAGCTCAAGCAGCTTGGGGCGATCTTGCTGCACGATTCGGTCTGGGTGCTGCCGGATTCCGACCGCACGGCCGAGCAGTTCCGCTGGCTGGCCGAGGAGATCAAGGAACTGGGCGGGAAGGTCTCGCTGTGGACCTCGCACGCCACGAGCCAGGAACAGGAGTCGGAGCTTGTCTGCGCCTTCAGCCAAGACGTGGACAAAGCGTACGGGCAGATTCTCGCCCAATTGCGGCGCGGTCGCGCGGACGTGGCTACTTTGTCCAGACGCTACCAGGAAGTGCTGGCCAGGGATTACTTCCGGTCGCCGGCGGGCGAGCAGGTGCGAGAGGCCTTGATGAAGACGAGAGGAGGTGGTCGGTCGCGATGAAATGGGTTACGTGGGAAGGCATCAGAGTGGATCGAATGGCCTGCGGCTGGCTGATCCGTCGCTTTATCGACCCGAAAGCGGAATTCCTGTTCATACCGGCCGGGACTAAGCCGCTCCCCAAGGGTGCCGAGCCGTTCGACATTCCCGGGGTACGCCTCTCTCATCACCGGGGGCATTGTTCGTTCCACGCGATGGTCAAGGCGTACAAGCTCAAGACCCCGGTTCTTCAGCGGATAGCTCGGATTGTGGATGAGGCGGATGTGGTCCAGGAGGCTGCCGTCGAGCCGGCGGCGCCGGGGCTGGATTTCGTATGCCGAGGCGTTCGACGGACGAGCCCCGACGATTACGTTGCGATGGAGCGAGGGGAGATGATCTACGACGCTCTGTATGCAGAGTTGCAGGGGCAAGAGAAGGCATAGTCAACAAGGTCATTTAGTAAGGGACACTCACATGAAGTGGATCACTCGCGAGCACGTGAAGGTGGACAGGGTTGCTTGTCCGTGGCTGATAAGGAAGTTCGTGGATCCCCAGGCGGAGTTCCTGTTCGTGCCCGCCGACAAGGTAATGGAGATCGCCCAAAAGGAAAACGCGACTCCGTATGACTGCAGGGGCGTGGAGCTCGGGCATCATGGAAAAGAGTGCTCCTTTGAGGCCATTGTCAAGAAGTACGACCTCGGCAAGGACGCCGCCCTGGTGTTGTTGGCCAAGATCGTCAACGGCGCCGACACGGACAACACCCTCTGGAAGCAGCCCGAAGGCCCTGGCCTTAACGCCATCGCCGAGGGCTTCAGGCACCTGGGATTCAAGAACGACATGGAGATGAACAAAGCCGAGTGGATTGTCTACGACGCGCTGTACGCCTACTGCCAGGAGAAGGTGAAGAGCGGCAAGTAGGACAGCGTCCACAAGCGAGCCGCCCGGCAAGGCACCCCTCGTCGCCCCCAGACGGAGACAGGCCATGCCCCTGTTGCACACGGGATACGTCGAACTCCCGCCGCACGTCGCCCAAGGCGGCTTCGACCATGCGGCCGTGCATCGCCGTACAAGCCGCTTGTACGTCGCCCACACGGTCAACGATGCCATCGACGTCATTGACTGCCGGGCTGACAATTACCTTCATTCCATATCTGGCCTTCAAGGCGTCGCCGGCGCGTTGGTGTCTGACGAACGAGACCTCGTCTTCACGTCGAATCGAGGGGAGAACACCGTGGGCGTGTTCTCGCCCGATGACGAAGGAGGCCTGTTCAAGGTCCCCGTGGGCATCCGTCCCAACGGCCTGGCCTACGACGCCGGCCGGAACTTGCTGCTGGCTGCCAACGTCGGCGATCCGGCCGCGCCGGGCTCGTCCACAGTCTCTATCGTGGATGTGGATAGGAAGGCAATGGTGGCCAGTGTTCCAGTTCTCGGCCGGACACGGTGGGCGGTCTTTGACCCGGCGGCCGGGATGTTCTTCGTGAACATCTCCGATCCGGCCGTGATCGTGGTCATTGAGGCCCGCAACCCTCAGCGTGTGGCAAGGAAGTACAGAGTTCCCGCCGCCGGCCCGCACGGACTGGACCTGGATGGGCGGCGCCAGCGGCTCTATTGCGCCTGTGATGCGAAGAAGCTCGTCTGCTTGGACTCCCGTTCCGGCCAGGTGCTCGGCCAGGCCGACCTGAGCGGTGTGCCGGACGTGGTTTTCTTCAATGCCGCGATGAACCATCTGTACGTGGCAATCGGCGATCCCGGCGTCATTGAGGTCTTCGACGCGGCCGCCATGACGCGGATCGAGGCGGTCCCGACGGAACAAGGCGCGCACACTATGGCCTTCGACGCTGACCGGAACAAGGTCTACGCCCTCCTGCCTCAGACGCACCAGGCAGCCGTGTATGTGGACTAAAACCGAGACCGTATGTCCCATCAGGATGGAGGGAAAAGGCCAATGAAATCCGCGCTACTGCTGCCGTCGCTTCTGGCGCTGGCGGTTGTGGGCATTGCCGCCGTAGGGCCGGCAGCCGATCAGCCAGCCACAAAGCCGGCAAGCGTGTACAAGATGCCCTTCGATGAGGCGAAGGCAGGCGAGCTTCCCACGGGCTGGAAGGCTGATGCGACCAATCCCAGGGGCGAACTGGCCGAGTGGAAGGTCGTGGCTGATGACAAGGCCCCGAGCAAGCCCAACGTGCTCTCGATGACGAAGATCGCGGACACCTCCGGCGGCCATTTCAACGTCTGCTGGACCAAGGACGTCCAGTTCAAAGACGGCACGCTTGAGGTGAAGATTCGAGCCAATACGGGCAACCAGGACCAGGGCGGTGGGCTGATCTGGCGGGCCGCGGACGCGAAGAACTATTACATCGCCCGGTACAACCCGCTGGAAACGAATTTCCGCCTCTACTATGTGAAGGACGGTAGGCGCATTCAGTTGGCGGATGTGGGCAACCTGGAGATCAAGACCGGCGAGTGGTTCACAATGAAGATCGTCGTCAACGGCGGTACGATGGAGGGCTACCTCAACGGCAAGAAGCTCCTGGAAGTGACGGATAAGACCTTCCCGGACGCCGGCGGCGTCGGGCTCTGGTCGAAAGCGGATGCGGCCTCTTCGTTTGACGACTTTGTAGCAGAACCTGCCAAGGCCGGTACGGCAACCTACCCGGCTTCCGAGAGATAGGCCCTGGACATCAGCACTCGCCTCGTGCTGATGCGCAAGGGAAGGATCGAACGGATCGGCAGCGCAGACCAGTTCCGCGCGGAATGGGGCCTCCGGCAGGGCCTGGATTCGCCCGATGGAACAGGCAAAGCGATCACGAGTGTGCGAGTGTTAATCGAATCATCCCAGGTTACGCCGGCCGGCAAGGCAGACGTGCGGACGTTCTTCGTTACCCGGGCTGTTCGGATGTTCGCGTATGGATTCCTCTCCGTGTCGCTGGTTCTGTACCTCGCCCAATTGGGGCTCTCCAATACGAAGATCGGCCTGTTGCTGAGCCTGACGCTGGTCGGCGACATCGTCGTGTCGCTCTGGTTGACTACGACGGCCGACCGCTTCGGCCGGCGACGGACGCTGGTGATTGGCGCGGCGCTCATGTTGCTGGCCGGAATCGTCTTCGCGCTGACTGACAACTTCGCATTGCTGTTGTTGGCTGCCACCGTGGGTGTGATCAGCCCAAGCGGCAACGAAGTCGGGCCATTTCTCTCGGTCGAGCAGGCCGGCCTATCGCAGGTGATCCCCGACCAGCGGCGAACGCATGTTTTCGGCTGGTATAACCTGGTGGGGTCTCTGGCCACAGCCCTGGGCGCCTTAGTTTCAGGATCGCTGACGCAGATGCTTCAGAATCGGGGCGTTCCGGTCTTGGACAGTTATCGCGTTGTCATCTGGGGCTATGCGGGAGCGGGCGCGGTCCTGGGCCTGCTGTTCTTATGGCTATCTAAGGCCGTGGAAGTCATCCCGCAGGTCAGCGCCTCCTCGCAGACGGCCGGCGCACGTGCTTTCCTGGGGCTGCACCGGTCCAAGGGTGTTGTGACCAAGCTGTCGGCCCTTTTCTCCCTCGACGCCTTTGCCGGGGGCTTCGTGATTCAAAGCATCGTGGCATACTGGTTCCACATCCGCTTCCACGTCCAGCCGGCGACGCTGGGCGCGATCTTCTTCGGGGCCAACATCTTGGCGGGGGTTTCAGCGCTGGCCGCAGCGCGTCTTGCGTCGCGGATCGGCTTGGTCAACACGATGGTCTTCACGCACTTGCCGTCGAACGTACTGCTGATCCTCGTGCCTCTGATGCCTAACGTGCACCTCGCCATCGCGATGCTACTATTGCGGTTCAGCATCAGCCAGATGGACGTGCCCACACGGCAGTCCTACGTGATGGCTGTGGTCCAGCCGGATGAGCGCTCGGCCGCTGCCGGCGTGACGGCCGTGGCCAGGAGCGTGGGCGCCGCCATATCGCCCAGCCTCGCGACGATGTTGCTGGCCAGTCCCATGCTGCTGGCTGCGCCGTTTCTGATTGGGGGAGGGCTGAAGATCATCTACGACCTGCTCCTGTACCGCAGCTTCGCTGCCACTCAATCGAGCAGGACGGACAAGACGTCCTGATCTCACCGATCAGAACACGTCGTGAACTGCCTTCTGGAACTGCGGCAGGTCGCACAGCGGCGGCCTGTTCGCCGCCTTTCCGCACCCGTTGTGGCCCGTGGGCTTTGGCATGCTGGGGCGAAGCGTCAACCCATGGCGCCAAGAGTCTTGACAGGCGGAGGTAATCCGGGGATAATAATAGAACTGACCGGTCAGTTCCGTTTCGTGAGATGCCCCGGCGCCGCGTAGCGAGGCGCCTCCAGGAGGCCGGCGCGGTTGGGACTCTCAGCGGGGCCGGAGGGTGCTTTAAAGCGGAAGGCACAAAAGGGAACATCCCATTTGGCGATGCGTTCCTTTGGAGTGCCCTGCTCTGGGATATCAGCAATGTCCGAGACGACAGAACAATTGCGTGCGGGGGCCAACGGCTCCGAGCACGTGAGCCTGCCCAAGGACGTGGCGACGTGGCTGAACAGCGCGCTTCGTCCCGAAGAGATTGTCTGCTCCTGCCTCTTTGCCGACATCGGCCCTAAGGGCCAGTTCAAGGAGCGGTGGACGTTCCTCACTAACCAGCGGCTCTTTGTCCTCACGCCCAACGGCCAAGAGGGCGTTACCGACACGGAGTTCGAGATGCCGCTGGGCGAGATCGCCAGCGCGAAGGTCTACGAGTACGTCGGGTCGAGTGCGCTGATCGTGTCAAACCAAGAGGAGGCCCATGAGGTCGTCCGCTTCTCGCTCGGCTCCCACCACGAAGCCTCGGACCTTTGCCATTACATAGACGAGATCGTCAAGGAGCGCGGCAGCGGCAAGCCGATCGAGGAGATCCGGCCGGCGGCCACGCGAAGGCCCGAGCATCGGTGCTCGAAGTGCGGGCGCGCGCTCAGCCGGTGGAGTGAGACGTGCCCGTACTGCGTTGACAGACGCCGTGTGATCGGGCGCCTGTTCTCCTACCTGCGTCCCTACATTCCGTTCGCCGTGGTCGGCTTCACGCTCACAGTCTCGCTGACGGCCTTGCAGCTTGTGCCGCCTTTGCTCGTCAAGACGCTGATTGACAATGTAATCAAGAACAGGAACATCGAGCTGTTCGCCATCATCATAGGCATCTGGGCAGGCGTGCAACTGGGGTCTGCGCTGATCTCGGTGTTCCGCTCGTACGTCATGCAGTGGCTGGGCAACAAGGTGCTCTTCGACCTGCGCGTGCAACTTTACGACCACCTCCAGCTCCTGAGATTGAGCTATTACAACCGCCACCAGACGGGGCAGATCATGCAGCGCGTCACCGGCGACCTCCAGCGGCTTCAGTACTTCATTGCCGAGGGTTTCCAGGATGTGCTGATAAACGTCGTGACGATGGTCCTCATCGCCGGCATCCTCCTGTATCTGAACTGGAAGTTGTTTCTGGTCGTGCTGGCGCCGATCCCTCTCATCGCCCTCAGCACCTGGATATTCGGACGCCGGGTCCACCAACTTTATCATCGCCTGTGGCGGCGCTGGGCGGGGCTGAGCGCCATCCTGGCGGACACGATTCCGGGCGTGCGCGTGGTGAAGTCGTTTGCCCAGGAGGAGCGCGAATCGGTGCGCTTCAGCAATTTCAGCGCCGACCTGTTCAGCCAGGAAATGAAAGTGGTGAAGCTCTGGAGCGGTTTCTTCCCATTCCTGGGGCTGATGACTGGCCTCGGCTCCCTCCTGATCTTCGGCATCGGGGGCTACATGGTCGTCGAGGACGCAATTACGCTGGGGACGTTGATCGCATTCACGAGCTACATGGGCCAGTTCTACCAGCCCGTGCAGCGCTTCGGCGAGCTGAACCACCGGTTCCAGCACTGCACGACGTCCGCCGAGCGCGTCTTCGAGATACTCGACTCGGACCCCGAGCCGCTCATGCGCAAAGAGGGGCTGGTGCTCAAACCGCTGCGCGGCGAGGTGGAGTTCCGGAAGGTCCGGTTCTCATACGACCCGGGCAAGTACGCCTTGGACGGCGTCTCATTCAACGTCCAGCCGGGCGAGATGATCGGCCTGGTAGGGCCGAGCGGCGCCGGCAAGAGCACCCTCGTGCACCTGATCGCGCGCTTCTACGACGTTGACGAGGGAGAGGTGCTCATTGACGGGCACGACATCCAAGACCTGGCCCTCCGGTCTTTCCGGGAGCAGATAGGCGTCGTGCTCCAGGAACCGTACCTGTTCCACGGGACCGTCTGGGCAAACATCGCCTACGCGCGGCCGGATGCGTCGGCGGACGAGATCATCGAGGCGGCGCGCGCGGCCAATGCGCATGAGTTCGTCGTCAACCTGCCGGACGGCTATGACACCATCATCGGAGAGCGCGGACAGACGCTCTCTGGCGGCGAGCGGCAGCGCATCTCCATCGCCCGCGCCATCCTCCGCGACCCGGCTATCCTGATCCTCGACGAAGCCACCGCCTCAGTGGACACCGAGACGGAAGCCCTGATCCAGACGGCCCTCGAGCACCTCGTCCGGAACCGCACTACGTTTGCCATCGCGCACCGCCTCTCGACGCTCCGCAAAGCGAACCGCCTGATCGTGTTGGAAAGAGGCAAGGTGGTGGAGATCGGCACCCACGAGGAACTCTTAGATGCAGGCGGCCTTTACGGTCGCCTCTGCAAGCTGCAGTCCGAACTGTCGCAGATGCGCGCTTGGTGAGCGCAGGACCGGCGAAAGCAACGAACACATGACGGCAAGCGATAAATCGGAAGAACCGAATGCGCCGAGAACCTCTGAATGGCTCGTCCAGCCCGGGCAAGCCCGGGTCTGGGAAGACTCGTTCCGCTCGCTGCACTTGAGCGTGGACGGGAAGGAGTTCAGCAACCTGCACCCGCGGCGCGCCTTCCCCTTGTCCGGCATGGTTGACTACGTGAGCTTCCAGGACGAGAAGGACAAGGAGGTGGCGCTCCTTGCTCATCCGCAGAAACTGGACAAACCCAGCCGGCAGGCGCTGGAAAAAGCGCTCGAGCGCATGTACTATGTTGCGAAAATCGTCCGGGTTGACGAGATCAAAGAGACCATGGGCGTGACGCACTGGCAGGTGCAGACCGACCGTGGCTACGCTGCCTTCGAAGTCGTCGATCTCCAGCACGTCCGCAAACTGCCCGAGGGCCGCTACCTCATCGCGGATGCGGACGGCAACCGTTTCGAGATCGGGGACATCCGACGGCTGGACAGCCGGAGCCAGGCCCTCATCCAGAGCGAAGTTTGACGTCCCGGCCGTCCACGCTGCCCACAACGCATAAAATGGCATAAGTGGCGAGTGCAGGCGGCTTCAGGCACCCGCCTTTGATTTTAGCCGCAAGTTGTTGAGAGTGCGCCGATCGGCGCGAGGTGATCGTATGGCAACAGAAGACACTCTGGGCGCGAGGTATCAGATGCGGCGGGAGGCCCGCGGCGCTGAGCCCCCGCCCGAGCGACGGGTGTGGCGACGCAGGCTGATCCTCGGAGGCGTCGCGACAGGGGCGGTTGTCTTGCTGGTGGTGGGCATCATCGTGTGGCTTGCTCTGACGCGCGTGAACGCCGTCCGCGCCTCGGTGACGGCCGCGGTCATCGGCGTGCCCGCCCACGTGGACGCGCGCATGTCCGAGCTTCTCGTTGTGCCCAATCAGCAGGTGACGACAGGCCAGGAGCTTGTGAAGCTCGATGACCCGCAGGTCAGGGCGGCCCTCCAAGCCGCGGAGGCTACGCTCGCCCTTAACCAGAGCCTCTACAATCAGGCCAAAGCCGACTGCGAGCTGACTGAGCAGAAGGTTGAGAGCGACTTGGAGTCGGCTCAGGCCGCCGTCGAGGCCGCAACCGCCCGCGTCCAACAGGCAGAGGCGGCCCTCGAGATGCGGCAGTCCAAATTCGCTGAGGAAATCCGCCAGACAACGGCCCAGCGCGACGAGGCCGCCGCCCAACTGGCCGGCCTCCAGAAAGGCGCACGCAAGGAGGACATCCTTTCCGCCGAGGCAAAGGTGGAGGCGGCAAAAGCCCTGTGCGCCCTCTACGAGCTCCAAGTGCGCCAGTCCGAGCAACTCGTCGGCGAGGGTATAGACTCTACGTACGTGCTTGAAACCCGAAAGACGCAGTTGGTCATGCAACAGAAGGCGTGCCGTGAAGCGGAACTCGCGCTCGAACGGCTTCGAAACGGCGCCACGCCCGAGGAACTTGACGCCAGCACGCAGGTCAAGGCCGCCAGACAGGCAGCCTTGGCCCTCGCACAGGCCGGCGCCAAGGAAGTAGACAACTTGAAGAACGACCTCGTAATCCGCAGGGCCGAACTCCGCCAGGCCGGGGCACAACTCAAACAAGCCAAATTGGCGGACGTCCAGAAAGCCCTGGCCGCCGAGCGGGTGACCGCAGCGCAAAAAGCGGTGCAGAAGGCACAGGATGACGTGGCCGCCCGCCGTGATGCCCTCGTGCTTAAGAGCCCCGTCACGGGAACCGTGATAGGCGTCTTTAACCGCGTAGGCGAGACGTGCCGGACGGGCCTCGATGTCATCCAAGTGACGGACGACAGCAAGGGGCGCTGGATTGCAGCATACGTCCGCGAAAAGGACGCCTTCTACGTCCGGCCCGGCCAGCGTGCCAAAGTGATCCTCGCCTCAGGTGAGCGCGTTTACACCACAGTGGAGGAGGTCGGCGGCGCAACATCCTCAGTGCGCCGCCTGAGGGCCAATCCCACCGGTGAGGCCGACCAGGTCGGGCCGGAGTTGGTCTATGTGAAACTCCGCCCGCAGTCGGATCTTAAGAGCGACCCGCTCCCCGGAATGTCCGCCCGCGCAGTCATCCGGATCAGATGACGGTTGGGCGACCGCGGCAGCTACCTCCAACCGCTCAAAGCGCCCTGCGCACCGAAGGAGCCGGAACTGTGACGAACCGGATGCGGCGGTGCATTTCACTTGTCGTGTTGCTCACGGTGTGCGGTCTTTGCGCTTCGTGCAGAAGCTCGACGGGCAACGTTGGCGCTGCAGCAGAGCTC
>Ga0315289_10001343_pt1 | contig 38055 bp, 30 predicted proteins | sample YL17G11_40_MG_FD_203452 | JGI IMG/M metagenome (GOLD analysis project Ga0315289, IMG submission 203452) | Sediment microbial communities from Yellowstone Lake, YNP, Wyoming, USA - YL17G11_40 | ecosystem: Environmental > Aquatic > Freshwater > Lake > Sediment | place: USA: Wyoming | collected... | reverse complement strand
CATGATAGACCATAATAGGATAATTGAGAACAACGCATTAGCTGCTGTCTATTGCAGAAACTCAAATTCTCCTTTGAAAAATAACCTTATTGTTGATAACCATGCTGTGGGATTGTACTGTGTCAGCAATTCCAATCCACAGGTGGTAAACTGTGTCATATGTAATAACGACTTTAACAATTATACGGTCTATTGTAGCGGATCGGCGCCTATTCTTACCAATAGCATCTGCTGGGCAAATTCGAGGCCCATGAGTGACGGGGTTATTGCCAGATACTCCGATATCCAGGGTGGCTGGCCGGGCGAAGGCAATATCGACGTCAATCCTCAATTCCTCGATGCAGCCACGTTAGATTATAATATCTGCGCCCAATCTCCATGTCTTAACGCAGGTGACCCTGACCTGCTTGATCCCGATAGCACCCGCTCTGATATCGGCCTCTATTTCCCCAACCATCCCCAATGTACTCCCGGCGATGCCTGGTATGTGTCGCCAACTGGAGACGACAGCACCGGAGATGGCTCAATAGGCAACCCTTTTCTTACAGCCTGCAAAGGCATAGCGGCCGCGAGCTCCGGTGATTCTGTTATTCTCATGAATGGTACATACCATGAGAATTTGCGCCTTATCGGCAAAAGCATAGTGCTTGGCTCGTTTTTTATGTCAAGTCATGATACTCTGGATATTCAGCGGACCATTCTGGATGGGGACTCTGTTGCTACAACGATAAGCCTTGGTTACATAGAGGAAACAGCGACGGTCGTCGGGCTTACGATTATGCATGGGTACTCCTCTCTGGGTGGTGCAATCTACTGTGGATACAGCGATGTAATTATCCTGAACAATCTTATAACCAATAATTACAGCGGATTTGACGGAGGAGGCATTTATTGCAGAAATAGTATAAATACGACTATTCAAGGTAATTCGATATCAAATAACAGCTCTAGCTACAGCGGTGGAGGAATTGCCTTCATGTATGGTACGGCTCAAATAAGAAATAATAACATTATAGAAAATAAATCTCGGAACGGCGCCGGGATAGCCACTTATTCAACCGACGTTACAATTACCGGTAATTTTGTCGATAGCGATAGCGCCACGGAATGGGGAGGCGGAATATACTGCAGTGGTGGTCGCGGTCTTATATCAGAGAATAATATCATGTATAACAACGGTGGCACTGGCGGTGGTATATACCTCGCGTCAGGTGATGTCACTTTAAGCAATAATATTATAAGTGGCAATATCGCTGAAAACGGAGGCGGCATATTTAGTTCATCAAGCACGTCAATCAGCCATAACATAATTGAAGCCAACTCCTCATCAGGGTATGGAGGAGGGATAGAATTATTACGGGGAACTCCGACAATTTATGGCAATTCAATTCGCAATAATACGGCTTTGGTCGGGGGCGGTATTTCGGCCTTCGATAGCTCTCCAATAATCATATCCAATGTTGTTTCAAATAACACATCCGAGGGCGACGGCGGCGCTATCAGCTTTTCTCATACCTCCAATTGTAGCGTTAATAACAATACCTTCCTGGAAAATATTGCCAGGAAAGGGGGCGCCATATCCTGGGAAAGTGCATATGGAACAATATCCAATAATACAATCTTCAATAATAACGCGTCTGAACGGGGAGGAGCGATCTACGCATTCAATCACTCTGTATTATCGGTTGAGAACACCATTATGTGGTCTGACTCGGCAGGCATCCATTCTGAGATTGATATAGATAGCTCTTCATCGGCTGCGGTAGTCTATAATGATATTCAGGGCAACTATCCGGGCTGGGGTAATATTGATATGGATCCCCGCTTCCGCAATCCCTCTGGAGGGGATTATCACTTAGCGGCCATTTCCTGTGGAGATACGACCGATTCACCTTGCATCGACGCCGGCCATCCCGCTTTTGCCGACAGCCTCCTTGATTGTTCTTGGGGCTTAGGTACTTCTCGAAGCGATATCGGTGCCTACGGCGGCGGAGATACTCTTCCATTTCCAGGAGGAATAATCCATATCCCCGATGATTTTCCGCGCATTCAAATGGGCATTGCCGCTGGTCATGATGACGACACAATACTGGTTGAACCGGGAACCTATAACGAGAATATAGATTTTCTCGGCAAGCGCATCGTTGTATGCTCGCAATATCTTATGAGCGGTGACACGTCATTTATATCATCGACTATTATCAACGGTGATTCGACGCGTACAGTTGTGTCTTTTGTTAATAGCGAGGACAGCGCTGCGGCGATTGTAGGATTTACAATTAAAAGCGGAGGGTTTTTTAATCGGGGTTATGGGGGCATTTATTGTCTAAATTCGAGCCCATCGATTAGAGCAAATTTCATTAAGCAGATCAACAGCATTACCGGTGGGATTTTCTGCGATACAGCCAGCCCCGTTATTGAAAATAATAGAATACAGGAAAATAGATCCTATTCCTATGGCGGCGGAATTTATTGCCGCGCATCAAGCCCGACAATAAGGGGTAATATTATTAGAGGATGCTTAGCGAATTACTGAGGGGGAGGGATTAGCTGCTGGGACGGGTCCGCCCCAGAGGTCATCGGAAACCTGATAGAGTATGATACCACTGGGGTATGTGGCGGCGGCGTTTATTGCGCAGCTTCATTTGGAGACCGAAGAGAGCTAGTAGCTAACAACATCATACGACGCAATTATGCCCATGATAGTGGGGGGGGCATAGCATTCGGGCACGGGGGGCATGGTATCGTTATTAATAACAGCGTATACGATAACTATGCCGCGGGATACTATGGCGGCGGTGGCCTAGCATGTTATGACCATAGCGACGCTTTAGTCGCAAATTGCATTTTCTGGGCTGACAGCGGCAGTGCTAACAACGAGATTCACGTCGATAGCAGTTCCGCGTTTTCCTATTGCGACATAGAAGGCGGTTATCCCGGAGAAGGTAATATTAGCACCGTGCCTTTTTTCAGAGATGCCCTCGGCGGGGATTTCCATCTCATGTCCATAGCCTGCGGCGATTCTATTGATTCGCCCTGCATAGATGCCGGCGACCCCAATATCGTCGACAGTCTCTTGGATTGCTCCTGGGGTCTTGGTTCAACACGCAGCGACATGGGGGCCTATGCTGGAGGGGATTCCGCGGCCGTGGGAATTGGTCAGGACACACCTACGATGCCTGGCCGTTTCTCCCTCTTCCCCAACTACCCCAACCCATTCAATCCTGCAACCACCATAAGATATGAGCTTCCCCAATTCGCCGAAGTTACGGTAGAAATCTATGACATTCTCGGCCGCAAGGTGGCAACATTGGTAAGCGGCCCACAACAGCCTGGCCCTCACCGGGTCGTCTGGGATGGCGGAGAGTATCCATCAGGCATCTATTTCTACCGCCTGAAAACGAACGATTTCGTCGAGACGAAGAAGATGCTGCTGATAAAATAACGTCAAACTCAAGCCTCCAATGAGATAGGCGCGCGGACAGCAAGGATTCGGGCGAGTTGAAAATAACAACTCCTGACATCTTGAGAGAGCGTTTAGATAAGTGCGGAGATTCGTCTCGGCCCTGTTGGCATTGGGGGGGAACATCCAGAGTGCGCCCGATAGCTTGGGTTGATCCTTGGATTACTTAGATTTAGAAATGCTGGAGATCAGGAGTAGCCTTTCAGCCAACGTACGCCCGCGTTCGGACCGCTCCTAGATTGCAGCCAACAATTATTAGCGGTTGCCCTGCGTCCTCAAGAAATGCGGCGGCGGGTTGTCTCTTAGCCGAAAATCATAAATATAGTGCTTGGACGTAAATCCCCTGACGTGGCCTGGGGGATAATCTGTTGTGTGCGTTATGCCTCGATTGCGATTGGCTAATGTCCCCCATATGGTTAATAACTGCTTTTCATTATCCCATCCGGGGTACCAGTTGTGATAGATATCCTGGACCGATATAGCCCCACGAATGGCGGCAAGGGCGGCATTGACATAGAGCGTGTTCCTGACATCCTTCCCCATCATGATCCAATTTTCAGATATGAGGCCGAGAATATCCGGGCAGGAATCTACTGACGTAGGAACCGAGTAATCCGGCTTGGAATGTCGATAAATCAGATTATCTGTTATTATTAGAGTATCGGACGTCGCCACAGTTAGCTGGCCAGCAAATCCTTGAGACACGAATTGATGATAAGAGATGCTGTCCTTGTTGGGAAAGGGGCCGTCCATAATGTCGCCGAGCCCCCTGGATGCCGATATCCAGACTTTGCCGTTAATGAAAAGAGCGCCAGAGTGCGGTATGGTGTATCGGGGCGCGTCCGCAATAAAGTCGGGGAAACAACGAATCACAATTTCATGATCGGGGGTTTCAAATGGGCCACAGTACCGCACATAAAGGGTGGAATCGGAGAAGACGATTTGAGTCAGCGAATCCGGGTTGTAGGTGCCTAAGGCGGGGACAATACCATTAAATTGCCTGATCTCATATGCCCGATCCGGGAATATAATCGGTGGACGATAACCCCATCCCTCGTCGAACCGGCCGTGGTTGTCGGGAGGTTCGATCCAGCCCGCCGACGAGGTAACACGATACACGAAGCGAGGCCTGTCGTAAGTTCCAGAGATACGAATGGTGTCATTCGAGTGAACTTTGGCCCAGAACGTATCGGGCGTCCAGAATCTGAGGATCACATTTCTATATGGGTCACGTTCTTTATTGGAGATATAGATATAATCGGCAAAGCTTTCGTTTCTAAATTCGGCCGCTTGCGTACTGGGTTTTTCTACCATGAAAACCCCAAAACATAGGACTACCATGATAAAGGCATATACCGCAGCCATCACCAGGCCGCGGCCGTTCTTTTCATTTCGCCTGCACTCTTTCACGTCAGACCTCCTATGGCGGAAATCGATAATCTTCCACGTATGAAAAGAGTTTCTGGAATAGTAACAGTGAGGCGCGAGAATTAATTCCATTATTATTGAGGCCAACTGATTTAGATGGTTATCATTATATTATTTATAAGCTAAGAATCCCAGAAATTCCTTGCATCAGACATTTTGAACCCATATATTTCACTGGAGAGACGTGGGCGGTCTCGGCGCCCGACTGAAGCAAACTACCCTTTATATCGATATTGTAACGAATTTTCGGGTGACATTTACCCCTATTAGTTTTCGTGCCCGAGAGATTTGAGAACATAAAGATGGCGGTGATCGGATGCTTAAATCCTGTTTAGTATCGATAATTTGGTTATTGGGCATGCTATCCGTAGGGCGATGTCAGGCTCCAGACACGCTATGGTTCAGGAACTTCGGCGGAGCTTACAGCGATGAGGGATGGCAAGTCCAGGAGACAGTTGATGGTAGGCTGATTGTTGTAGGGTCTGGAATGTCTGGCAATTTCGGCAATTGGGATATCTATCTTATCAAGACTGACTCCGATGGAAATATGCTATGGACAAGGACATTTGGTGGCCCCAATGCCGACCGAGGGAATGCGATACGCCAAACGCCCGATGGCGGCTACATCGTGGCAGGCTGGAAAAGGTCATCGGCTCAAGGCGGCGCGGAAATATGCCTGATCAAGACAAATTCGTACGGCGATCTGCTCTGGACCAGGACTTATTCCGACTATCAAAATCAGGAGGCTGGTTCTATTGAACTGACTCCAGATGGTGGCTATGTCATTGCGGGCTGGATGACAAATATGCCTATATATGAAGATATATTCATTATGAAAACGGATTCCCTGGGAAACATGATCTGGAGGAAGAATTACGGAGGCCATGATTCGGAAAAGGCGTGCTCGGTCAAGAATACATCCGATGGCGGCTTCGTCATCGCTGGATGGTCGGATATATTTCCACGTGGTTCAGATATATACGTAATCAAGACCGATCAAAATGGGGATACGGTCTGGACGCGAGTTTATGGCACTATGTACGATGATCTTGCAACGTCGATTTTGGAGACCCCGGATCATCGGTATATCGTGGGCGGGTGCGTTGGCGCCGATAGTTACGAGCGTCGTGCAGCTCTGCTTTTTCTTGGCGAGAACGGCGATTCTCTGGCTACGGCCATTCTGCCATACACCGAGATTCATTCTGTTGAGATGACAAGCGACAGTGGCTTAATCATTTCCGGTTCTACTTTGGATACATTGTCATCGGCATTCATCGCCAAGACAGATATGAACGGCCAGGAAATCTGGGCGAAGATCTTTGCGCCCGGCTCGTCTGTTTCCTGCTATGCCTATTCGGCCATCCAGACGTTAGATAGCGGTTATGTTTTCACCGGCAGCACACAGGCGTACCCAGAGGATGTCGTTCTGGCAAAGATGGCCCGCGAACAGACGGGCATCGATGATCAACAACACAGCGTATTGCCAGAGCGAATTGCCCTATTTCAAAACTACCCCAACCCCTTCAACCCCGCAACCACCATAAGATATGAGCTTCCCGAATTCGCCGAAGTTACGATAGAAATCTATGACATTCTCGGACGCAAGGTGGCAACGTTGGTGAGTGGCCCGCAACAGGCCGGCCCTCACCGGGTCGTCTGGGATGCCGCCGAGTATCCATCCGGCATCTATTTCTACCGCCTGAAGGCGAATGACTTCGTCGAGACGAAGAAGATGCTGCTCTCAAAATAGCTCCTGCATTTGGACTTGCCGATAGTCAAAATCACTATTGACAACCGCAAAATCCAAGATAGATTAATCTTGATGATATAGGCATCATTGCTTTCGCAGCGCCGTCCTATCAAATCGACGAAGAGGGAAAGGTGGATGCATGGGAAGGTTATTGGCAGCAGTTTCGCTATCGATGGCCATTTTCTGTTCCGTAGCAGTTGCCAGAATCATCAATATCCCCGCCGATTATTCGACTATCCAAGTAGGGATTGATGCCAGTAACAATGGGGATACGGTCTTGGTGCAACCGGGGATTTACGCCGAAAACATCAACTTCAACGGCCGTCAAATCGTGTTTGGTTCGCCTTTCCTGATGACGGGAGATACCATGATTATCTCGGCGACGATCATTGATGGCGAGGCTGCGGGCACGGTCGTGACTTTCGGTAATGCGGAAGATGGCGCTACCATGATTGGATTCACCATTCGGAACGGGCGGGCTTTCGAAGGTGGCGGAATCTACTGCGACGGCGCCAGCCCTACTATTCTGAATAATATCATCACGGGAAATTCAATGATCGGCGACGGAAGCTGGGGTGGAGGCATTTATTGCGCCAATTATTCGAGCCCAACTATCGCTCATAATTGGATAATCGGGAACCGAGCCGGGTACGGGGCTGGGATTGCCACGAACAACTCCAGCCCGGTTATCGACGGAAACTTCATATTCGGTAACGCCGCGACCTGGAGCGAGGTTGGCGGAAACGGCGGGGGCATATATTGCAGCGGCCCCTCGAGCCCCATAATTAGCGGAAATTATATCCGATCCGATAGTGCTTATTGGGGCGGCGGCGGTATCGCCTGTTTCAACAATGTGCAGGCCTTGATCGAAGGCAACACGATTTCAGAAAATGTCGGCGGAGGCATACAATTAGGCATAGGATATTCGACCTTGAAGGATAATATCATCATCGGCAACAGCAGTGAATTCAGCGGCGGCGGTATAGAATGCTATGATTTTTCGGGCTATATCAGCAACAACATAATCGCGGGTAATTCGGCATCCAGCGGGGGCGGGATATTTTGCTACTCGCAACTATTCACGCCCTCGATTGCCAACAATGTCATCTATAATAATAGCAGCGGCATTTATTGTGCTCGCTCAAGCCTGGCAATCGTCAATTCAATTTTGTGGGAAAATGACGAGTATGAAATCCAGGTCGATTCGTTATCGAATCCATTGGTCACCTATTGCGACATCCAGGGCGGTTGGGCGGGCATTGGCAATATCGATACCGACCCTCTTCTCCGCCATACCCTTGACGGCGACTACCACCTGCAGTCGATCACTTGCGGCGACCTGGCCGATTCACCCTGTATAGATGCCGGACACCCCGATAGCACGGATGGTGAACTCAACTGTGTCGCAGGATTGGGCACTGCTCGATCCGACATGGGCGCTTTCGGGGGAGGAAGAAACATCACCGGTATCGGTGATGGAAGTGAAGTTATTCCCTCATTCCCTCTTCTTATTACGAACTACCCCAACCCCTTCAACCCCGCAACCACCATAAGATACGAGCTTCCCAAATTCGCCGAAGTTACGATAGAGATCTATGACATTCTCGCACGTAAGGTGGCAACATTGGTCAGTGGCCCGCAACAGCCCGGCCCTCACCGGATCGTCTGGGATGCCGCCGAGTATCCATCCGGCATCTATTTCTACCGCCTGAAAGCGAATGACTACGTCGAGACGAAGAAAATGGTACTGATAAAATAGGTCTTGCGTCCGGTACCCCCAAGGTTCGGCGATGTAAACACGGTGTAGTGAGTTTTGCGCACCTGCTTTCATGAGTGGTTCTTAAGAAGGGTAGAAGACCCCGTTCCGAAACATTACGCAATACACTATAGTTAATTGCTCTAATATGGTGCGCGATTCTATCGATAAGGGAAAAGATGTCGGCCTGCTTATTTTGCGCCTGGGCCTGGGAGCGATGTTCTTATATCACGGCGCTCCCAAGTTGTTCGGCGGCATCGAAAGATGGGGCAAGATCGGCGCCGCCATGGGGAACTTCGGCATCCACTTCCTCCCGCAATTCTGGGGTTTCATGTCGGGAGTGGCGGAGTTTGGGGGAGGCATCTGTCTTATTTTAGGCCTCATTTTCAGGCCGGCCATGGTTTTTCTGGTCATAAATCTTGTCGTGGCGGCTGCATCTCACTTTGCCAGAGGACAGGGTCTCGGGGGCGCCTCGCATGCCATAGAGAATGCCATCATGTTCTTGGGCTTGGCGTTCGCAGGTCCGGGTAAGTTCAGTTTGGAGACCTGGTTGAAAGCTGGAAGAGCGAAAGCAGCTGATTCGTCCGGGAAAACCCAGGACCTGACCGCCGAAAATGGATAATAAATCAATAGAATGCTGAATTGCGGGAAAAAGCCGTGCCGGAATCCGACTACGCTTTAGATTGATTCCTTCAAGTTCTCCGCAACCGGCTGAGCGCTCTCTTCGCTTGGCGCCGGAGTTGCGGAAACAGTGATCAGGGAGCCTTTGCCTGTAGAAAGATATGTATAGAGCGCCGGTATAATATAGAGGGTCAGGCCAAGGGAAAAAAGCAAGCCGCCAATGATGACGATCCCCATGGAGACGCGGCTCCTGGCGGCGGCCCCCAGAGCCAACGCGATCGGCAGAACGCCAAAGACCGTGGCCAGGCTTGTCATCAGGATGGGGCGGAACCTCTGCGAAGCAGCATCGATGACGGCCTGCCTGAGCGACAATCCTTGGGCCTTGCGCTGGTTAGCGAATTCCACTATCAGAATGCCATTCTTGGTCACAATTCCAATCAGGGCTATGATCCCAATCTGACTGAAAATGTTGAACGTCTGGCCGAATAGCCAAAGCGACAAGACGGCCCCCGCCAATGCCAGCGGGACGGTGAACATGATTATAAGAGGATCACGGAAACTCTCGAATTGCGCCGAAAGGATCAGATAAACGAGAATCAGGGCCAGGATGAAGGCGAAAATCAGAGTATTCGAGCTCTCGGCATAGTCTTTGGCGGTGCCTGCCAGACTGGTGGAGAACGATTGGTCGAGAGTTTCGCGGGCAATCCTGTTCATCTCGTCGATCCCGTCCCCAAGTGTATACCCCTTGGCAGGCGCCGCCATGACCGTAGCAGAAACATATCGGTTGTAGCGGTATAGTTGCTGGGGGCTGCTGCGATAGGACAGCTTGACGATATTATCGAGCTGGATCAGCTCATTGCGGCTGTTTCTGATGTAAATCGAACTCAGGTCAAGCGGCTCATCTCTATCGGCGCGGTCGGCCTGGGCTATCACGGCATACTGTTTGCCGTTCATGATAAAGAATCCGTATCGCTGGCCGCTGAAATAAAGCTGCAATGTTTCGGCGATATCTTTGACGGTTATGCCCAGTGCCCTGGCTCTTTCCCTGTCAATCTCGATAGTCAGTTCGGGCTTGTTGAATCTCAGATTAAGGTCGACGACCTGGAACACCGGGCTGGCCTGCGCCTTCTGCAAAAATGTCGGAATAACCTCTTTGAGCTTGTCGAGATTTGGCGCCTGCAGGACGTACTGAACTGGCAGTCCCGAGCCGCGCGTTCCCCCGATGGTTTGCTCCTGGGTGACGTAGGTTCTTGCAAATGAATAATTCCTGAGGGCGGCGGAGAGCATATCGGCCAACTCCTGCTGGCTTTTCCTTCGCTGCTCAGGCGGCACGAGGTTCATCCTCAAGGAGCCGGTATTGACAGATGCCCCGCCGAAACCGGGGGAAGTCATGGAGATAAGGACATCTTTTTCTTGCAGTGTATCGACAAGGGCTATGAGTTTCCCCATGTAATCGTCCATGGCCTCATAGGACGTTCCCTCCGGGGCGGTGGCGCTTAAGGAAAGGCGGCTCTTGTCTTCCAACGGAGCCAATTCCGATCGGATCAGCGATCCTAATCCCAGTATAATGGCAAGGGAAACTACCATAATGACCGGCGCCAAACGTCTCCTGCGGATAAAGGCGTGCAAGGAATCCCGATAGCCCTGATTCAATCGCTCGAATAGGCGCTCGCTCAATTCGAATAGCTTGTTCTCGTGGGCGCCCTTGCGCAGGAGGCGGGCGCTCATCATCGGCGTCAGAGTCAGGGATACGAAAGCGGAGATTAGAACCGATCCCGCAACCACCACTCCAAACTCGCGGAACAGGCGGCCAGTCAAGCCCTGCAGGAATATGATGGGAAGAAAGACGGAGGCCAGCGTGATGGTGGTCGAGATAATTGCGAAATATATCTCCCGGGAGCCTTTGTGCCCGGCCTCGACCGGATTCATCCCGCCTTCGATCTTTCTATATATATTCTCCAGAACCACTATGGCGTCATCGACCACGATTCCAGTCGACAGCACGATGCCGAGCAGGGTGAGTATGTTTATGGAGAAGTGCGCGACGTACATGATAAAAAACGCCCCGATCAGGGAGATGGGGATGGCAAGCATGGGAATGACAGTGGTGCGCCAGTGCCGCAGGAAGGCGAAAATGACGAGCAGAACCAGAAGAAACGCTATGATCAGAGTCTGCTCGACTTCGCTGATGGCCTTGCGGATGCTGGCCGTGGTGTCCAGGGCCATATCCAGGCTTACGTCATCAGGCAGATCCTGTTTGATCTGTGCCGTTCGGCGGTAAAACTCATCGGCGATGGCGATATGATTGGACCCCGGCTGCGGCACGACCACGACGGCAACCATGGGGACGCCGCCGTTGCCGCGCAGAATGGATCTCTCGTTTTCGGGCGCCAGGACCGCCCGACCGATATCGCTCATCTTGACTACCGAGCCATCAGTTTCCTTGATGATGAGATCGTTGAATTCGTCGACTGTCGACATGCTGCCAAAGGTGCGGATGGAAAGCTCGGTGCTATAACCCTCTATGCGGCCGGACGGCAGCTCGACATTTTCGCGGTCCAGGGCGTTTTTTACGTCCAAAGGCGTCAGTCCATGTGCCGCCAGACGCGCCGGGTCTATGAGAAGCTTAATGGAGTATCTCTTTTCGCCCCAGATGTCGACCTCGCTTACTCCCGGGATTGTCTGGAGCCTTTCTCTGAAAACATCGTTGGCGATGGCGGAAAGTTCGAGGAGACTGAGGCGGCTGCTTTGAACGGTCATCGCAAGAATGGGGCTGGCATCCGCATCGGCCTTGGAGACCACCGGAGGATCGATATCCGGAGGCAGATTTCGAATGGCTCTCGAGACTCTATCGCGGACGTCATTGGCGGCGTCCTCCATATGAACGCCGAGCTGGAATTCGACCCTGATGGTGCTGCGGCCATCGTTGCTCACCGACGACAGAGAGCGAATACCAGCCACGCCGTTGATAGACTCCTCGAGCGGCTCCGTGATCTGAGATTCCACGATGTCGGCGTTGGCCCCGGTATAATTGGTGCTTACGGTAATAATGGGTGGATCGACGCTGGGATATTCGCGGACGCCCAAGAAGACGAATCCGATAATCCCAAAAAGAACTATCAGGATTGACAACACTATCGAGAGGACGGGGCGATTGATGCAGATCGACGGAAGACTCATTGATGGCCTGCGCTACTCATTCCTGAGCTCTTTGATCTCGACGTCCTTGCCATCGGCAAGCTGCAAGATGCCGCTGATCACGAGAGTATCCAGAGGATTCAGCCCCTCCGTTATCTGGACATCATTTTCGGTTCTGATGCCGGTTTTGACGGAGACTGCGTGGACTTTGCCATCCAGATAGACGAAAACCTTCTCACCATTGATTTCTGGTATGACCGACTCCGCGGGTATCAAAATGGCATTGGGAATTTGCGCCAGTGAAATCTCGACTTTGGCAAATGAACCAGGTATCAGATGATGGCCCGGGTTGGGGATTGTGGCCCGGGCCTTGATAGTCCTGGTCCCGAGATCGATCTTTGATTCCACGGCATAAACCTGGCCTTTGAACTGCTGCGGCGAATCGCCGACCGTGACAGCGAGGCTCGTCTTCCTATCGATCTGTCTGGCGTATTTTTCCGGCACCGAAAATTCGACTTTCATGGGATCGATATCCTGCATGGTGGCCACCAGCATGTTGTCGGTCACGTAACTGCCTTCGCTGACATAACGCAAACCTATGACACCATCGAACGGGGCCACGATTTCGGTCTCCGCCAATTGGGACTGGATGACCTCCTTCTGAGCTTGTATCATTTTAAGGGAGTTGACGGCTTTGTCATATTCTTCCTGGCTGATGCCATGGATATCAAACAATCCCCGCTTGCGCTGTTCATCGTCTGCCGCCAGTTTTTCTTCAATTTCCTTGCCCTTCAACTCGGCCTTCAATTCGCTGTCATTGATTTTCAGCAACAACTGGCCCTTTTGGACCCTGCCCCCCTCCTCGAAATAGACCCCCGTGACTCTGCCGGAAATCTCCGGTCGAAGTTCAACTTCCTCGTTGGCCAGAAGTGTACCTGTAGTGAATATCTTGTTATTGAGCAGCTGAGGCAGAACCACCATGGCGCTGACCGGCACCCTGTTTCCCCTGGTGCGGGCTTCACGGCCTGCAGCCCGGCTCTTTCCCTCACCGCACCCATTCAGAAGTAATCCCAGCAAGGTAATAAGAGTTAATGAACCAAAGATTCGTCCAAGTTTTGAGTAGGTCATATCATTATTGCCTTTAATCGTTTCAATACACTATTGGTTCCCGGAGATAATATAGTCATTGCAAGAACGGATGGCAACTGGGCCCGCAATCGCCCGGAAAGGAAAAAGGCTCTCGGTCGGGGAAAGCACCGGCAAGCTCTTGATGTGCAATTAGATATATAGTGACAAGTTGCGTAAACCATCGCATTCTCGGGCGGCGCAGGGATGTCGATAAGGAGGGAGATAGACCCTGCCTGGGAAAGAAGGCTTACAATCAATTATTGAAACTTAAGTTCAATCATATATTATAATTAAACCAAAGCAGGTTAGAGTGGGCCTAATAAATTGCTGGACATGACTGAAATGCGCGGGCAGGCAGCTCTCGTTCAGAGACCAACATGGTAGATTGGAGTGAAGCCGATGAAAAGAATTCTCTTGATAGCGCCCATCTTCGTCCTGATAGTTGCCGTCGTCTTGTTTGTCACGATTACAAACAAGAAGTCCGACGCGAAATTCGCCACCGCCGACGTTCAACGAGGGGACATCGTGATCAACGTGACCGCCACCGGTTCTCTGGAAGCGGTCACTACAGTTCAGGTGGGAAGCCAGATTTCGGGCACTATCGAGGCTCTCTATGCTGATTTCAATGATCTCGTAAGAAAGGGGCAGATTCTTGCCCAGCTGGACCCGACATTTCTAAAGGCGCAGGTTGCCCAGGCCCAGGCCGACCTGGAAAAGGCTCAAGCTTCGGCTGACCTTTCCAAAAGCGAATATGACCGCGCCCTCTCGCTTTATGAAAGGAACATGATTTCCGAATCCGACCGGGATGCCGCCCTCACGAATTACCAACTGGCGGCGGCCGAAGTCAAGTCGGCGCAGGCGAACCTGGACCGAAGCAAAACCAATTTGACTTACGCCACCATCCTTTCTCCTATTGATGGGGTCGTAATCTCAAGGAACGTCGACGTGGGTCAGACAGTCGCCGCCAGCCTGCAAGCCCCCACGCTTTACACTATCGCCCAGGACCTGACCAAAATGGAGGTCAAAACCAGCGTCGATGAGGCGGATATCGGGAAGATACAGGAGGGCCAAAAAGCGGTTTTCACCGTCGACGCATACCCCGAACAAAATTTCGAGGGACGTGTCAAGCAGATAAGGCTTTTGCCGGAGGTCGTTCAGAATGTGGTCTCTTATGATGTCATCCTGGAGGTTTCCAACCCCGAGATGCTGTTGAAGCCGGGGATGACAGCCAATGTCACGGTTGAAATCGAGCGCGCCGATGACGTTTTGAAGGTTCCAGCGACTGCCTTGCGTTTCCACCCTAATATAGCCGGAAATGGAGCCTCCTCCGGGGAAAGTGACGCCATGGCGGCGGTTAGCAAGCCATCATCACTTGAACTCGACAGCGCGCAGAGGGCCGGGTATTCGGCCAAGAAGAAATCCAATACCCCCCGCCTTTGGGTGCTCGACCGACAGGGAAACCTCAGGCCGGTCGCGGTGCAGGTGGGGATATCGGATGGTCTGTTTACCGAGGTCATTTCAGCTGACTTAAAAGAGGGGGAGCAGGTGGTGGTCGGGCAGGAAAATGGAGTCTCTTCGTCGAATAGCCAGCAAGTCAATCCTTTCATGCCCAGATTCGGCGGCCGCGGGAGATAGTCTTGGATCAGTTTATCAGAACGGAAGAGCTGGTGAAAATCTACAGGCTTGGCGAGTATGAGATCAACGCCTTACGAGGGGTGAACCTGGCCATAAACACCGGGGAATTTGTGGCTATCATGGGACCTTCGGGCTCGGGAAAGTCCACTCTCATGCATATTCTCGGTTGTCTGGATCGGCCCACGGGCGGAAGGTATTATATGGCCGGCAAAGACATGTCGGAATTGGATAGAAACAGCCTGGCGGAAATAAGAAACCAGAACATAGGTTTTGTATTCCAGTCTTTTAATCTTCTCTCCAGAACGACCGCCCTGGAAAACGTCGAGCTCCCATTGCTCTACAACGGCAACTCCGCCAGGGAAAACGCTGACAAGGCGCGAGCGGCCCTGGGCCTGGTAGGCCTGGAGAATAGGGAAGGTTCCTATCCTAACCAGCTTTCCGGAGGCCAACAGCAAAGGGTGGCCATCGCCAGGGCCTTGATAAATGAGCCATCGATAATTCTGGCGGACGAGCCGACCGGGAATCTGGATACCAGAACTTCGATAGAAGTCATGGGTATATTCCAGTCGCTCAACAAGAATGGAATAACGATTATACTGATAACCCACGAACTCGATATCGCGTCCTACGCCAAACGCAACATAGCATTCAGGGACGGCAAGATAATAAGGGATGAGACGGTATTGCACTCCCGTATAGCCGAGAACGAGCTATCGTCTTACCCCGCTGCGGAAAATTCAATGGAATAGGCAAGAACAATCAAATCATTTGGCGGCATTGGATGGCAAACTTTCAGATCAACGATAACAAGGTTTCGATTGAGTTAAGATGGTGGCGACAATGAGATATTTTCAATTGCTAAGAGTCGCATACAGGGCATTGGGCAAGAATAAGATGCGTTCAGGCTTGACCATGCTGGGAATCATAATCGGCGTTGGGGCGGTTATCGCCATGGTGGGCATAGGCCAGGGCGCAAAACAGATGGTCGATACTCAGATCGCATCTCTGGGGGATAACCTCTTGAACATTTTTCCTGGAAGCCAGTCTTCAGGCGGGTTCAGGGCCGGCGCAGGAACGATGACCACCTTGACGGCTGAAGACGCCGTGGCGATTAAGCAATATTGCCCGGCAGTTCGCTGGGTATCCCCGGTAGTTAGGACGGGGGCGCAGGTTGTGGCGGGGAATCAGAATTGGGGCACGTCTATTGAGGGCTATTCACCTGATTTTACATCGATTCGCTCCTGGACGTTGGCGTCCGGGTCTTTTTTCACGGACCAGGATGTAAGAGGGGCTACCAAGGTTTGCGTGGTAGGCAAGACTATAGTCGATGATCTGTTTCAGGGACAGGACCCGGTTGGGGAGATAATCAGAATCAAGAAATTACCTTTCAGGATTATCGGCGTTTTCTCTCCAAAAGGGCAAAACGCCTTCGGACGCGATCAGGACGACATTATTGTTGCACCATATACCACGGTTCAAAGGAAGCTTGCCGGCATCACCAATATCAATTCTATCATGGTTTCGGCCATCGATAGGAAACAAATCGACCAGGCTTCGGATCAAATCACCCAACTTCTGCGTCAGAGGCACCGAATACTTTCCGGCCAGGATGATGATTTCACCGTCCGCAGCCAGCTCGATATCGCCACGGCGGCAAGTTCCACGTCCCGGGTTATGACCATTCTCCTGGGGGCAATAGCCTCCGTCTCGCTCGTCGTCGGAGGCATAGGAATCATGAACATCATGCTCGTCTCCGTTACAGAAAGGACAAGAGAGATTGGAATAAGGATGGCAGTCGGAGCCAAGGGGCGCGACATAATGATTCAATTTTTGGCGGAGTCGATTGTCTTAAGCCTGGCCGGCGGAAGCGTGGGAATAATAATAGGGATTCTGAGCGGGCAATTGATTTCTTTAATCCTGCACTGGCCCATTTTCACTTCGGTCCCCGCCATAGCGTTGTCATTTTTCTTTGCCGGTTTTGTGGGGGTATTCTTCGGCTTTTATCCCGCCAGGAAAGCTTCGATGCTGGACCCCATAGAGGCTTTGAGATTCGAATAAGATCTGCCTGGAAGCATCTTGGTGCCTTCGTACTCGTGTTCGATTGGCGCTCCAATAATTTTCGCGAGGGTCTCAATCGACAGGAGTCAAGCGGCATGAACGGATTAAACTGCGCTTTATTAAACATGCTGGGCGCTCATGTTCATTTTCGAAAAACCTTGACATTGTTTTTCCCATTATTATATTCGCATAAGCGGATATGAGAATTCGACGTGTGGCGCGGATGCTCGCTGTTTGAAAATATAAAGGGAAAATATGTCCGCAGCTCGAAAAAGATTAAACTTTCTGGACCGCTATCTGACCCTTTGGATTTTCCTGGGGATGGCTGTTGGGGTTGGCATGGGATACTTGATGCCCAATATCCCCGCCTTCTGGAACCGGTTCAACGCCGGGACCACCAATATTCCCATAGCCATCGGCTTGATATTGATGATGTACCCGCCTCTGGCCAAGGTACGCTATGAGGAGATGGGAAGGGTTTTCCGCGATTTTAAGATTCTCGGCTTAAGCCTCATTCAAAACTGGGTCATCGGGCCGATTTTAATGTTCTTTTTGGCGATCATCTTCCTGCCCGCCTATCCGGAGTATATGGTGGGGCTGATCATGATCGGGCTGGCCAGATGTATCGCCATGGTGATAGTTTGGAACGATCTGGCTTCTGGAGACCCTGAATACGCCGCGGGGCTGGTGGCATTCAATTCCGTATTCCAGATATTATTCTACTCTATTTTTGCCTGGATTTTCGTGACTAAGCTTCCGCTTCTTTTTGGCCTTTCAGGCGCGGTTGTTGAAATAACGATAGGGCAGATCGCCGAAAGCGTCTTCATCTATCTGGGAATCCCTTTTCTGGCTGGCATGATTACCCGATTTGCCCTCATACGCCTGAAGGGTAAAGTCTGGTACCAGCAGAAATTCATTCCCAAGATTTCGCCGATTACATTGATAGCCCTTCTTTTTACCATCATCGTCATGTTCTCCCTGAAAGGCGAGCATATAGTCAAGATACCCCTGGACGTCGTTCGTATCGCGATACCGCTTTTAATCTATTTTGTCGCCATGTTTTTGGTGAGTTTCTTTTTGAGCAAGAAAGCCGGCGCCGATTACGGGCGCTCGACGACCTTATCATTTACGGCCGCCTCGAATAATTTTGAGCTGGCCATCGCGGTGGCGGTGGCGGTATTCGGGATTCATTCCGGCGTGGCCTTTGCAGCCGTCATCGGGCCGCTGGTCGAGGTGCCGGTCATGATCGGGCTGGTCAATGTCGCCCTGTATTTCCGGCGACTATATTATACAACCGAGGTGCTTGTAAGCGAGAAGGAGGTCAGTCGTGCATGAGATAGCCGATGTATTCAAGGCCTTGTCCGATCCGACCAGGCTAAGGATCGCAGCGCTTTTGACGCATGGGGAACTGTGCGTCTGCGACCTGATGGAGATCCTCAAACTGCCCCAGTCGACTATCTCGCGGCACATGGCCCGGTTGAAATCGGCAAGCATCGTCAAAGACCGGCGCCAGGGGAAATGGGTACACTACAGCCTCCAAAATGGTGGTTTCCCCGAAGACATCCGGCGATTCTTGGCTAAAGAGCTTACGGGCGACGAGCCACATCGGTCCGATTTAAAAAATCTTGAGAAGTACCTGGTGAAGGACCGTTGCCAATGACCAATGAATCCAAGCCCCGTATCCTGGTGTTATGCACTCACAATTCCAACCGCTCGCAGATGGCGGAAGGCCTGCTACGTGCCCTGGGTGGTGACCGGCTGGAGGCCTATTCTGCGGGCTTAGAGCCACGCGGCGTCAATCTCAACGCTATCAAAGTGCTGAAAGAAATTGGCATCGACATATCGGGCCACTCCTCAAAACATGTCAGCGAATTTGCCGGCCAGAAGTTCGATTACGTCAACACGGTCTGCGATGAGGCAGCGCAGGGCTGTCCTTTCTTTCCGGGACAAACCACCCGGCTTCACTGGCCGTTCGAGGATCCCTCGAAATTTACCGGTACCCAGGATCACGTTTTAACCGAGTATCGCCGCCTGCGCGACTTCATCAGAGACAAGATTTCGCAGTGGCTGGGCGACTTCCAGCTGTTGGGAGAATAGCTTCCATATAGTCTTCAGTATCGGAATATCGATTTTAGAGAATTTAAGAATTAAGAGTTAAACTTGAACGAAGGAGTCATCATGTTCAGCAAACGCACCGCAATCATGCTTTTTGCTATGGCGCTGCTGCCGGCTCTTGCGCTGGCCTCGCCAGCCAAGGATTTGGAAAAGGCCGCCCAAAAAGGCCAGGTGGCCTTTGTGCTGGTGACCGATGGTGCCGTCGATGTTTCCAAGGCCAAAGCCACGATCCAGAGCGTGACCACCCGAAACAAAAAATCGGTCATGGTTGAGCTTGACCGAAGCGATCCGGCCAATTCCGGCATTGTCACAAAATATCGCCTGGCCACGATCCCGATTCCCATGGTCCTGGTGTTCAATCCCAGTGGGGCGATCAGCGGCGCGATCCAGCCAGAGCGAGCGACGCCAGAGGCCCTGGCCAAGATGATTCCCTCGCCCAAGAAGGCGGAGATAATCAAGGCGCTCTCGGAAGGCAATGCCGTCTTTATCACGGCGTATCGCAAGAATATGAAATCAGTTGAATCGATCAACAGCACCTGCGCCATGGCCTGCCAGCAAATGGCCGGAAAATCGGTGCAAGTGAAGATCGATATGGACGACCCCGAGGAAGCCTCCTTTTTGACTGAGATGAAAGTCAACATGGCATCGACCGAGCCGGTGACGGTGGTGGCCAATCCCCAGGGCCAGATCGCCGGCACGTACACGGGCGAGATGCAGGTAACTGAACTGGTCACGTCCGCCACAAAAAAGATCGGCGGCTGCTGCCCGAAGACCGTGTCCAAACCCGATGCCTCCTGTGGGCCCACGAAGAAGTGAAGGTTCTGACACATGAAGTTAAATACAATCATCTGGAGAGAACTGTGGCTTCGAAAATCGCAGCTTATATCGGCCTTGCTGGCCGTCACCCTTGGAATCGCGGTAATCGTGGGGATTCAGACCGTCTCGGTGGTGTCCGAAAGGGCGGTCAAGGTCAAGCTCGATAACCTGGGCGCCAACATCATGATCCTGCCCCAGGCGGCCTCGGTGGATGACTATTATTCAGCCGATATCGATGCTCCCACCTTCCCGGAGGAATATGTCGATCGCCTGACCAACTCAATGCTACCGGGCGTGGATAACCTGTCACCGCGGCTGACCCGCAGGATTAAGGTGAATGAGGTCCCGGTGATATTGACCGGTATCCTGCCCGCCAACGAGCTGGCCTCCAAACCGATCTGGCAGACCGCCGGGCTGGTGGGAGAAGGTCTCAACCCCGCTTGTGACCCGAACACTATGGCTAATAAGAGCTATGGCTACGAGGATGAGAAACTGCAGCGCAAAGCAGTCGATTCGCTGGCGGCCGATGAAGTCTTAGTCGGAAGCGTCATCGCGCAGCGGCTTAATTTATCGAATAACAAGCCGCTGACACTGGAAGGAAAGGAATTCAGGATAGCTCGGATTTTGCCGGAAACCGGCACCATTGATGATAACCGCGTCTATGCTCATCTGCACGTTGTACAAAATCTATTAGGTATCCAAAGCCAGGTCAGCGCCATAGAGGTCATGGGCTGCTGCTCGGCCATATCCGACGGCCTTTTGGGCAAGATGCGCAATATCCTCCCCGATACCCGCATCACCACCATCAATCAGATCGTCAACACGCAGATCGAGACCAACAACCTGATGAAAAAGATCTCCATGATCTTCCTTGTGATAATTGTACTGGTTGGCGCCATAACAATTGGTAATTACATGTGGGCGAATGTCGAGGAGCGGCGGCGCGAGATCGGAGTGCTTATCACCATCGGCGCCAAGAAATCGAGTATCTACCGCCTGTTTTTGACTAAGTCGATCATCCTGGGCTTTGTTGGGGGTATCGCCGGATATTTTCTCGGCACCTTGTCGGCTATGGTTTTAGGGCCGCAGTTGGCCGGACTTAGTACCAGCCCGGTACCGATATATTTTGTCATCTCGATTCTAGTGGCGATCGTGATCGCGCTTTTGGGAAGTGTCCTGCCGGTGTATCGCGCGGCCAGGCTTGATCCGGCTTTAATTATGCAGGAGATTTGATGATGTTTGCCATAAGAAACTTGAGTAAAGTCTACAGAAGCAGACGCGGCATTGTTAAGGCGCTGGACAATGTCTCGCTTGAAATCGAGCGCGGGTCCTTTGTCATCATCACCGGCAATTCGGGCTCCGGCAAATCGACGCTTCTTCTGACGCTCGGCGGCTTGATCCGTCCGACCGGGGGCCGGGTCGAATTTGGTGGAAAGAATCTTTTCGACTCATCCGGGTTGGATCTGGCCGAATACAGAAGCAAAAGCGTAGGATTTGTCCTTCAGACATTTAATTTAGTGCCATATCTATCCGCCGCGGAAAATGTGATGCTGCCGATGATATTCGTTCCGGGGATAAACGGCGATCAACGACAGAGCGCACAGAATTTATTGAATCGTGTCGGGCTTGTTGGACGCGAGGATCATCTTCCCCGCGAGCTCTCTGTTGGACAGCAGCAGCGCGTGGCCATCGCCCGGGCCCTGGCCAATGACCCCGAGGTGATTCTGGCCGATGAGCCGACCGGCAATCTCGACCCCGCCCTGTCGCTGGAGATTCTGGAGATCCTAAGAGAGTTAAACGTCAAGGAATCCAAGACGGTCGTCATGGTGACCCACAGCCCCGAGGCGGCAAAATTCGGCAACCGACATTTGCGCTTGAAAGACGGGATGCTCATAGATTGAGATTAAAACCGGTCAATCTGAGCCGTAAATGGAAAAAGGATAGTAAATGAAATCGGTAATATCTGTAGCAGTGAAATTACTCTTATTGATCATGATACTTCAAGTGCTGGCTTTTGCCGGCCCGAAGTTGACTATACCCCAGTCGGAATTTGATTTTGGATTTGTGCCCCAGGCCGCAAAAATTTCCCACGATTTCTGGCTCTATTCAACCGGCGATGATACGCTTAAAATCCTCAAGGTTAACCCTGGCTGAGGCTGCACAAAGGCACCTCTTGAAAAAGAGGTTCTTGCTGTAGGTGACAGCACAAGGCTCGAGATTATATTCAATACCGGATCATACAGGAATGCCATGTCCAAGGCCCCCTCGATCCAGACCAACGAGGGGCCGCAAAATCAGTATGTCCGAATAAAAACCCAAATCTTCACTAACCCGGATTCCACGTTTCCGATCACGCTGAAGCCATCAAAGGTCGCCTTTCCCGATACCGGCGAGCTCACGATAGTGGAGCTATATTTTAGCATCATAAATGTATCCAAACAGAACGTGAGACCAACCCTCATAAGCTCGCCCAAATCACTCGTTTCTGTAACTTTGCCAAAGTCGATTCCGGCTGGAGGATATGCCGATGGCAGCATCAAGCTAAAAAACGCTGGCCAGAAGAAGGGATTTGAGAAATCGGTCACGATACAGCTCAATGACACCGCCAACACACGCTTTACGATACCGGTCACCCACGGTCCCATTGCGGCGGCTGCGCCTGCGGCCAAGGTGCAGGCCGGCCATTAGAATGACGCGCTTCAGAACGATAACGGCACCAGCGGCCAGATATTTAAATGCCTGTCGGTGGAGTGATTCCTTTGAGGACGTAAAGTGATTAATGGAAATGGTCCCTCTTCAATAAGGACCGGCCTTGAACCGACTGAGCCGCATAAGGCATTAGCATTATTTAGGGATTGTCAACCAGCATACTCATCAAAAGCAGGAGGTTTTTTATGAAGCGCTTAAGCATCACGATTGTCATTCTCTTTATGGTTTTTACGATGGCCTGCAAGAAATCATCGGAAATCGCTTCGCGCGAGGGACCAGGCTCTAATTCAGGCACGACACAGTCTGCCCCCGCATCTCCTCAATCATCAACAGCTTCGCCCGTCCCTGTGGCTAATCCTACTGAGGCTGCACCTCTTATGGCCTCCGAGTCTGATAAAGGTCCGGGCATGAATCCACCGCACGGACAGCCAAATCATCGGTGTGATATCCCCGTGGGTGCGCCGCTCGATTCGCCTCCGGGGACGCGGTATACACCAACTGTTACCTCGCAGCTAAATGTCCCTGCCCAGACCAGCACACCCTCGACAGCTCCGGGCATGAATCCTCCGCACGGGCAGCCGAATCATCGGTGTGATATTGCCGTAGGTGTGCCGCTCGATTCGCCTCCGGGAACGGGAAAGCAGCAGACCCCAAATACCACGGGAGCTTCACCGTCGACAAGCTCACCTCCCATTAAAATTGTGCCGGCTCCGAAATAAGGTACATTGCGATTAATATGACGGAATTCCGCCTGCTGCTGGCGAATGGGCAAGTTGGGCATAGGCGCCGAGATTATTATGGTCAATATGAGAGATGACGGTAAGGCCCGGGCTAAAAATATTCTGGCTTTACCATCTATCCGTATCAATGACCGGGGTATGGAGATGGAAGAAGATGAGTAAACAGTCTACTCTATGTGCTGCCGCGTCTATCGCGGCCAGCAGGGACTATCTGGAGTGCCGTCCAAGCAGCTAATCAGGGACGCCCTTGCTAAAGCGCTGCCGAAGCCTTGAATGGGATCCGCTACATGCGGAAATAAAATTCACCAACGCATTACCAGCCTTCAAGGTAATCAACCTAATATATTGTCAAGCAACTAGTTACTATAGCTATGAACCATGACAAAATATTGTGAAAAAAAGTACTTGACTCTTTAACACTATATGGCAATATTGCCACTTAGGAGAATACTAGGATATGAAAAATCAATTCGAACTCATGGCCCTTAAGGCCGAAATCCTAAAAGCTCTCGGACATCCCACGAGGCTCTTAATGATCGAGGTCTTATCAAAGGGCGAGAGGTGCGTCTGCGAGCTAAATGAGTTGGTGCCGGCCGATCATTCCACAATATCCAAACACTTATCGATTTTGAAGCAAGCCGGTTTGGTATATGACCGCAAGGATGGACTGCGGGTTTTCTATCGCCTTGCCTGCCCCTGCATCATGGATTTTCTGGGGAGCGTGAACAAGGTGATAGAATTCCGTGCCAAAAGGGATTTGGCCGCTCTGAGAGCATAAGGCCCAAAAAGACGAAGGCGAATGTCAAAAGATATTAAGAAACTGCTCTTGATGGCGGCCGTGTTTCTGGCGGCCTATCTTATGCCGCTCGGCGACACGGCGGCAGGCACGCGCTTCAAGAGCTCCCTATATGAGTCGCTGGCCATGCTCAACGATTACGCCCGTCAGCATGTCCTCCTCTGCCTTGTGCCGGCTTTTTTCATTGCCGGCGGCATTGCGGTTTTCGTGAGCCAAGCTTCTGTCATCCGCTACTTCGGCGCCAAGGCGAATAAAATCCTATCGTATTCGGTGGCCTCTATTTCAGGAACAATTCTTGCGGTCTGCTCCTGCACGGTGCTGCCCCTTTTTGCCAGCATCTATTCGCGCGGGGCAGGAATCGGTCCGGCCACGGCCTTCCTGTACTCCGGCCCCGCCATCAATGTTCTGGCGATAATTCTCTCCGCAAGAGTGCTCGGAATCGAAATCGGAATTGCAAGGGCGGTCGGGGCAGTGCTCTTTAGTGTCATAATTGGGATTACGATGAGCTTTCTCTTTCGCAAGGAGGAAAAATCAAAGGCCGAGGAAAAGGAGCTGGTATCGTCTGATATCGAAGCACCGGCCCGCCCGCTCTGGAAAGAAGTCGTTTTCTTCGCTTCGATGGTTGGAATTTTGGTGTTTGCCAACTGGGCCAAGCCCGGCAATTTTGAGAACAATATCTGGTCGGCGTTATTCAATGGCAAATGGTTTTTGACCGGCGGCTTTGTCCTGGTCTTGGCTTATAGCACCACCTCGTGGTTTGGCAAAAGCGAGCTATCTGGCTGGGTGCGTTCCACCTGGGAATTTGCGCTGATAATACTTCCGCTGCTCTTCTTTGGCGTTTTGATATCGGGGTTCTTGTTCGGACGGCCGGGACATGAGGCATTAATTCCGTCGTCATGGGTAACCGGCCTGGTGGGCGGCAATTCGCTCTGGGCAAATCTGTTTGCGTCGGTTTCGGGCGCCCTCATGTATTTTGCTACTTTGACTGAGGTGCCAATCCTGCAGGGGCTCATGGGGGCGGGCATGGGCAAGGGCCCGGCCCTGGCGCTTCTTCTGGCCGGCCCGGCCTTAAGCCTTCCGAGCATGATCGTAATCCGGCAGATCATGGGCACGAAGAAGATGCTGACCTACGTCTCGCTGGTGGTCGTTCTGTCAACGATAGCCGGCATGATATATGGAAGATTATAATATTGATTGATAGGTTATTGGCGAAAGGGGGTCTTGGTGTTGAGGTCAGTTCTGGCAGCGGCGCTTGTAATTGCTTTTAGCGGATTTTCCTGGGGGATTGATCCGCCGAAAGTTTCTCAGACAGCAGCCGATTCAAGCGCATTGACGAGTTATATCCCTCAGAGTGATTCCCTGGCGTCATATCTCAAATCGGGCAAGCCGACCCTGGCCTTTTTTTATTACTCGGTCGCCTGTTCGTGCACAGCCGCCCGATGCGCCATCGCGGCGGCCGCGATCGATAGTATCGCGGCGCTCACAGGAGCAAACGATTCTCTAAATTTCGTGCGTATTGACGCCTACCAGGAAAGCGACGTCGAGGTGCCCTATAACCTCATGATCATGCCGGCGGTCGTCTATTACGATAAAAGCGGGAAGGAAATTAACCGGCTGGAATGGGGCACCAGCCGTGAGGCGATCAAGATGCTGATCGAGCATCCCGAAATAAAGCAGATACCGTTAGATTAGGGTGGAAGGAAAATATTATGTCAAAAATTGGAATATTGCCCTGCGGCGGAGCTTGTAATGTGGGGATGATAACAATCAAAGCCACGGTACGGCTTCTAAAAAACAATCAAAATATCGGATATGTTTGTCCGTTGGGCTTACCATTGCGACTTGAGAGCATAGTATCAAAGGCAAAAGCGTTTGATAAGCACATTGCATTGAACGGTTGCGAGCTTGAATGTGCCAGCAAAGCGCTGCAATCTATTAATATTGAGCCCGACAGAATAGTGCATATCATGAACGAATATAAGATCGCCAAGAATAAAAATTTCGATGACGAAACCGGGCTTGATTCGATTGTTGACGATCTGACAAAAGAAATTCAAATGCTGAGTTTTAACCACCCCTAATATAGGAGGCATACGATGAAAATCCAAGTATTGGGCACTGGCTGCCCTAAATGCAAGAAGACCGCTGAGGTCATGAAAGAAGCCGCGGCAAAACTCGGCTTGGCCGAGGGCGGCGATTTCGAGATTGAAAAGGTGGAAAAAATAAACGAGATCATGAAATTCGGTATCACCATGACTCCCGGTGTGGCCATCGATGGCAAGGTCATCACCTCCGGCCGGGTGCCAACTGTCGCCGAGGCCACGACCATGATCACCAACCGCCTCGCCCAGGAGGAGAGATGACACGGCAAAGAGTTGTTTTATTCGCGCTTGTGATGCTTTTCACATTAGCCCTTTTATTTGGCTCCGGTCTCATCGGGAGCGGCTTGCGCAATGCCGCCTTTGCCATAGAGAAGAAAACCGCCGAACCCAAGAGCTCCATCAAGATTCCGAAGATGCTCGACCTGGGCAGCAAGAGCTGCATTCCCTGTAAAAAAATGGCGCCAATTCTTGAGGAATTGAGAGAAAAGTACAGAGGGAAAGCGGAAATCATCTTCGTCGACGTTAGAGAGGATAGAGCCGCGGCAGCCAAGCACAGAGTTACCTTGATTCCGACCCAAGTATTCTTCGATACAACCGGCAAAGAAGTCTATCGCCATGTTGGCTTCTTTCCTGCCGATTCGATTGTCGCCCACCTCAGTACTTTAGGTGTTAAGCCATAATGGATTCAATTGCGGCCTTCGTCCAGAATAATCCTTCGCTGGCGATTTTGGCGGTTTTTGTCGGTGGCATAATCTCAGCGGCATCCCCTTGCGTGCTGGCGGTCATCCCGTTGGTGATTGGGTATGTCGGAGGTTATTCACAGGGCGATAGGAAGAAGGCCTTAGCTTATTCGTTAGTCTTTGTGCTCGGCCTTTCGATCGCATTCACCTTACTTGGAGCTGCGGCCGGCTTTATAGGGTCGTTGCTGGGATTTACCGGAAAATACTTCTACTGGGCCATCGCGGTAATCGCAATGATTATGGGGCTGTCTCTTCTGGGCCTTTTCGAGGTCAAGTCTCCCTTCAAAAGCAAAATGCGGGTTAAGACCGGCGGGCTTGTTGGCGCATTTCTAATGGGACTGCTATTTGGCGTGGCCTCATCACCTTGCGCCACGCCCGTCTTGGTGGTAATCCTCGCCTACGTTGCGACGAAGGGTCAAATCCTATACGGAACGCTTCTTCTTTTCATATATTCCGTCGGCCATTGCGCCTTGATTATCCTTGCCGGCGTCGTCACAGGATTTGTCGAGGCCTATGCGACATCAAGGGGGGTGGCGGATTTTTCGGCAATCGCAAAAAGGATATCCGGCGCCCTGGTGATAATGGCCGGGGCCTACCTATTCTATCTGAATTATTAGGCACCCGAATGGCGTCAATAGTATCCAGCAAATCGTGCCTTTTCATCGCCCCCGGGGGGGACAATCCGGGCAATAGAGCAACGGCGGGCCAATATCTCTGAGGTAGGACACAAAGTAAGTGATGTCCACTCCGTTGAAGACGCAGTTGCCGTTGACGTCCCCGGCGACGAATAGCATACCGTGCGGCGGGCAATCGCATGAAACCGGCGGTTCCGGACCAAAACCTTTAAAATAGTTAACACCATAACCTACGTCAACACCGTTGGCATCGCCGTTGTTGTTGATGTCTCCCGGAACATAAGAGCAGGGTGGCGGCCCAATCGAGCCAAATGATCCGTCGGGATTGATATTCTGCAAATACGCATCTCCATCGGGGTCACTGCGATTATCCTGCCAGGCCGAGATTACCTGGCCACGATGGTTGATGCAGGAGGCAAGATATCCCTTTCCGCTGACAACAGTGGACATAAATATCGCAGACGGGTCCCAGGCCGGATTCCCAAAGGCGTCGACCCTGACGGCGTTAACCGAGCTATTTACGACGCTGCCGGGGAAATTCTCGAGGTATGTGGCGACGGCGCCATCCTCGAGGGGGCAGGCCCGAACCAGCAGCCTGGCTTGATTGCTCATTGGCACCAGCGCCCGACCTCCATTGCCCCACTGACGAGCGCCGGTCGAATCAATCCTCTGCCCATAGACGCCGATGACAGTCTGATTATAATCCGTATTCTCATAAAACAGCATTACATCACCACTCAAAGAGTGATGAACAAGCGAGGGGTTCATTTGCAATTCATTGGCCGTGGTCGAAACCACGACGCCGTTGGCAGTCCACAGCATGGCACCATTGGATGAGATGTGCTGAGCATAAGCGTGCAGAACATTGTTGCGGGAATCATACCAGTACGAATACGCGCCGTCGCGGCTATCCGTGACAATCTCGGGCCTCATCTGCGGTCCAAAACCGCCAGCGGTCGTAACGGCCACTCCAGAGGAACCCCAGAGCTCATTTCCATCGGCATCCAACTTATGCGCATAGAGATGCTTCGGGCTGTAGTAATTCGGGCCCTGAGCCACCAGGAACTGAAGAATGAAACAATCGTTGTCGGCCTGAGCCAAACGCGGAATAGAGAGCGGATATGTCGAGGTCAGAGTTATGATGGCGGGGTCCCAGAAATCGGCCCCCTCGGAGGTGACTTTTCTTATGTGTACAACATCATCTTCCTGCCAGGCGAAGACGATATTGCCGGCGGTGGTTACCAGGACCTGAGGGTCGGGCTCGAAACCTGCATTGTCGGAAATAGTTAGGCCATCCGGTCCCCAGGCGAATTCTCCAGTCGGGCTTATGCGATATCCGTATATGTCCCAGTCGCCGCCGGCTCGGATATCATTCAGGGCGATAATGGCATAATCGGCGCTGTCTACAGCCAGGTCGTAGTCGGTAAGCCAGGTCTCCTGAGGGTGATTGCTGATAAGAAGTCCGTTCTCCTGCCACTGAATTTCGCCGTTGCCATTAAGCCGCTGGAGATACATATCATAGTTGCCAGATGTGTTGTCCCACCAGCTGACATAGCAGCCGCCATCTGAAGCTGGCACGATTTTGGTTATGGTCTGGGCGCCGCTATTGTCACTCAACACCAAATTCACGGCCGGGTCGGCGGGCCATTGCGCCCGGGCAACTGACAGAATCATCAGCGCCCCAATCAGGCAAAGCCCCGGCACCCGATTCAATATTCCGTTCATCACTGCTCCCTTGTTAAGACAGAATCTCGATGGATAATTAAGCTATGAAGCAAAGATAATGAATAAACGAAAATCGTCAATTCATTTCTCAGGGAACGAAAAGAGGTTATGCCGAGCCGGCGGCCGGAGCCGTCCGGCTTTTGTTCGGATTACCGCTCTTTGGCCAGAGGCGACGGCAGCACAGGGGGTTTCTTGACTTTGGCCTCGCTCTTCTTCAGCTCCATATCCTCAACCAGGACCGACGGACAAACCAGCGATACTGGCATCTCGTAATCGTCGCCGATAAGATAGTTGTAACAATACTGGTCATCCCCGGTTTGCATGATATCCTTGAGTATCCTGACTGTCACATTGCTGAATTCGAGATTTCTCAGCGGTTCCTCGCGGCCATCGGGATAGACGCGATAAGCCTCCAGCGGAGACGATAAGGCGCTGCCGCCTCCCGGGTTTCCCATTGAAAGGCCCATCTGAACGTTGGTGCCGTTGGGATCGTCAACTTTTCTGATAATGAGGCCATAATCCAGGCCCATGTCCTGGCACATCTCAAGCATGGAACGCTTGAGACTGTCAAACGGCGCCTTGTCTTTCGATTCCACAATCATGTTCGCCGGTCTGGCGCTAACGTCCTTGCTGACCGCCCCGCGGGCGTGGCCGTTGGATTCTTTGACATACTTAGTCGGTGATTCGCCAACCAAAAGCCCAATCAACTTGCCGTTTTCGACAAGCTGAACTCGCCGTGGGACTTCGCCGGCGTCATCGACCTGATAACAGCCCAAGAGCTTGATGTTACTCAGGCGGCCGACTGTGGGATCATCGTAGATATCTATGAACTCCGGCAGGATACGGCGCTTGACCTTGTTGGCCAGGGCCGGGCCGGGATTGCGCATGGCCATCTGCTCTTTCTCGTAAAGCGGGGCGGGGCAATCGGAGACGTTTTTGGCGAAAAGCTGGCGGAAGAGTTCGCCGGCAGCATCGCCGGCAAAGATCACCGGGCCGGTGTACTCCTCGATGGTTTCCGCGGCCAGAAGCGACTTCATTCGCTCGGCGTTTCCCTTAGCCCAATTTATCAAAGTCGCCTTATCGGGAAAATCGCCCAATGTATTGACAATGATTCTATCGGCATCGCCGATATCCTCGCCGTCCTTGCTTTTCCCGCTCATTTCAAGCTCAATCGTGTAGAGCCTATCGCCGCGGACAGCTCGGGTTCCATTTGAGGCGGTCATATACTGATTATTCGCTCCGGCGGTCAGGCTGATGTTCGACGAGATGATTTCGGGATAATCGCGAAATACCGCCGATGCGGCGCCAATGAGAGGCTCGAAGTAAGCCTGGCTCAAATCGAAAGCCTCGGTCGAATCGACAAATTCATTGGCGGGCGGTACTATGAAATCATCAGGACGATTCTCAATCAGCCTGGTCTGCAGATAGGCGCGCTTCTTGGAGAGGTTTTTCAACGCCGATTTGTAAAGCTTGTCCGTGGCAAGATAGATCTGATTCCTGATGGCATCGTAGTCATTTTCAAACGTGATGGGGAAATAATTCTGCTGGAAATCGAAGAATCCGGCCACGAAATTAGTGTTGTCCAGCGCCGCGTTTCCCACCCTGAGCTCGACAGTCAGGTAACGCGCGCGATCGCGATCCGAGCGAGTCAAAGTCCCCAGAGAGCCTTCGATAGTCAGATTCTGGTAATCATCAATGGTATAGGCGATATAATAAGGGCGTTCGAGGTTTTCCATGACAAGGTCGGACATATTTCGCGCGATTTCATCCTGCATGGCCTTTAGTATGGCGGAATTGTCGCTTTGTGCAAAAGCGTCGACCGTTCTAACAAGGGCCAGAATGACAGTCGCAACGAAGGTGAGTCTCATTCTCGTAATCATTGTTCGACCTCCAACCTATCTATCCCCTCAGGCTTATCGGGGTTATACGGGGGCGTCAGAATCGGCGGTTTTTCCTGTTCCTTGGCCTTCTTCTCAACCTCGACCTGACTTACCAGGATGCTTGGCGACGTGGCCGAAACAGGAACCCAGCCGGATTCAGCTCCGCAGGTGCCGTTGAATGTTTCATAGTCATTTCCAGTGGCGATAATTTTTTCGAAGCTCGAAAGAGGCGTGCCCACAATATCGACGCCGCGGATCGGCTCCATCGGACGGCCATCCGCGTAATAACGAAATACCAGGAGCGGAATGACCTTGAATGACTGCGGGCCATATCTGCCGGTTTGGGTGAATCCGCCTGAGATGTCATAAAAAATAAGCCCATATGGTTTTCCCTGGCTACGACATTCGGCGGCAAGCATCGCCAATAACGTATCGAAAGGAAATTCCCGCGTCGATTTCACGATCAAATTTGCCTGCCTGGAAACGACGTCCATCCCACCCTGAGTGCGGCCATGGCCATTCGAATGGGAAAAATTAATTATCGGTGAGCGAGACATGAGGAAGTTTCTTAGTACGCCGTTATCCACGACCGTGACCGGCTGGGCCGTGACGCCCTCGTCATCATATTTGTAATAGCCTCTCAGGAATTGGCCATTATAGTCTTTCATCGATGGATTGTCATAAACGCTGATAAAGTTGGGCAAAATGCTCTCGCCGACCTTACGAGCAAATGTCTGACCTTCCGTCTCCGATTTCTGACGATGCCCTTCGATGCGATGGCCGAATATTTCATGGAAATATACGCCGGAGGCGCGATTCACGAGTATGGCCGGGCCGGAATACGGTTCGGCCAGGGGCGCATTAATGAGCGCCTGGAGCTCATCGACGAGGCGATGTATGTTTTTCTCAACGATCTCGCTGGACGGCAGCCCATCGGGCAGGTCAGAATCGAAACCTTGATAGCGGTCAATTTCCATGCCGTCCGAAGCCGCGCCAGAGCACCTCAGAAACAGCCTGGCGTAAGATTGGCCTGTTTGAATCTGGGAACCGTCGGAGTCCACAAAATAGCGGTTGTCGTTGGTCAAAGAGAGCTCCACGCTGGAGGTTTGTACGAATGGGTAATCCTTGAAGATGGCGCTCCAGGCTCGAATTTTCTCTCCCCAGGCAGCGGGGTCAAATTCTACGCCCACGGTTTGGTCGATATATCTATTCGGCTTCTCCTGGGAAAAATCGGCCGAGGTGTCTTCCCGCTCCGCCAGCACCTCTTCGTTGGTCTTTATTTTCGTATAGCGTTCCTGAGCGTCCTTAAAGGCCTCGTCGGTCTTCTCCCAGATTATCGTGCGAATGGCGAGCTCGTTGTCGTCCAGAGGCAAGCGGGCCGGCCTGCGGCCCATGAAATCAAAATCCGATTCCCCTCGAATCTCCTTGGTGTTATCGAGGCGATAATCGCCTACTCTGCAGCTGATATCCAGGATTCTGCTGCGAGTATCGGAATCTGAAGTGATGGCGCCGTAGGCGGCGCCGAGGTTGCGCTGCCGCTTATCGGTCACATGATAGCTGAGATAGTATAGGGGAGCCTCACCGGCGCTATGGAGCGCCTTGAACGAACGTTGCAGCTCGCTATCCATGGCTTTGAGCATCATGCTTTGTTCGGCCGCGGCGGCCGATGAAATCAGAAAGAATATCGATAGCAGCCCGCTCGAAAAAGACAAGTTTCGACGCATGTCAATTCCCTTCTATATTTGTCAAACCGTTTTACTCTCGCCAAGCCACATCGTTCGCAAACCGGTGACCGATCAAATGCTTCCATCGCCGCACCGGTGATACGTCAATGTCAGTTGAATATAGTCTCCCTGGCCGCATGCGCAAAATCATTTGTGACTCAAAATTAAACGACGTCCTGGGGGGCGATCGTAAGGCCATCAGCCTCTCTTTTCCAGACAATGGGCCTCGTCCAGTGGAGGCACGATGAGTACTTTGTCCGATATGGTGATTATCAGGTATCCAGGCGAATGCCGCCAGCGAGATGGATTGCAAATCCATCTGATTGTCATACATAACACTTGCGGGCATCCTCGTTTGGGCACAAGCATTGCTCTTATATCAGTCAGCGAAAAAACCTCAAGAAAAGGAGAAGAAATGATGAAGAGGTATTCGATTTTTCTGGTGCTTCTCGGCGTGTGTGCTGCATTCTCGATTGCGCAAGCTCAGGTTGACACGCTGACTATTCTGCACATCAACGACACCCACTCCCACCTTCTGCCGTACGGCCCCAAGGACGCAGAAGGAAACTGGACGTGGGGAGGCATGGCCAGGGTGGCCACCCTCGTCGGCATGACGCGGATAACGGAGCCAAACGTCATGCTATTTCATAGCGGCGACCTGTTCGTAGGGGATTTCATGTTCCAGGAGTACGTGGGAGTTGCCGAACTCGAGATTATGAACGCGCTCGGTTATGACGCCCTCGAACTGGGGAATCACGAATTCGACCTTTACCCGTCAACCCTGAAATACGTTCTCGATCAGGCCGGATTCCCTGCTCAGGGGTTCCCCGTTTTATGTGCCAATCTCGATATCACCAACGATCCCGAGATGGGTTACTTCGTTCAGCCCTACACTATTAAGGAAGTCAATGGAATCAGAATCGGCATTTTCGGGCTTGTGACCGAGCTGACCAACCAGATTTCGAATCCGTCGCCTCTTGTGATAACGCCGCCGTCGGGTTGCGCCCAAGCCTGGGTCGATTCTTTGAAAATCGGCCACGATTGCGATCTGGTAATTCTTCTTTCGCATATGGGAGTATTCGAGGACCAGATGGTGGCCGCTACGACATCCGGCATCGATGTAATTCTGGGCGGCCATACGCATACGGTTATCCCGGCACCGATACAGATTGGCAATACTCTGGTCGTGCAGGCCGGTGAATTTGCTTCGCACCTAGGGAAATTAAGCCTGCATGTCGATGCCGGCGTGGTGACCGGATGGAACTACGATCTTCTGACAGTCGACAGCAATGTTCCAGAGGAACCAACCCTGGCGGCCATGGTCGGGGCTCTGGCGATGTGGATCGAGGCCGACCCGCGGTTCGGGCCGGTTTATTCACAGATAGTGGGAACGGCCGAGAGGAATCTCGACAAGCCGCTTGGCGAAGGTATCTGCAGAGACAATCCCTTGGGCAATCTTGTGGCAGACGCCATGAGGGCAATTACCGGCACCGATATCGCCATCCAGCCCCAGGGATTCATATCGCAGACCATTTATGCGGGGCCGGTCAAGGGGGCCGACATCTTCCAGGCGGTGCCCTACGGGTTTGACCAAACAAGCGGGCTGGGGCTGAAGCTGGCGACGTTCGAAACCAACGGCGCCTCGCTCATAGGCGGGCTGGAATTCGCCACCTACAACCTGCCATATGTGGAGGACTTCTTCCTGCACGGCTCCAATCTCTCATATGCCTACAATTCCGCTAATCCCCCGGGCTCGCGCGTCGATTGGAGTTCTATCACTATCGACGGCCAGCCTCTCAATCCGTTCGGGACCTACTCCGTAACGGTTCCCGATGCGGTCATACCGTTCTTTTCCCAGATACCCGGATTCCAGGTCGACAACCTGATTGTGACAGACCATTTCCAATATACGGTGGTCCGGGATTTCATCGGCGCCAACTCGCCGGTCTCATATTTCGCGGAGGGACGGGTGCTTGATTTCGCCATCTTACAAGACCCCATAGCAGGAACCGACGCCGTAGCAGATGTGGTCTCGATCTTCCGGGAGAATGGTTCAATAAGCTCGCAAGCGGTGGCGGACAAGCTGCATTCGAAGCTTCAATTGGTAAAATGGTCCCTCGAAAGAGGCCAGACCAATGCCGCTTCACGACAGCTCAACGAATTCAAAATCAGGGTCGACATATTCGAGAATCACGGCCTGATATCGAGCGTATCAGAGGCGAGACTGATCTATCTGGCTGACAGGCTTATGGAATCGATAAATCCCGGATTCGCCAAGGACGGCCAGGATGTGAACGTACCCGACATATTCATGCTGGAGCAGAACTACCCCAACCCGTTCAATCCTCAGACCGAGATCTGCTATTCAGTTCCCGCAGGGTCCAATGTCAACCTGACTGTATTCGATATCCTTGGAAGAAAAGTAAGGGTCCTGGCCGATGGCTGGGAGACCCCCGGCATGAAGTTGGTAACCTGGGATGGTCGAGATGACCGCGGCGTGAAGGTCTCGAGCGGAATCTATTTCTACCGGCTTCAGGCCGATGATTTTGTCGAGACTAAAAAGATGATACTCTCGAAGTAGCAGGCAACCAAACTATTGCGGCAACCAAACTTAGGGCGCCTCCGGCGGGCGCCCTTTGATTATAGGGATCGGTCATTCCAAAAATAACTTGCAATAACCGCAAAAGGGCTTAGAATTATGATAGTCGACATGCTCATGCACAATCAAGCCAACGTGATGGGCAGCCCAATAAGCCTTTAAGCGAGAGCGCACTTTGTCGCAATTAGAGTCAGAGGAAAACCACGCCACTTTTGCCGAGGGCAGCATCGTTTCTCATTACAGGATTATCAGGCTGCTGGGTAAGGGCACCATGGGCGAAGTGTATCTGGCGCAGGATCTAAAACTTGAACGTCAGGTGGCGCTCAAATTTCTACCCGCTTGGTTATCGCGTGACGAGCAGGCCCGCAGCCGGCTGATAGAGGAGGCCAGAGCCGCCTCGAAGCTGAATCATCCCAATATCATGGCCATATATTCCCTGGAGGAATGCGGCGGACGCGATTTTATCGTCATGGAATATGTCGATGGAATCTCTCTGAAGGAACTCATTTCCAAGGGTGGGCTTGGGATCGAAGAAATTTCGAGTTATGCCGTCGAAATAGCCAGGGGGCTGGAGGCGGCCCATAGCCGGCAATTGGTTCACGGCGATATAAAATCCCAGAACATCATGATAGACCCTAACGGCCGGGTGAAAATCTGCGATTTTGGCCTGGCCAGGCTCGCAAATGCGGTTGCCGAGCAAGGCAGCAAGCCGACTGGTGGTACTTTGGCATATATGTCGCCTGAGCAGACCCAGGGCGCTGGGGCAGACCATCTTTCCGACATATTTTCCTTTGGAGTAGTTCTCTACGAAATGTTGACCGGAGCGCTACCCTTTAAGGGCGACTACGAGGCGGCGTTGATATATTCAATAGCAAACGATTCTCCTTCCCCGCTGTCCGAGTATCGCAAAGACCTGCCGGCGCACCTCCAGAAGATCATCAACAAAGCCCTGGAAAAGGATCCTCGAAAACGATTGCAAAGCGCCGGGGAGATTGTCGCCCGGCTGAAAACGGAGGAATCGGAGAAGAGAGCTTCGAAGACGACAAGGGATAAGCTGGCAGTGGCGATTCTCTATACCGGCTTCATCATCCTTGTTGCTCTCATTTCCGGCCTCATAATACTGCCACGGTTGTGGGAACATAAAGCTGGAGGCCGGAAAATGGTGGCGGTTCTGCCGTTCGAGAATCTCGGACCCGAGGCTGATCGGCCATTTGTCAGGGGCATTTCAATCAGCATCATTGCAAATCTCTCTAAAATAAAGGCCCTTGGCGTCATTTCATGGACCAGCGCCCAGCAGTACGAGAATTCCAACAAGAGCATTCGTCAAATAGGCAGAGAGCTCGGGGCCGACTATATCATGGAAGGCGCCGTGATGCTCGATACGTCGCAGGCAATCTCGCGAGTCAGGATCGACCCGAGATTGATTCAGGTATCCGACGACACTCATCTCTGGGCCGAAATCTACGAGCGAACGTTCGATAGCCTGCCTGCCATCCAGGCTGAGATCGCCGAGAGCGTGGCCACAAAAATCAATATAACGCTTGTCGAATCCGAAAAAAAGTCGCTTGGCGAATCACCCACTGAGAATTCCGAGGCCTATGTTTACTATCTCAAGGGCCTTTCTTATTACGGCAGAACCTGGCACGAGCAGGATGTCAGGTTCGCAATCATGATGTATGATGAGGCCATCGAAGAGGACCCATCCTTTGCGATGGCCTATGCGGCGCTTTCCAGAGCGCACTCCGCAATGTACTCCGATTATTACGACCGGACCCGGGATCGCCTGGCGCTGGCCAAGTCGGCTGTGGATACGGCATTGCGTCTTCAGCCGGACCTGCCCGAGGCGCATCTTGCCCTGGGGATATATTACTACAGTGTGCTCGACTTCGATAGAGCGATGGAGCAATTCCGGATAGTGCGCCGGGACCGGCCGGATGACAGCGATCTGCTAAGTTCAATTGCCGGGCTCTTAAGGCGGCAAGGGGATTTTGCTTCTGCTCTCAAAGATTTCATCAGGGCATTTACGTTCGATCCCAGATCGCAGCTGAAGGCATTCGATATTGCCCTCACCTACAGCATGATGAGGCAGTATTCAGAATCGGAAAAGTTTCTGAACTTATCATCCAGCCGGGCGCCGGATTGGCCGCTCCCCTATATTTACAAAGCCTGGCTATATATATTCTGGCAGGGAGATAAGACAAGAGCAAGACGCGTTCTGGAAGAGGCGCCCAGGACGGTCGACTTTACCAGATCGGAGTATAATGAATATTACTGGTGGCTGTCGCGAATCATCGACCAGGATTACAAGGCGACGTTAAGCAAGATTTCACCGGAAGCCGATAGCGCCGAATATTATCTGGCCAAAGCCCAAATCTATCGTCTTAACAACATTCGACCGCTTGTGAGCGCCTGTTATGATTCCGCCAGAAAAATCCTGGAACGTCAAGTTGAGGAACAGCCCTATGACCCGCGGTTTCATAGCCGGCTTGGATTAGCT